>ERZ778518.1885-NODE-1885-length-12801-cov-4.748078_pt1 | contig 12801 bp, 10 predicted proteins | sample MGYA00510340_ERZ778518 | MGnify/ENA primary metagenome ERZ778518 (study PRJEB29527, sample SAMN07138967) | mouse gut metagenome | material: feces | host: mouse | place: China:Nanjing | collected 2016-01-25 ... | reverse complement strand
TAGGGCAAGCCGCGGAGTTCGACTACGCGGGAACACAGGCTTGCCGCGCGTTAAAGCAGGAGGGTCTGGAGGTAGTGCTCATCAACTCCAACCCCGCAACGATAATGACAGACAAGCATATGGCGGACAAAATTTACATCGAGCCGCTTACCTTAGAGGTAGTAAAGCGCGTTATCGAGATTGAGAAACCCGACAGCGTCGTCTCAAATCTGGGCGGACAGACCGCGCTCACGCTGTCAATGCAGCTCGCCGAAAGCGGATTTCTTGAGGAGCACGGCGTAAAGCTGCTCGGCTCCAATCCCGAGACCATTCACAAGGCGGAGGACAGACAGGCGTTCAAGGACACAATGGAGGCTATCGGTCAGCCGTGTATCCCATCCAAGGTAGTTGAGACGCTTGAGGATGCTATGGATTTCGCGGAGGAGATTGGATATCCCGTCATAGTGCGCCCAGCGTTCACGCTAGGAGGTACGGGCGGCGGTATCGCCGAAACACACGAGGAGCTCCGAGAGATCGCGACAAACGGTCTGCGGCTCTCGCCTATCACGCAAATTCTGGTCGAGAAGTGCATTTCGGGCTGGAAAGAGGTTGAGTTTGAAGTCATGCGTGACAGCAAGGGCAATGTTATCACCGTCTGCTCAATGGAGAATTTCGACCCCGTAGGCGTTCACACAGGCGACAGCATTGTCGTAGCGCCCTGCGTAACTCTCGCAGATAAGGAGTACCAGATGCTCCGCACGGCGGCGCTGGATATCATTCAGGCGCTTGAGGTCGAGGGCGGCTGCAACTGCCAGTTTGCGCTTAAGCCCGACAGCTTTGACTATGCCGTTATTGAGGTAAACCCGCGTGTATCGCGTTCGTCGGCGCTCGCATCCAAAGCAACGGGATATCCGATAGCAAAGGTCGCGGCGAGGATCGCTGTTGGTTATACGCTCGATGAGATAGTCAATCAGGTGACGGGCAAAACTTACGCGTGCTTTGAACCCGCGCTCGATTACCTTGTTGTAAAGTTCCCGAAGTGGCCTTTTGATAAATTCGTATACGCGAAAAAAACTCTTGGTACGCAGATGAAAGCCACGGGCGAGATTATGGCTATCGCTCCCTCATTCGAGGCGGGAATGATGAAAGCCGTCCGCTCTATCGAGCTGAAAATGGACACCATGACCAAAAAGGAGTTCACTCTGCTTTCGGACGATGATATCCTCAAAAAGCTTGAAGATGTTGACGTTGACCGTTCGTTCTGCGTATTTGAGGCGTTAAAGCGCGATATTTCGATAGATACCATTCATGAAATCACCAAGATAGATAAATGGTTTATTGCGAAACTAAATAATCTTGTCGAGCTTGAAAAATGGCTTGCAAATGGCAAATTGACCCAAGAAAAGTACGATACCGCAAAGAAGTATTGCTATCTCGACAGCACCATTGAGCGCATTTCGGGACAGAAGCTTGCGGAGCGCGGAATTGACCGCCGCCTCGCCGTATATAAAATGGTAGACACCTGCGCTGCTGAGTTTTCGGCAAGCACTCCCTACTTCTACAACACCTTCGACCGCGAAAACGAAGCGGCAGAGTTTATTGAAGCTCACCCGACCGATAAGAAAAAAGTCATCGTTTTCGGAAGCGGACCTATACGTATCGGACAGGGTATAGAGTTCGACTACTGCTCCGTTCACTGCGTGTGGACATTGAAGGAGGAGGGTTGCGAGGCAATTATTTGCAACAACAATCCCGAAACTGTTTCCACCGACTTTGACACGGGAACGCGCCTGTATTTTGACCCGCTCACCCGCGAGGACGTTGAGGCGCTTATCGCTACCGAGAAGCCTTACGGCTGTGTAGTTCAGTTTGGTGGTCAGACGGCGATCTCCCTAACCAAACACCTCACCGAAATGGGAGTGCGCATACTTGGCACACAGGCGGCGGATATCGACGCGGCGGAGGACAGAGAGCTGTTTGACGAGTTGCTGGAAAAGTGCGGAATTCCGCGCCCCAAGGGAGAAACAGTATTCACAACAAAGCAAGCGCTCAAAGTCGCGAACGAGCTGGGTTATCCCGTTCTGCTCCGTCCGAGTTACGTTCTCGGTGGGCAGAATATGATAATCGCGCACTGCGACAGCGACGTTGACGAGTATATGAAGATAATCACCGCGACGGAGCTTGAAAACCCCGTGCTTATCGATAAGTATATGATGGGTACGGAGGTTGAGGTCGACGCTATCTGTGACGGCGAGGATTTCGTTATCCCAGGCATTATGGAGCACGTAGAGCGCGCGGGTATCCACAGCGGCGACAGCATCTCCATTTATCCTTGTCAGAATCTCACAAACCATATCAAAAAGGTAATTATAGACTACACCGAAAAGCTCGCGAAGGCGCTCCATGTAATAGGTCTTGTGAATATACAGTACGTAGTATACAATCACGAGGTCTATGTAATTGAGGTCAATCCGCGTTCGTCGCGTACTGTGCCATATATTTCCAAGGTAACGGGCGTACCTATGGTTGATCTCGCGACAAAGATAATTCTCGGCAAAAAGCTGAAAGATATGGGCTATAAGAGCGGACTGTACACCGAATCGGACTATATCGCGGTAAAAGTCCCCGTGTTCTCATTCGAGAAACTGCACGATGTTGACAACCAGCTTGGTCCCGAAATGAAATCAACGGGAGAGTGCCTAGGCATAGCCAAAACCTTTGGAGAAGCATTGTATAAAGGACTTATCGCGGCAGGTTACAAATTCTACGACAAGGGCGGCGTATTGATCTCCGTCCGCGACAGCGACAAAAACGACGTTATTGAGATCGCATCACGCTTTGAATCGCTTGGATTCAAGATATACGCTACGGGCGGCACGGCTTCGGTACTGAACCGCAATATGATAGCCGCAAACCACGTTTACCGTATTCACGAGTACAAGGAGCCGAACGTTATCACACTGCTTGAAAGCGGCGAGATAAATTACGTGATCTCCACCTCGGAAACGGGACGTAAGCCGTCACTTGACAGCGTGCGCATGAGAAGAAAAGCGGTGGAGCGCTCTATCGTTTGTCTTACGGCAATCGACACGGCAAACGCCCTGCTCGATTGTCTTGAAATGCACAAGACTATTGCGGATGTTGAAATGGTAGATATAACTAAAATATAATGTAATAATACGGGGTGATAAACTAAATTATGAAAATAGGCAAATATCCCGTCAAGCCGTCGTTTCGGGTCGCGCGGGTGGTTAGCGACGTGCTGTCGCTCGGAATAGCGGTGCTTATCTTTTCGGTGACGGTAAACTTCATCACGCAGTACCGCATGATGCTCCAAAAAATAGGCGCGGAGGGCGTGTCCGAGATTGAGGACAGCTATATAAGCGCATTCTCGTGGAGCTATTGGCTATCGCTGATATTTCCCGCACTGGTCGTGGGAGTGTTCGCGGCATATCTGATACTCACGCTTACAAGCCGCAAGCTGAATAAATTCAACATCACCAAACGCACCGCGCAGGACGTTTATGATTGGTACGCGTTCTGTGTATCAGTCTGCAAAATACCTGTGCTAATGGGTATCTTTGACGTTATGTATATCTTCCATCAGCGTATGTTAGGCGACAAGATCAGCTTTTTCAGCTTGCAGGTGCTGTTGGATATTGTTATCGTAGCGATAATAATTCGCTTTACGGTGCACAGAATAAGGAAGATAACCGAAACAAAGGACACTGTTCAAAGCGCGGACGATTCCGTTGTTAAAGTCCGTGTCGCTGATAATGACGATAAGGAGTAACATTATTCATGAGCTTTTTTTGCGGGAAATATCCCATTATTGAGAAGTCGACATTAGCCAAGGGTATCTATTCGGTATATGTTGACGCGCCCGAACTTGCGGACGCGGCGCAGGTCGGACAGTTTGCGAACATTGCCGCGCCCGGGTTTACGCTGCGCAGACCGATCTCAATCTGCGGTATCGACAGAGAACGCGGTACATTACGGTTTGTATTCGAGGTTCGCGGAAAGGGAACCGAAGCATTGGCAATGCTCTCCGAAGGCGAAAGCCTTGACATTCTCGGACCGCTCGGAAACGGCTTCCGCGTACCCGACGGAAAGCGGATAGTCGTTGTCGGAGGCGGTATCGGAGTGCCGCCGCTGCTGGGTGTTTCACATATCGCGGGCGAGCTTTGCACTGCGATAGTAGGCTTCCGCGATTATTCGAAAATAATCCTCGTTGACGAGTTTAAGGACAACGGCTCAAATACTATCCTCTGCACCGACGACGGCAGCGTGGGACGTCAGGGGCTGGTAACATTCCCTCTTTCAGAAGAGCTTGAAAAGGGTGAAACTGCGGCGGTACTCGCATGCGGACCTACACCCATGCTTAAGGCGGTCGTAAAGATGTGTGAGGTATACGATGTGCCGTGTCAGGTGTCTCTTGAGCAGCGCATGGGCTGCGGAGTAGGCGCGTGCGTGGTGTGCTCGTGTATGACGGTGCGCAACGGCAAGGAGTTCTATTCGCGCGTATGCAAGGACGGTCCCGTATTCAATGCGGAGGAGGTGCGTTTCGATGGTTGATCTTTCTGTAAGAATAGCTGGTGTGGAGTTCCCGAACCCCGTAATAGCCGCGTCGGGAACCTACGGCAATGGCGAATGTTACACCGATCTGTACCCGATCTCAAAGCTCGGCGGTATCTCCTGCAAGGGCATGACTATAGAACCAAAGCTTGGAAATCCCCCGCCAAGAATTGCCGAAACCTATTCGGGTATTCTTAATTCGGTGGGCTTGCAGAATATCGGAGTTCACGGCTTTGTGGAATTTTACCTCCCTGTTCTTAAAGAGGAGGGCAATGTAATAATCGCAAACGTTGCAGGCGCAACTATCGACGATTATATCGCGGCAGCTGAGGTTCTCGACGCGTCCGATGTGGATATGATCGAGCTGAACATCTCCTGCCCGAACGTAAAAGCGGGCGGTGCGACATGGGGCATTACCTGCGAGGGCGCGGCAAGCGTTACCAAGGCTGTCCGCAATGCGACGAACAAACCGCTTATCATCAAGCTTACCCCGAACGTCACCGACATCGCCTCGATAGCCAAAGCGGTAGAGTCAGAGGGCGCAGACGCTATTTCAATGATAAACACACTGCTCGGAATGCGTATTGATATCCGCACCAAGCGCCCGATACTGCACAACAATATGGGCGGTCTGAGCGGTCCCGCGATATTCCCTGTGGCGATAAGAATGGTCTACCAGTGCTACAAAGCGGTAAATATCCCGATAATCGGCATGGGCGGTATCTCCACATGGGAGGACGCTGTCGAGATGATGCTCGCGGGCGCGACAGCTATTCAAATGGGTACGGCGATCTTCACCGACCCTTACGCGCCGCTGAAAGTTATTGACGGGCTTGCTGAGTATATGGAGAAGAACGGCATTAAGTCGCTCTCCGAGATAACAGGGCAGTGTCAGCCATGGTAATACCGATCACGCTTAACGAATTCCTATAAACAGCAAAAATAAAATTGTCCGCACTGCTCAGACAGTGCGGATTTTTTAGTTTAAAACAACTTTACAAACACAATATAAAATGATAAAATAAAAACATACCCAACCTTTTTGTTTTTTCGCGCACTATATTTACGAAAACGCTTCCGGAGGCTTTCAAAATGGACAAACAAACAGCGGACAAGAAAATTTACGAATACCGTGATAAGATATTCGGCTTCGCAATGGAGAAAACGCGAAACGTCGATCAGGCAGATGAGCTTGCCTCGGATATTATCTGCGAAGTCTACCGCTCGTTTCTGCGCGGCGGCGATATCATCAACGTCGACGGATACGTTTACCGTATTGCGAGGAACGTGTGGTCTAAGTACGTCCGTCGGCTCACCGAGAACAGGAGCTTTGAGGATATCGACAACGTTATTATCCCGTATTACGACGATCGCGACGACGATAATTCCGAGGAGCTCGAAGCTCTGCGCCGTGAGATAAGCTATCTTTCCGACAGACAGCGGCAGATCGTCTATATGCACTATTACCGCGAATTATCGGTAATTGAGATCGCAAAACGGCTGAACATCTCCGCGGGCACCGTAAAATGGCACTTGTCCGACGCACGGACTAAATTGAAGGAGGGTATTACCATGACTATGAACGAACAGAATTTAAGCCTTAACCCCGTGAAATTCACGAATATGGGGCACAGCGGAATGCCGGGAACAAGCGGCGACACTATGAATATGTTTGATACGCGGCTCAAGCAAAATATCGCCTACGCGTGCTATTGGCAGCCCAAGACGCTTGAGGAGATCGCGCGGGAGCTTGGCGTACCGCAGGTATACATTGCCGACAGCCTTGAAAAGCTCGTTGACTACGCCTATATCGACAAGCTCGACAACTCGAAAAATCCGAAATACCGCACCAATATGCTGATAACCGATCCGAGAAAATGCGGCAATACCAAAGCCCTTTTGAACAAGGCGGCGGACTATCTTTGCGAAAATTACTTCCCCGAGGTGTTCCGAAAGTTCGAGAGCGATCCCGGGCACTGGGGTTTCGCCTGCGCGGACGGCGACCTTAACTTCTTGAAGCACAACCTCGTCCTCGCCTGCATGACGGGCTTTGAGGATATTGAAACCGTTGACTGGGACAAGTTCTCGGTAAAGCGCCCCGACGGTGGCGACTTTATGGCGTTAGCGTCCGTTACCGACGATACGGAGCAGCAGCCGCAAGGCGAGTATCCGTACTGGGTGTGCGGCTATATGAACCGCCGCACCACCAACGGAGACGATATATTATCTTACGCGATCTCCGTCGACTGCCGTTACGCGGACAGAAACGGCGGCTGGCGCGACAATCTCACTTCGGATTGGAATTCGCTTGTGAAGTTTATGAACGACGGAAAAAACGCGCTTACTCCCGACGAATACAAGCGGCTTTGCGACAAGGGTTACATTTACGAGGACAAGGTGCAGCTTACGATCTTCAGCGCGAGGCTTGACGATTACGAGCAGCTCAGCGGTTCAATAATGCGCTTTCTGCAAAAGAAGCTCCCCATGTCCGAGGATCTGAGAGCGTTCGCCCACAAGCTTGACAGCGACTACTTCGAGCTGGTGAAGAACGCCTACCCCGAGCATATGCTCCCCGCCGCAAGGGCTATGGAATGCGTCAATCAGATAAGCAGCTCCGAGCTTGTTCCGCGCTGCGTTGAAAAGCTGCTCGAAAAGGGCGAGCTTAAGCCGCTGACCGATATTCAGCGTAAGTCGGCGTACTCGATACTTTGTTTGCGCAGCAAATAAAAACCTTACCTTATCATTATCACTTCCATAAAAACCCCCTGTCAAGACAATGCCTTGGCAGGGGGCTGCTTTTATAGTTTTACGGTGATGAACAGCTTATCGCCGCGTATTTCCGCGGAAATACTGCCCTTCATCTGCTCGACGAGAAGCTTTGCTATCGATAATCCGAGACCCGTGGAATTGCTCCCCGTCTCGACCGTGTAAAACCTGTCGAACAGACGCTCCGCGGATATCCTTCCGAGATTATCGGAGGAGTTCGCGAACGTAATGACGCAGTCCTCCGTCATCTCCACAAATAAATCGCCGCTCGAATATTTCAGCGCGTTTGTGATGATGTTCCCGAAAACCCTCGTCAGCGCCGACCTGTCGGTAATGCGCTCGATCCTCTGATCCGTTATCGTGATCTCGGGAATTATCCCCTGCTGTGATATCGCGCCGTAAAACGTCGCAAGACTTTCCTCCAGAACGTCGTTCACGCACAGCCGCTCAAGATCAAATTCCTTTGCCGCCGCGACCACCGAATACCTGAAAAGCTCCTCGGTGAGCTGTTTCATGACCTCGGTACGGTTTTCTATCTGCTCCAGATACTGCCTCACCGACCCGCTCATCTCCTCGCGCTCCAGAAGATCAAGATATCCGCACATTGCCGTAAGCGGAGTCCGCAGATCGTGGGAGATATTCGTCACCGCGTCCTTAAGCTCGGTGTCGCCCTGCTTGCATAGGCGCCGCTCCTCACGGAGCTTGGCAAGCTCGTCGTTCAGCGCCGCCGCAAGCTCGCGCATATCCTTGTCCGCGGAGGAGATGTCAATAAGCGTATTCGTGTCCCCGGACAGCTTTTCCGTTATTTTCTCTCTTATCTCACACGCCGACTTCTTCATCAAAAAGCATTTTACCGCAAGGAAAACCGCCGCGCCCGCAAAGACCGCGCAAATAATGTAAAGCATATATCAGACCGCCGTTCGGTCGTAATCGCAAAGCCTGCCGCGGTAGATTACATTTCCGTCGGGAATATCGAGGAAGTGCATGGGCTGTACTATCGGCTCGAACATCTCCGAATCCTCGATACCGAACCGCACCAGCAGCTCCCTCACGAAATCCGAGCAGTAATAGTGCCGCTCGCGCTTATAGATTATCTTGAATCCCGCAAGCACAAGACCTATCGAATCGTAATAGTAATCCTCCCTATGGGCTATCATATCCTTGAGCTCAGTCTCGACCTCGTTATATGTACTCTCGCTTACAGGTATCGCCAGCACTACGGCACTTGCGTCCGCAAACCTTTTCATTGACCCGTACTCTGTGGATTCCTTTACAAAACCGCCCCACCACGGAAAATATGCATACCGTCTCCCAAATGAGTACATACAATGCAGATCGGACTCAAGGCTTACCGAAATATGGTTGTATTCCGCGCCCGTGATCTTTTTCAGCATACGCGAAATTATACTTCCCGTCTGGGTTATGACCAAGTAGATTTCCCTCTCCGACATTTTATGTACCCCCAATTTACGGCAACTCCGATCAAACAACTGACCACAGTATTTTTATTATATATAGTTATATTATATCATTTTTATGACGGCTTGTCAACCTTATTAAACGTTTTGAAAATTTTTTACTAAACATTGGAAATTTTTTTATAATTGGGCTATCTCAGATCTTTTCTGCGGAATACCGCCGCGCCGAGAGCGCTTATGAAAACCGTTACAAATCCCGCTCCCGCAATACCCGCAATGGGATCTTTCAGATCGCAGTTAGACAGCGCTATCGACGAACCCAACGGGTTAACGTTCAGCGCCAGCTCGTATGCCGCGCGCCTTACTCCCTCAATATAATTAGGGTTCTCTATAAGCTCAAACTGCAATTCGCCGTCGATATTCTCCGTAGTCATGACTTCCTTTTGTCCGCCGAGCTGCGTATAAACTCTGCCCGCGCAGAACATAAGTACAATAGCCGCCACCAGTCCCACCACGACCGCTCCAGACTTGCTCTGTATCAGCATACTGACCAACGCCGCCGCGGCGCTCACCGCGACCGCGCACGCCATTAACGACGCGATATACACCGCCACCTCCGTCAGCGGCATTTTCCACCAACCGAGTATCGGCACGCCCGCAAGACCGCCGACAAGCCACGCGACTGTCACCGAGCACCCTATCACAGCGCCCGTCAGCATATTTGCGGCGTAGATACCGCCGCGTTTATTGCCGACCATTATCTTGTTACGTACCGTTCTTCCGCTGTTATCCGTACCGAGGAATAATATTACCGTCACCGCATTCACGATAGATAGCGCGGGCGCTCCCGACAGCGCATAGCTTTCAAGCGCGTACTCCGATAAATCGCCCTCTGCCGCCAGACAGCACAGCATTACGCCTCCCGCCGTTGCCAACGCCGTCAATACCATCGCCCACCAAAAAAGGCGGCTTTTTTTCAGCCTGAATATATTTGCGTTAAAAGTACGTATCATTTCGTCTCCTTATTAAAGATCCGTCAATTATTTCAAGTCCTTTTTACGGAACACCAGTGCGCCCACCGCCGTTACCACTGTCAGTACTCCCAGCGAATACAGCGGCATGAGCTCCGCGTGACGACCGATACCAATTTCCATCTGCATTATCTGTCCGCTCGGGAGCACCTCATTCACCGTCATAAGTATATCGCGCTTAACTCCGCTTACGTAAATAGGGTTGAGCATTGGCTCGGTCTGCACGAAGCTGCCGTTTACAGCCATCTCGTAGTTCTGAACATACTCGGGCTCGGCAAGCAGCGACTCTATAACCGCCGCACCGATAAACAGCACGAACGTGGACACAAGCGTTATCGTAACTATCGTAGACTTCGACGACAAAATCGTTCCCAGCAGCGTAAATATCGCGCTTATTGCTATTATCGCGCCGACACATATAAGCATTTTAAGCGCCAGCTCTCCCGCGGGCATACCTATTTTGCCGCCTAAGCACAGCCCCGTTATCAGTACGCCCGTCCATACCGCCGCCATTATCAGCAGACCGCCCGCCGCTGTCGTTATCAAATTCGATAAATAGATATTATACCGTTTATGCCCGACTATCAGCTTATTGCGGATAGTTCCGTTCGAGTGATCCGTACCCAGAAACAGCGCCGCGAATACCGATGCAAAGAACGCCATATTTGAGCAGCCCGACATAAGCTGCGCGCCGAGCGTTTCCGTACATTCCGGCTGAACCGAATACGACATTAGGAAATTCGCCAACCCCAGCCCGAACGCCAATATCAGACACACCCAGAACGATTTTGTTTTCCACAATCTGGCAAAGTTTGCCTTTAATAATCTTACCATAATATTTACCTCACTTCAAATCTTTCTTGCGGAACACCAACGCGCCGACCACCGTCGATACCGCCAGCACGCCCAGCGAATACAGCGGCATAAGCTCCTCGTTGTGAACGCTCCCCATTTCCACCTGCACCAGCTGACCGCTCGGGAGAACGTCGTTCACGACCGTAATTACATCGCGTTGTATGCCGCTGACATACATCGGATTGGGCTCCTGACCGTCAAACGCTATATTCCCGTCCTCGTCAACTGAAACACTCGACACAAACTCGGACTCGGCAAGCGCTGACAGTATCATACGTCCGCTCATCATCATCCCGAGCGCCGCTATGATCGTTAGCGTAACTATCGTGGACTTCGAGCTTAACAGCATTCCTATCACAGTAAAAATCGCGCTCAGCGCGGTCATTGCGCATATGCACACGGCAATGTCGAGCGCAAGCTTCTCCGCAGGCATACCGAGCTTTCCGCCTACGCACAGCCCGACCGCGCCCACGGATATCCAAGTCGACGCGAGCAATATAACGCCCGCTGCAGCTGTCGTTATCAGGTTCGCGAAATATATCTCGATACGCGTCCTGCCTACTGTCAGCTTATTGCGTATCGTTCCGTTTGAATAGTCCGTTCCGAGGTACAGCCCTGTCAATATCGACGACAACAGCACTACACTGCTGCCGTTCGAGATCAGCGCGCTGCCTATATTTTCCGCGTATATCGGTCTCATTGAGTACATTGAAAAAAAGCTCGCGATGCTAAGCCCCGCCGCCAATACCAAGCATATCCAGAATGTTTTTGTTTTCCACAATCTTGCAAAATTTACCTGTAATAATCTAGCCATTTATAACCTCACTTCAGATCCTTTTTGCGGAATGCAAGGACTCCGATAACCGCTCCGCCTAGCCTATGCTCAGCGAATACCACATGTTACTCTCCGCCTCCGACCAGATTGATAAAATATGCCTCCAGGCTCTCGTCGTGCTCGTTTATCGAGAACAGCTCACAGCCTGCGGTTTTCAGCCATTCGGTAAGCTTAGTAATACTGATCTCGCCATATATGTCGGCGGTCTTTTCGTCGATGACCGCATACTCCAGACCCGCGCCGTCCAATACGGTAGCGAGCTTTTTCGTATCCGACACAGAAACTCTCGCACACTTTCTGCACTCATTTTCAAGCTGCTCCGCGCTTATCTCCTTGACTATCCTGCCCTTGTCAATAAATCCGTAATGCGTTGCCAGCCTTGACAGCTCGTCAAGGATATGGCTCGAGATCAATACCGTTATGCTGCGCTCTCTGTTCAGCTTTAAGATTAGCTCGCGTATCTCGATAATGCCCTGCGGATCGAGACCGTTGATCGGCTCGTCCAGCAGCAGGAAATCGGGATCGCCGCACAGCGCTATCGCGATACCCAAGCGCTGCCGCATACCGAGCGAGAAGTTGCGGGCCTTTTTATGTTCCGTATTCTCCAGACCCACAAGCTTCAGCAGCTCTGGAATACCCTTGAACGACGGCATTCCGAGAACCCTGTACTGCTCCTTGAGATTGTCCTCGGCAGTCATATCGAGATATATCGACGGCGTTTCGACTACCGCGCCCATTCTCCTCCGCGCCTTTGAAATATCTCCCGTGCTCTCCGTGCCGTATAGCGTGAACGTCCCCGAGGTCGCGAACTGCAAGCCGCAGATAAGTCTTATAAGTGTGGTCTTGCCAGCGCCGTTCCGTCCGACAAATCCGTAGATAGCCCCCTTGGGCACGTTCATCGAAAGCCCGTCAAGTGCGGTAAATTTGTGATACTGCTTTCTCAGGTCTCTTGTTGTCAGTATATTATCCATAATTTTCTCCTTATGTGAATTTGAAAACAAGGTATGCCCCATTTGCGGAATGATATCCGAAATTTGTGTATGCGGCTGTTTTGACTTTCTTCGGGGCATTTCCCTGCTTCCGAATATATTGTAAAATATAATGGTTAAGAAATCGGTTAAGAAAAGGGTAAAGATTTAGTTAAGATTTTCGCGCATCTTAAAGCCTATTCCCCAGACAGCTTCGATAAAATCCAACCCCGACGCGTCGCGGAGCTTTTTTCGAAGATTGCTCACATGAACCTTGAGGGAGCTTTCCACGCAATTGTTGTCTGCCACGCAAAACACAAAAAAATTGACAAGCAAAACACAAAAAATAAGCCGCCGAAATTGAGAAAATCGGC
>ERZ778518.1884-NODE-1884-length-12813-cov-3.424910_pt1 | contig 12813 bp, 10 predicted proteins | sample MGYA00510340_ERZ778518 | MGnify/ENA primary metagenome ERZ778518 (study PRJEB29527, sample SAMN07138967) | mouse gut metagenome | material: feces | host: mouse | place: China:Nanjing | collected 2016-01-25 ... | reverse complement strand
CTATCCGGCAGTTTTGAAGAATGCCATTGACTACTTAGGGAAAGAATGGCAAGGGAAGCCAGTTAGTTTAGTAACATTCGGTGGACATGGCGGCTCGCAAGCACAAATTGCAATGAAATTAGTCGTAACGGGCTTAAAGATGGCGGCTCTTCCTGTTGATTTACAAATTAACTTGTTGCCAGATGATTCAACTGCGACCGCTGATCGGAAGTTGAATACTTATAATACGCAAGCAGCGTTATTAATGACAGCTTTTGAAAATGAGTTAAGCTAGTTTGTGATTAAATTAGCAAATTATTGTAGGACATTAATATAAAATTGGTTCAATTTGTGAATATTATGACAAACATCGTGATATTGTAGCAGATTAGGCAAGATTATTATTACAAATTGGGCGATAATGAACAAAAAATCAAAATGTTTCTATTGCAAAAATAAAACGCTTGCATGATAATGGAATCGTATTCAAATGCCATGAGGAGGGTATTTTTAATGAATAGACAATTTGATTTCTTAATGCCAAGTGTGAACTTCTTTGGTCCTGGTGTTATTGCCAAGATTGGGGATCGTGCAAAGATGCTCAATATGCACAAACCATTGATTGTTACTACTGAAGGTTTGTCCAAGATCGACAATGGTCCTGTAAAGCAAACCATTGCTTCATTGGAAAAGGCTGGCGTTGACTATGCCGTATTTACTGGCGCTGAACCTAACCCTAAGATCCGGAACGTTCAAGCTGGTAAAAAGATGTACCAAGATGAAAACTGTGACTCAATTATCACTGTTGGTGGGGGGTCTGCTCACGACTGTGGTAAGGGTATCGGTATTGTTTTGACTAACGGTGATGATATTTCCAAGCTTGCTGGAATTGAAACATTGAAGAATCCACTTCCACCATTGATGGCTGTTAACACTACTGCCGGAACTGGTTCTGAATTGACTCGTCACGCTGTTATTACTAACGAAAAGACTCATTTGAAGTTTGTTGTTGTTTCATGGCGTAACATTCCATTGGTATCATTCAACGATCCAATGTTGATGCTTGATATTCCAAAGGACATTACTGCTGCTACTGGTTGTGACGCGTTTGTTCAAGCTATTGAACCATACGTTTCTGTTGACCATAACCCAATTACTGATAGTCAATGTAAAGAAGCTATTCAATTAATTCAAACTGCTTTACCAGAAGTAGTTGCTAATGGTCACAATATTGAAGCACGGACTAAGATGGTTGAAGCTGAAATGCTTGCCGGAATGGCCTTCAATAATGCCAACTTAGGTTATGTTCACGCAATGGCTCACCAACTCGGTGGTCAATATGATGCTCCTCATGGTGTTTGCTGTGCCTTGCTCTTGACCACTGTTGAAGAATATAACTTAATCGCATGTCCAGAACGGTTTGCTGAATTGGCTAAGGTAATGGGCTTTGACACTACTGGTCTTACCCTTTACGAAGCAGCACAAAAGTCAATTGATGGTATGCGTGAAATGTGCCGGCTTGTTGGTATTCCATCATCAATCAAGGAAATTGGTGCTAAGCCAGAAGACTTTGAAATGATGGCTAAGAATGCCCTCAAGGATGGTAATGCCTTCTCTAACCCACGTAAGGGTACTGTTGAAGATGTTGTAAAGCTTTACCAAAAGGCTTACGATGGTATTTACTAATAAGTAAAATAATTTAAAACGAAAAATCCATGAAAAGATCCAAGTGAATCTTTCCATGGATTTTTTTATTTATTCTTTATCGGTTAATTCAAAACGAATTTGTCCAAGTTGGAGTTTTTCAGGTTGCTTTGCGCCGTGAAAGATAAGTTTAAATAATCGGTTTTCAACACCAGCCGTGAAGATAAGCTGCTTATTTCCGATATTGATTGTATAGGTATCACCCTCGCTCACTACTTCTGATTGTAAGAGGGCTGACCATTGCTTAGCTGCTTCTTCTGGGTCGCTAACATTAAAGATAGCTTGTTTAACAAAGAGGTCGCCAGCTGGGTGGAATTTGATTAATCCCTGTTTCTTTAGGTCTTCGCGACGTTTATCATCGTCTTCACTCCATTGAATAAAGAATGGAGCAGGCAAATGATTAACAAGTTCGTCATCGACATAGAAAATCTTCCATTGAATGAGTTTGCCAGCAGGATCAATTCGTTTTCCATCGGTAATATCACCGACATTAAGTCCCAGACCTTTTAGTCGTCGGTGGGTTTCTTCGATGTTATCAGTCCGAATGGCAATTGTTGTGATTCGCTGAATGCCAGCAAAATAATCCTCAACAGCATCATGAATTGCTGAGTTGTTTTCATATGGAAATGCCTTAGCTTTTTCCTTATTGGCGACTGTTAAGAGTTCAATATAGTTAAGTCCAAAATAATCTAGTGCGTTTTTGGTTCCCCAATATTCGTGATGACCACCAGGGGTAAAGGCTAGCCCTTTAGAGTTAAAATAATCAATTGCATCTTGCAGATTAGTTACATCGACCATTGTATGATCCCAATTTAACGTTTCTGTCATTTTAATCACCCTTATTCTGTTTGCCTAATTCCTTTGTTCGTTTAACAGCAGCAAGGACAGCATTTTCGATTCCGGCTGAAAAAGAGCTTTTGTCTAACTCGTGCTGAGCTGTGATACCCACTCCGCCAGCAGAATTATTAATATCAAGTAATTCGGCAGGGTGTTTACCACTTTGTTCTACAAATGCAGCGGCTGCACGTAAATTTTCAAGAGCAAGTTTGTTTGCTTGCTGGCGAGGCATTCCGGCAAGCACGCCTGCGTTTGTAAAACTAATTAGAAAGTTATAGATATAGTTTGGCCCGGCCACGCCATATCCAGTAAATACATCTAGCAAGGATTCATCAATGTAATCGACTTTTCCAAAACTATTTAGAAAGTCTTCAATGACAGTTTGATTAGCTCGATCATTTTTAACGACGCCGCTATAACCCATGGCAACATCAGTCAAGGTATTGGGGATGATCCGCGTAATTGCAAAAAGATCTTCCTGTGATGAAAGTTGCGCAACTGTTACGCCAGCAATAATTGAAAGCACGTCCTTTTGGTAGTGGTGGGCGACAAGTTCTCTCATGATTTCTTGCCAGTTATCTTGTGGACGCACTCCCAGAATAACAAGGTCAGCATTCTCAACGGCAGTCCAATCGGGTCGTTGACTTGCTTGAATATGATAAGTATCAGTCAAATAATTAACTCGATCGATCGAAATATCTGTTACGCCGGTTGTTTCAGGAATGATTACTCCTTTCTTCAGTGCAGCCCGCAGCATTGCTTCCACCATTTGACCACCACCAAATGAGTAAATCTTAAGTGTCATTGAAACATCATCCTTTCTATATGTACCTAACCTAATCGTAGCGTATTTCAAACCAAGACGCTAATTTAAACACTTCTTTCAAAAAAATAAATTCACAAATTGGTATACTTGAAATTAAATTAACAAGAAAACGTTTCCTGTATAATTAAATTATTAGTTAGAGGTAGAATAAAATAGCTTTTATTTGTTAAAAAACAAACTTCTCAATATAAGGTAATTGGATTTTGGCGGAGTAATATTAGTTGAATTGGTCTATTAAATAGTTGTAAAATGTAAGCGTTTATTTAAGGAGGAACCATAATGGCATATCAAAGTATCAATCCATTTACGAACCAAGTAGAAAAAACGTTTGAAAATACAACTGATGAAGAATTAGAACAAACATTGACTACGGCGCATCAATTATATTTAGATTGGCGGAAGTATAATGACCTTGAAGAACGGAAACGTCAAATTTTAAAGTTAGGTCAAATATTGCGTGAACGGCGTGTTGAATATGCGACAGTTATGAGTAAGGAAATGGGGAAATTAATTAGCGAAGCGGAAGGCGAAGTTGACCTTTGTGCTTCTTTCTGTGATTATTATGCAGCCCATGCAGATGAATTTATGCAACCAAAAATTATTGCGACGACAAGTGGACGCGCCAAAGTTTTGAAGCAATCATTAGGAATTTTAGTTGCGGTTGAACCTTGGAATTTCCCATTCTATCAAATTGCCCGGGTATTTATTCCTAACTTTATTGCAGGAAACCCCATGATTTTGAAGGATGCATCGAATTGTCCAGCATCAGCCCAAGCGTTTGCCGATGCCGTTAAGGAAGCTGGTGCGCCAGCTGGCAGTTTAACTAATTTGTTCCTTTCATATGACCAAGTAAATAAGGCAATTGCTGATAAGCGGGTAGCAGGTGTTTGTCTTACTGGTTCTGAACGCGGCGGTGCAACCGTTGCTAAAGAGGCTGGGGCTAATTTGAAGAAGAGTACTTTGGAACTTGGTGGTAATGATGCCTTTATTATCTTAGATGATGCAGATTGGGACCTTGTTGAAAAAGTTGCCCCGGTAGCCCGTCTGTATAATGCCGGACAAGTATGTACATCATCAAAACGTTTTATTGTGCTTGAAAAGGATTATGATCGTTTCTTAAAGATGATGAAAGATGCGTTTTCTAAAGTTAAAATGGGTGATCCCCTTGATCCATTAACAACTCTGGCACCACTATCATCTAAGAAGGCAAAAGAAAAGCTCCAACAGCAAGTTGCTATAGCTCTAGAAAATGGGGCCAAAGTTTACTATGGTAATAAGCCGGTAGATATGGAAGGACAATTCTTTATGCCAACGATCTTAACTGATATTACTCCAGATAACCCAATATTTGATACGGAAATGTTTGGGCCAGTAGCTTCAGTTTATAAGGTTAGTTCCGAAGAGGAAGCAATCGAATTGGCTAATAATTCAAGCTATGGGTTAGGAAACACTATCTTTAGCAATGATTCCGAACATGCAGAACGAGTAGCAGCGAAGATCGAAACTGGAATGAGTTGGATTAATGCGGGCTGGGCTTCATTACCAGAATTACCATTTGGCGGTGTTAAGAATTCAGGTTACGGTCGTGAACTCAGCAGTTACGGGATCGATGAATTTACTAATAAACATCTAATTTACGAAGTACGACAATAAAATAGTTAAAATTAAATATAAGGTAAGGGAACTGTGAAAATTATTTTGCAGCTCCCTTATTTTTATTTCCTGGGAAATTATTTAAATTAAAATTTGATTAATGTAATATTAATAATACAATCTTGCAATTTTATCCCATTGCTTATATACTTAATTATATAAGTCACTAACTATAGAATTACTATTTGGAGGAACATTCATATGACTGCGAAAAGAAACAGCCATCATAAATCTCGATTACGACAATTATTTGCAACACGTCGACGTCGGTGGATTGGCATCGGTGGCCTAATTGTAATTATAATTTTTGTATTAGTTTCAATTCGACATACAAGTGAGGAAAAAGCAACAGAAAAAAATGAATATAATATTCTACGAGTTACTGAGCAATCAGATTTTAATCTGACAGGCAAGATTGAACCAGTCCAGACGCAAACATTAACCTTGCCATCTGGTAACCTGCAAAATCTTAATGTGAAAAACGGGGATCACGTTGCGCAAGGAGAAGCGCTTTTGACCATGCATAATGATAGTACACAAGATAGTGTTACTGAACTGCAGGGAGATCTTAGTAAAAGTCAACGAACAATGAATGCTCAACAACAGACGATCAATAATTTACGCCAACAGTTGAATGGGATGGGGCAAGGTGATGAAGGGTACAATGACCTGCGCAATCAGCTTACCGAAGCGCAAAATGCATATGCAGATGCACAAGCAAGTGTTGCTGCCACTCAACAACGGCTTAACACCGCTTCAAGCAAGGTTAATCAAACATTAACAGCACCTTTTGCTGGTTATGTTACGGTTGACCAATCAAAGCAAAATGCTCCTGTAATTACTCTTTACTCAGATACGCTTCAATTTGTCGGTCAAGTCTCGGAATATGATTATAGTAAACTTCATCAAAGTGCCGATCTAAAGGTGAAGGCCTTGGCAACGAACCGGACTGCTAATACTCAGGTAAGTTATCTTTCAACAATTCCAACTAAGAATAGTGGAAATAATACCAAATATGAAGTAACTGCTAATGTTAGTGCTAATAAATTTATGGCGGGGCAAACAGCAAAAGCTTCTATTAAACAAGATGGGGTTCAAATTCCCAAATCGGCAGTTCGTCATGGGAAGGTATTTGTTGTTGATTCAGACAACCGAGTTCGCGAGACAGATGTTAGTGGCCGGGCAGTCAACAGCTCTTATATTGTGACTGATGGCGTTGATGCTGGTGATCGGATTGTGACTAACCCTAACAGTAAGCTGAAAAATAATGCAAAGGTTGATTAATATGATCAAGCTAAAGAACATTAATAAATATTACCGTCAAGGTAGCCAACGTTTTCATGTTCTCCATGATATTAATGTTGACATTGAGCAAGGAGAATTAGTAGCAATTATCGGTGAATCTGGGTCAGGAAAATCAACCTTGATTAATATTGTGGGCTTTCTTGATGATGATTTTGAGGGAACATACTTCTACCAAAATCACCCAATCCATGATTATTCGCGAAAGCAGTTTTCAAATTTACGAAATCAAAATGTCGGTTTCGTTTTTCAAAATTTCAAACTGCTACGTGGATCAACCGTTGCAGATAATGTTGGATTACCCTTGCTATATGCAGGAAAACGACGCCGTGAAATTGGCGAACGTGTTTCTGAAGTTTTAGAGCAAGTTGGTTTAGCTGGATATGAAAATCAATTTCCTAAAAATATGTCTGGTGGTCAACAACAAAGAGTATCTATTGCCCGGGCAATATCAACGAACCCGAAATTTTTAATTGCTGACGAACCAACGGGAGCGCTCGATACGGAAACAAGCCAAGAAATTATGAATCTTTTTAAGCGATTGAATCATGAAGAAGGAACAACGATTATTATGGTTACCCACGATCCTCATGTCGCTGAACAATGTGACCGAATAATTAAAATTATTGATGGTCGAATTATGAGTGATAGTAAAGGCGGTGAATATCATGCAGACAATTGAGTTGATCAAATCAGCTATCCAGTCATTAAAAGCGAATAAAAAGCGGAGTTTCCTAACGATTATTGGAATTATGATTGGTATTGCTGCAGTTATTGCTATCCTTGGAATTGGGGACGGGATTACGAAAACGATGTATGATAAGTTCGGTAATAATGCTAAGCAAGGCCAGCAAACGACCGAAATCGTCTATAATCCTGATAATGTTAATTCGACCGTCAATGGATTCACGCAGGAACAAGTTGCTGATATTAATACTCAATTTGGTGGTGAAATTAAAAAGGCTGAGATTGAGCAGGAATCAGATAATCTGTCAACACATGCAGATATTGGTGATGCGACGAAATCAGTGACACTAAGCTTATTAAAGAAACCAACCCATACGGTAAAGCTTATTGCGGGTCACAACTTTGATAAACGAACTTTTGAACTAGGGGAAGCTAATGTCCTAATGAGTGAAAAAGTAGCTAAACGGCAATATGGTTCAGCACAAAATGCGCTTGGCACAACTGTAACAATTAATAATGTCACCTATAACGTTACGGGAGTATATAAGACACAGGCACAATTCACTGATGATGGGAACCAAAACTCATACGGGGTTGATTTATTATTACCGAAAAAAGTTTACTATCAAGGAGATAGGGCTAAAGAAGGAAATACGCTTAAATTAACCTTTAGCCAAGGTGTAAATGCCAGTGCTATTTCCCGCAGAGTCGCAAAGTACTTAAAAAATAATAGTTCGGCAGCGACCCAAGGATCCTATCAGTACCTAGACATGGAAAAAGCCCTTAAGCAATTTTCTTCTCAAATGAGTATTATTACTACTTTTATTAGTTTTATTGCGGCGATTTCTCTTTTCATTGCCGGAATTGGGGTAATGAACATGATGTATATTTCAGTTTCTGAGCGGACACAAGAAATCGGAATTCGCTTAGCTGTGGGGGCCACACCATTTAACATCATGATGCAATTTTTAGTGGAAGCAGTAATTCTTACCATGACAGGTGGATTATTAGGCTTTTTAGGCGGCGCGGGATTGGCGCACTTACTAGCACCGCTTTTATCAAATACGATTGGTGGTGGCGGCATTCATATTCACGCCCATATTTCACTTAATGCTTTCTTGTTGGCGTTTGGAACGTCGGCAGCTGTTGGTTTGATTTTTGGAATCTTACCGGCACGCCAAGCGGCTAATAAGAATTTGATCGATATCTTGAGATAAAAAAATCCTCAGTTTTTGCTGAGGATTTTTTTGAAATTATTTCTTTAGCGATTGTGCAGTTTGGTTAATTAGACTTTGTTGTGCATCAGTTGCATAGAACTCATTAATTAAAGCACTAATATCATAAGTAGTCTTTGTCATTGATTGATCATTATTATTCGGAGTCCAAACGGTAACTGTCTTCTTACCTTGGTTTACACGGAAAAGAATAGTATTGGCAGGTGTGCCATCTCCAAGAATAAAGCGTGAGTGATTCTTATTCATGGTTAGCTGTAAGCCCTGCTCATTAAGACGATCAGCGCCAAAAGTTTTGGCATAAACTAAAGCTGCAACTTTATAGTAAGACAATGTTTGCTTACCTTGAGATGAAGGAACAGTAATATTCTTACTTGCTTTCTTAGCAACTCGTTTAGTTTCTGCAGGTGTTTGTTTAGGGCTTGTTATTGCTGAGTTATTGGCTGAACTAGTTTGAGTAGTTTGCTTATTTGTTGTTGCACTAGAATTAGTGGCGCTTGAACTTGCTTGGCTAGCAGAAGAGCCCTGTGTACTAGAGGCATTTGAAGAAGTGGTAGTTTGGCTGCTATTTTGACTATCAGGATTGAAACCTAAAGAACTAAGGCTAATAGTTGAAGTAATGTATTTCTGCTGAGCGACTAAAGTGCCAGGTTTAGATGCTAAGCGCCAAACAGTCATAGTCTTTCCGTCATTATTAATCTTGTAGTACATGGTGCTTTCAGTCGTTCCTTGACCAATCCCGTAGCGACCATTGCTATCCTTAAATACGTTGAGATGATTACTTTGATAGTCATCTCCATAGTATTTGTTATAAGCTTGTATTCCAAGATCATCAATGACCTGTTGATCTTGAAGCAATGCTTGTCGGCTGGTTGGCTTTTGTGTAGTTGATGAGCTTGCAGCCGCAGTAGTTGAATTGCTGCTTTGTGTTGGCGTTACTGATGGGTTATTTTTGATCGCTGAAATAGCATTATTGATCGTTGCTTTTTGCGAAGATGTTTGGTTTTCTGATTTTTGTAAACTGGCAATTGAGACGGTCTTCTTAGTATAGCCTTGCTTGTAAGTAGGTGTATTTGGATCACTCTTTAACTGCCAAATTGTTACGGTTCCATCATTATTAATTTTGAAGAAGGCGGTACTATCAGCGGTTCCTTGACCAATCCCATAACGGCCATTGCTATCTTTGAATACGCTAATACTATGAGCATCGTTAACATAATCTTGCCCATAAGCATTTGAATAAACGAGTGAACCAACTTCATTAACGTCATTAGTATTATTATTACTGCGTTGAGCTGCGTTGGCGTTACTTTCGGCGATTGATAATCCAGCAATAACCGCTAATGCAGTACTAAATAGGCTAACTTTTTTCATATTAACCCCTCCCAATTTTTAATCGCCATCATTATACGCTCTTTTTAGCTGATGAAAACGCTTCTTTACCATTTCTTTACCTTTTAGTAAAAATAGCTCAAACAGATAACGAATTCTGCAAAAAACACTACGAATTCTGCAAAATGTAAAAAATATCAAATTATCGAGTATAATAAAAAGATAAATTAAAGTGAAATATTAGGAGATAGGAAAAGATGAGTAAAAATAGGGGTAAATTAACGGTTATTTCATTGCTAGTTGTAATTATTGTGGTATGTGGAGGATACATGTTACTACACCCATCTTCATCAAAGAAAGTTGCTAGTGAAAAAGCTACTAAGACTGAGACAATTACAAGTAGCAGTTCATCTAAAAAACATAAAGCAGCCAAAGAAGATAGTTCAGATAAAGTTAAGGACGATGATTCTGATGATACGTCTTCAGTAGCTGATACTAATGATAGCGAGGCAACTTCTGCATCTGCCACAGTAACCAGTGGTAATCAAACAGCCCAATCTGCACAAAATCAAAATACAACTCAAGCAACGGCGGTAAGTAATTCTGGTCAAACTGCTAGTCCTAAAGCTACTACGAATAATTACAAGGGAAACCGCAGTGTCGCCAACACAAACAACCGGCGGACAGTAAGCCGAAAGACAACCCAAGCTGCATCAACTCAACAACCTGTAACAGTGGAAGATGGGATGAACTTTAGCTACCGGGCTGCGCAAAAAGCTGGCGTGATTGATAACAATACATCTGTTGAAGAGTTTTACAAAAATGCCAAGGAAGGTAATGGTTCTGTAACCTACAACGGTCAAACTATTTACTACAAAGCTAAGGGTAATAATCAATATCAAGTTACAACCGCTAAATAGTTTGGTTACTAAAAAGTGTCCGGTATTTTTGCCAGACGCTTTTTTAGTAAAAATAACGAATTCTGCAGAAAACGCTACGAATTCTGCAAAATGATCCAAAACGTTATCTTTTGTGTATAATTTTCACTGAAAAATAATTGAAAGGGATTTATTTAAGGATGGAAATAAACAAAAAGTTGGGGATTTACTTGGCAGCTCCAATTGCGTTGATGACTATTTCTGTGGCTAATGCGAATGCAGATACAGTTAATCAAGATCAATTGCCCACAACTGTCCAAACTTTACCACAACAGTCCAGTAATGTAGCAGCAACTGATAATGTTGAGGAGAAATCAGTTAATGTTAGTCAGAGTGAACCAGTAACAAGTTCAGCAAATGTAGATAGTGAGGCACCTTCCTCTGCTATAAGTTCTACTAATATTGCAAATAGTAGTTCCGCAGATCAAAATACGATTTTAAACGATAATGAGAATACTACAACATTTGCTAAACCAGCTAATTACGATGAAGAAACTGCTTCCACTCAGGCTTTTAGTCCAGCAAATTCCCAGATGCCAGTTTCATATGCTCAACTATTTACCTCGTTGTACGCAACTAACTATACTCAACAACAAGTTAATAATGCAACATATATTCATGACTACTTTACTAATCAAGGATGGACGAATAATGCTATTGCAGGTATGTTAGGTAACTTTGTATCTGAATCTGGTCTTAATCCAGATTTACATCAGTATGGTGGGGGACCTGGTTATGGGATAGCACAATGGCCTGCATCAGCAGTCCAGGGATGGTGTAGCAGTAATGGGTATGATTATCGAACATTACAAGGACAATGTGCTTATATTCAATACCAAATGACGCACGGTCAACAATATTATCCATCTCGTTATTCTCGAATGACAGCAAATGAATATATGCATAGTTATGAATCTGCCTATAATCTTGGAATGATTTGGCTTAATAATTTTGAGCGCCCAGCAAATCGTAATCAACCTGCACGGGGTCAGCAAGCTCAATATTGGTATCAATATTTCCAGAATCATGGAGGTACTACAGCTCCTGTTGAACAGCCTACACAACCGTCAACTTCTAGCGATGGTGTTATGCAACAACGTGGGACTTTCCGAGTTGCTTATGGCTTAAACGTACGCCAAGCGCCAAGTACTTCAGCAGCAATAATGGCGAAGTATAGTGGTGGACAAAGTTTTACGTATGATTCTAAGGTTGCCGCTAATGGGTACCTTTGGGTATCATACATGAGTTATAGTGGAGCCCGTCGGTACGTAGCAATCAAAAACTTGAGCAATGGTCAAACGTTTGGAACAGATTCAAATAACTTTTCATATAATAACCCAACACCAAGTACTTCTACGCCGACTCCAACTCCACAACCAACAACACCAACTGATGGAACGACTATGCAACAGCGTGGGACCTTCCGAGTTGCTTATGGCTTAAACATCCGTCAAGCGCCAAGTACTTCGGCAGCAATAATGGCTCAATACAGTGGTGGTCAAAGTTTTACGTATGATTCAAAAGTAGTAGCAAACGGGTATCTTTGGGTATCGTATATGAGTTATAGCGGTGCTCGGCGTTATGCTGCAATCAAGAATTTAAGTACGGGTCAAACATTTGGAACAGATTCAAATAATTTCTCATTTAATGGAATGAGCGTTACTACTCCAACTAATCCAACACAAACTCCGACTACTCAAGGCTCTAAAGCAGAGCAAATTATTTCACTAGCTCGTCAGCAAATTGGTAAGCCTTACGTATATGGGGCAACCGGACCTAATTCATTTGATTGTTCAGGCCTAGTTCAATATGTTTACCGGCAAGCTGGTATTAACCTACCACGAACAGCAGCTCAGCAATCTACACGCGGATATAGTGTTAGTTTTAGTAATTTACAACCAGGTGATTTACTATTCTGGAGTAATTCTAGAGGTGTATATCATGTCGGAATTTATACAGGTAACGGCAATACACTATTTGCACCGCAACCAGGACAAACAGTCAAGGAACAACCAATGCGTTATTGGATGCCTAGTTTTGCACGTCGTGTTTTATAATTAAGAAATTTGTTTTTCTAGTTTAATATAGAAAACCCTACTGCTATAATGGTGTAGTGTGTAGGGCATTTCTATATTTAAATTATTAAGTTGGAGTACTTTTATGCAAAAACTATCTATTAAACAACTAATAATAATCACATTGTGCTTATTAGTGCTGGTGGTTGGCTGCATGACTATTCACCAGCGTCGTCATTTTAATAAGAACGTTAAGATTGATAATGTGTCGGTTGGTGGATTGACTGCTGAGCAAGCATTAAAGAATT
>ERZ778518.1878-NODE-1878-length-12838-cov-4.389267_pt1 | contig 12838 bp, 8 predicted proteins | sample MGYA00510340_ERZ778518 | MGnify/ENA primary metagenome ERZ778518 (study PRJEB29527, sample SAMN07138967) | mouse gut metagenome | material: feces | host: mouse | place: China:Nanjing | collected 2016-01-25 ... | reverse complement strand
TCAGGAATAACTGCCCGTTAGAGTCGGTCAACAAACGTCCTGCCATCGCTGCAACCCGTGCCGCATATAAAAAATTGGGTAAAGAACCAAACAGATACCGTCCTTCGGCTGAGGCTCTATGCCGACGGGCAGTAAACGGCAAAGGGTTATACCGCCTCACAACCCTTATAGATTTCATAAATCTGCTATCCATGAAAACAGGACACAGCATCGGCGGCTTTGATGCAGACAAGATTGTTGGTGAAGTCCTTACACTTGATTCAGGACATCACGAAGAGGAGTTTCATGCCATCGGACGTGGTCTGCTCAATATTGAAAACTTGCCGGTATACCGGGATGCAATCGGAGGTATCGGAACGCCCACAAGCGATGAAGAGCGCACGAAGCTAACTCCCGAAACCAGTCACCTCCTGATGCTGATAAACGTATACGATAAAACCGAAGACATTGAGGCTTTAAGAAAACTGACCCTCGACCTCTTCCAGACCCACTGCAACCCAAGATCCATCAATACCTCGATTACCTCAATATGATTGTGCGAGAACAAGTCTCACCACAATCAATGAAAACTTGTCTAAACAAAATTAGAATTCAACCGACAGGCGGACATTGAACTGGCGACGGGTCAAGTAGTTCGGGACGGCATATTGTATGCTGTTGACATCAGTGACCCAATAATAGCTGCTGACATTGCTTATGTCAAGTAAGTTGAAACAGTCAAGTCCTATAACGACGCTACGAAAATGGCGCCATATGTTATAGGGGCGCACCCCATTTGTCGGTGCACCTACAAGCTGATAGCTGACACCTACATCTAAACGCTTGTATGCCGGAGCGCGAAAATAAGACTCAGCGCGACTCTTGTGGGGTGCGGTCATTGTGAGACCGTCAGCAAAAATGCCTCGCAGACTGAATTTAAGTTTCGGAAATTTAGGGAAATAATCAGTAAAATACAGACTCACCGAATACCGTTGGTCGCTCGGAAGCGGCACTTTCTTTCCATCAAGAGTCTGCTGTGTCTTCATCAGAGAGAAACTGAGCCAGGAATCCGAGCCTTCCACAAACTGACCGAAAAGTTTAAGGTCGAGTCCCGTGACAAACCCTTTGGAATCATTGACTCCTGAATAATTTACTTTCAGATTGTCATATTCATATGATATCAGGTTCGACATGTTTTTATAATACACCTCCCCGGTGAGTTTGAAGGGTCGGTTCATTGCCCGGAATGTATAATCCGTTCCGACAATGAAATGAAGACTTCTCGGTGACTTTATGTCGCTGTTCAGTTCTATCGCATGGTTCCCCTCTGAATCCGTAACGCTCTTTCTGAATTCCTTATAAAACGGAGACTGGTAATAGAGTCCGGCTGCGGCGCGGAAATTGAAGCTGCTGCCCGTTGGCGTCATTGAGAAATTCACGCGGGGAGAGACTAAGAATTCTTTGTTGAAATCCCAATATGATAATCTTACACCTCCGTTAATTGTCATATAGGCTTTGTCGGTATCGATATAATATGCGTCTTCAGCGTAGGCGGAAACTCTATTGGCGGCAAGGTTATGATTGGAATAAAGGTTATAGACAAGATGCACGCCATCAGGTAATGTCGGCAATGAATATCCTGCCGAATCACGCCATTCCCATTCTTTTGTGCGGTCGCGGAAACTCTCTCGTCTGTAATCCACGCCATATGAGATATGGTTCCCCTTTATGCGCGTCTCTCCTTTTATAAACAACCGGAATACAGAGGCTTTCAATCTGTTGCGCGAATGCTCCATATATTTTCCGACACCGAGTTCTCCGCCGATTCCCTCGCTGCCGGAAGTACCAGCCTGATTAAGCCAGTATTCTCCCGATATGTCATACGAAACCAGTTCGTTTGTAAGAAAGCCAGACGCACCGACCATGAAACTCGTGGCGCGGTTATGGCGGTACAATGCGGACACTGAACCTAAGAATGTCTCAAACTTGTCGCGTTCCCTGCCATCGAAATATACTTTGAAATGCTTTACATCCTGAGCTGTTCCGAACGTTGTTTCACGGTCATGAGGCGTAAAATTATAATGATTGAGCGATATGTTCCCAAGAAAATTAAAAGTCCATCGCTCATTCGGTTTGAGATTGAGATTGGTCTGATAATCGAAATAAGTGGGGTCATACTCCCCTTTGGTATCCATTGAGGATAGTAAAGAATTGTTTTTCTTGAATCTCAGTCCATGTAATTGCGAGAATTTACCTGAATTTTGACCGATTGTGAGGGATGCTCCCATAAGACTTGCTGAAACCGCTCCCTCGAACGCTTCAGGCTCTCGATAAGTTATATCGAGTGCCGACGACATTTTATCATCGTAACGCGCCGGAAAACCTCCCGATGAGAATTTGAGGTTTCCCACCATGTCCGGGTTAATAATACTGAGTCCTTCCTGCTGACCCGCACGTACAAGTTGCGGTCGATAGATCTCTATTCCGTTGATATATACGGAATTTTCGTCAAACGACCCGCCTCTTACCGAATATTGCGAACTCAGTTCATTCGATGAGTTCACACCGGGCATAGTGGAAATCATTGCCTCCACACTTCCTCCTGACACATCAGGAGAAAGTTTGAAGCTTTCAGTGTTGAAACTCTGCATCCCGTTGATATTATTCTTGAATCCAAGCACTTCAAGTTCCTTGAGTTCAACATCATTGGGATACATACGTACATTCAGCGTCAGGTCGCCTTTGGGATTTATCAGCTTATGATTGACGGTTTTGAAACCTATGCAACTATAGATAAGTTCCAATGTGTCTTTGCGTGCCACAGAGAGGCTATACTGCCCTTTAAGATCCGAATTGGTGCCAATAGCTGTTCCAGCCACCCGTATTGTGGCAAACTCGACAGGCTTGTCTTCATTGTCTACAATCTTTCCTGAAATCTTCACATTCTCGGAAAACAATGACAATGAAGATATAATTGATATTACAGTTATTATAAATGCGCGAATTTTCAACATGTGGTCAGTTATCTTTATCCCCTACCAATCTAAACGCACGCGGCGCATGTATATTATATCGCGACATCTATGCTCCCTGAGTCCGGAACTTACGGTAAAGAAGCAGAAAACATACCATTCCTGTCAATGCGAATGGAATACCGGTCAATGCGGTTGACTCCACTCCGTATCCTCTGTTGATAACCAGTCCTCCTATTGCCGCCGAAGTGGCGTTAGAGACATTGAACGCAATCTGAATTCCCGCAGCTCCGAGCATCTCCCCTCCTTTTGAAAAACCTACTATCAGATATTGTGGAGGACCTCCGACTCCAAACAGGCAGGCACTCGCAACAAACGCAAGCAAACCGAAAAGAGCCACTATTGCAAACAGATATCTCCATACCAGCAGATTGCTTACAAACGTAGCCGCCGGAACGCCTATCACATTGGCGACCGTCATTCCTCCTATCATCACCGCCACAGCTGCCGCCCCTTCTCCCTTTGCCGCCAGTCGCGTGCAGACTATGGCACCGGCACCGAAAAACGCACCATGTGGCAAACCTGCTATAAATCTGGCTACAAGAAGACTGAAAAATCCCGGAGAGAGCGCGGCAAACGCATTCGCGCCTGCTATCACTCCGGCAAGAATAAGCAGAATCGTGCGCAACGGCAGTTTTCTTAAAGAAACCGTATTTTACATTCATCTCACCTCTTTTTTACCCGCTTTATTCAACCATTAAAATCCTTATATTCAATCTCGTAACTACTTAAACCAAGTTGTTTTACCTCATTTTTCATATAATCTGTAAGTAAAGTTACACATTAATTTTGATGTGACAACCGCTTTAAACGAAAAAACACACCTTCCTGACGGTTCGCTAACGCTTATTTATTAGAACGTCCCGCTTCCCGGAGTTGCTTTCAGTCATTACCCTTTAAGAAACTATTATGGTTGTGTTAAGAAACTGTTACGGTTGTGCAAACGTTCTGCAATGAAGAAATTTCCCCCTTTGGCTTTTTGGATGATTATGTGTAAATTTGCATAAGGAAGTATTTTCAACAGCTTCTTAACAAATGACAATGGATAATATAATACACGATGTGGCTGCGCGCCTTTCATTGAATGAAAAAGGGGTGTCTGCCGTGATAAAACTGCTGGATGAAGGAGCGACTGTCCCTTTCATCAGCCGTTACAGAAAGGAGGCGACAGGAGCACTCGATGAAGTTGCTGTGCGCTCTGTCGAGACAACACTCAAGAGCGTGCGGGAACTATATACCCGAAAGGAGTTTGTAGCAGATGCCATAACTGCCGCAGGAGCCATGACCGCTAAACTGGAAGAATCTCTGCGCAATGCACGCTCGATGACCGAGGTCGAAGATATATACGCACCTTTTAAACCGAAAAAAAGGACTCGCGCAACAATCGCCCGCGAACGGGGACTTGAACCGCTTGCCAGAATCATTATGGCAGGCAACACGCCGGATCCTCTCCGCTCGGCAGAAAGATTCACCGGAAACAAGGACATATGCAGTGCGGAAGATGCTTTGGCTGGAGCGCGCGACATTATTGCAGAATGGGCTTCCGAATCAACCCGTCTCCGCAACATGACCCGCAACACATACCGACGGCAAGGAGCTATAGTATGCACTGCCGCCAAGGAGAAGGATGAAGAACTCAAAGCATCTCCCTATGCCGCATACGCAGCATTCTCCAATTCTGTAAGAAGAATCACCTCTCATCAGTATCTCGCTTTGCGAAGAGCAGAATCGGAAGGGATGATTAAGGTAAAATACAGCCTTGATGATTCCCGGGGTAAACTTGAAGATGCATTGTCTGAAGCATATGCCTCTCGTCTGGGATCGCAGGAATGTCGCAAAATCGTCTCCGAAGCTGTGACGGATGCCTCCAGACGTCTTATAAGACCATCGGTAGAGAATGAAGTCTCCGCTGAACTCAAAGAAGAAGCTGACCGCGTTGCCATCGATATTTTCTCACAGAACCTCCGTCAACTGCTTCTCGCATCCCCGTTAAAGGGACGACGCATACTTGCTTTAGATCCAGGATACAGAACAGGATGCAAGACAGTTGCCATTGACGAGAAGGGCGATCTGCTTGATGACGCTGTTATTTACCCGACTCCTCCGCGAAACGACATCGAAGGCGCACACAAGACTCTGAAACGGATGATTGACCGCTTCGGGCTGAACGCAGTTGCTATTGGAAACGGAACCGCTTCCCGAGAGACTGAACGCTTTATCAGAAATTCAGGTCTGATGGTTTCCGACATGATATTCGTGGTAAGCGAGGATGGCGCTTCAGTATATTCCGCGTCTGAAACAGCCCGGCTCGAATTTCCTGACAAGGACGTGACTGTAAGAGGTGCTGTCTCCATAGGACGAAGACTCTTAGACCCTCTTGCGGAACTTGTTAAAATAGACCCCAAATCAATCGGTGTCGGACAGTATCAGCATGATGTGGATCAGTCAAAACTTAAGAACGCGCTTGACTATACTGTGATGAGCTGTGTGAACGCTGTGGGTGTGGATGTAAACACTGCATCCGCGAGCCTTCTGGCGTATGTTTCCGGCATTGGTCCGGCGTTAGCCGCCAACATTGTGAAATACAGGACTGAGAACGGTTCTTTCGCAACGCGCAATGATCTTAAGAAAGTGCCGAGACTTGGTGCCAAAGCTTTCGAACAGGCGGCAGGATTCCTACGCATAATTTCCGGATCCGAACCACTTGACAATACCGGTATACATCCGGAAAGCTACGCAATAGTCAAGGAAATGGCGAGACTGGCGGGAGTGAAGGTCAAAGATCTTCCGGGAAATACATCTATACTCGACAGTATTGATCCGGCGGAACTCTCGGCAAAAGGATTAGGGGGACTTGAGACTATCGCGGACATTGTCGAGGAACTCAGAAAGCCCGGGCGTGACCCTCGCACTGACAATGCCGAAACAGCTTTCACCCCCGGTGTCGAATCGTTTGAAGAACTGCGTGTCGGTCAGAAACTTCCTGGAATTGTAAGCAACATAACAGCATTCGGTGCCTTCATTGATCTGGGAATAAAGGAAAACGGATTGCTTCACATTTCCAGAATATCCACACGACGCATCAATTCCGTAGGAGATGTTCTGCGACTCGGGCAGCATGTCGAAGTCTCTGTAATCGAAATCGACTCCATGCGCCGACGGATAAGTCTCTCCATGATATAATCGGTCTGACTATGCCACACCAAGCAGTTCTATTTCAAAAACAAGAGTGGAACCGCCCGGTATGCCGGGGATATTACGGGAACCATAAGCCTGTTCGGCAGGAATATACAGTTCCCATTTATCCCCGACATGCATTTGCTGCAAGGCAATGACCCATCCGGGAATCAGCTCACGCAATCTGAAAGCGGGAGCGACTCCTCCGCGACTGCTGTCGAATGTCTTTCCATTAATGGTTTTACCGACATAATGCGCAGTCACAACGCTTCCTCTGTTCGGCATAGCCCCTTTCGGGTTTCCTTTCTTTATCACTTTATAGTATATCCCCTTGTCAAGTGACATCACCCCGGGTTCTTTGGCTTTTGCCGACAGCCATTCACGATTTTTCTGTATATATTCCTGCTTTGCCATAATTAGAAGCTTCCTGGAAGCTGTTTAAAAAGTTTTCAAATTTCCACCCGGATCCAGCCGACACAAATCAAGACCTGAAGGTGCCTGATATATCTTCAGACCGAACTTCCCGATTATCGCGTACACATAATCGAATATCTCACTTTGTATCTCCTCATAATCCGCCCAGCCGGTTTTGTTGGTAAAAAAATAAAGTTCCAACGGTATGCCCTGCGGGGTTGATTGCAGTTGTCTGACCATAACAAACATCGTTCTCCCCTTTTTTACGATTATCTCCTCCCGGCTTCTGAGCCATTTTTCCATGTGTCTTCTGAAAAGACCGAGATTGACAACCTGTTCGCCACATGAAATCTCATCAACGAATATCATGTTTTCACCTGCAAGACTTTCAAGTTCTTCCCTGCCGAGAAATCTCACACTATTCACATCTATATATACGAATCTGGAAATTCTTCTTCCTCCCGATGCTCTCATTGGCTGATAGTTCTGAAATGAGTCACTTATGAGATTATAGGGAGGAATCGTTATCACTGAATTATCCCAGTTCCGCACCTTGACCGTTGTGAGCGATATATCGATAACCTCACCGTTGGCACCTGCTTTCTGGCAGATAATCCAGTCTCCTTTCTGCAGCATCTTGTTGGCTGTAAGCTGCACTCCGGCTACAAGTCCGAGTATCGTATCCTTGAACACGAGCATCAACACTGCCGCGGATGCCCCGAACGCAGTAAGAATCGCAATAGGAGAACGGTCAAACAGAATACCGGCACCTGTGATGACTCCCACTCCGATGACTATAAGCTTCAACATCTGGAATGTCCCTTTCAGGGAATGCACCTTGCCGTAATCCCTTTTGTCGAATGCCTGAAATATGGCTTCCACCACCTTGTTTACCAAATGGACACAAGACCATACTATATAAAACAAGGTCAGCTTCTTTATCCATATATAGAGAGTCTCATGACTTACAAACATTTTAGGTAAAAGCCATGCCACGACAATGGCAGGCATCATCTGACTGAACGCCCGCAACACTTCTGGTGTCAGAAGATCGTCGTCCCATTCCGTATGTGTCTTGTCGGCGAGATAGATAATCATAGGAGAAACAATACGCCGGAATACTTCATAAGCTATCCACGCCACAAACACAACTGCAAGCAATGTTATGGGAAAACCGAATTTTCCTGAAAACTCCTCTCCTCCGACGTTTGTCAGCCAATATGTGATGGTCTTTTCCATTCCGGGTATTTATTTCAGATTTGTCACACCTTTTTTATGATTCTCGCCGGATTGCCGCCGACCACAACTCCGGAAGGAATATTCCTGGTCACTACCGACCCCGCTCCAATCACTACATTGTTACCGATTGTCACACCCGGCAGAATAGTCGCATTGCCACCAATCCACACACTATCGCCGATTGTAACCGGCTCCGCCCACTCCACTCCGGTGTCACGTGATGCGGCATCAAGCGGATGACACGCCGTAAAAATACTAACATTCGGTCCGATGAAACAATTGTCTCCTATCCTGACTTCCGCCTCGTCAAGTATTGTAAGATTAAAATTAGCGAAAAAATTCTCTCCGATATGAATATTGCACCCGTAGTCGCATCTGAAGGGTTGATTCACATGGAAATTTTTGCCATGACTACCCAACAATCCGCGTAAGATATCCTTCATCTTATCCATTTCATACGGACGCAGATTATTGAATTCCCATAACTTATCGCGCGTAGTCATAAGCATTTCAATAAACCTCGGGTTTACTGCATCGTAAACCTCTCCGGAAAGCATCTTATTCCACTCCCTCTCGAATATTTCTTTTTCAGATTCAATCATAACGCAAAAATACAAAATTTCTCATAAATTATCACTACATTTGCATTATAGTAAACTCCGATAAATGAAACTCCTCCATACTTCCGACTGGCATCTCGGTCATACTCTTTACAACTATGACCGCCAATACGAACAGCAATGCATGCTTAATCAGATTGTCGACATAGTGAGGTCTGAGCATCCTGATATTTTTCTATTATGCGGCGATGTATATCACACCGCCCAACCCTCTGCAGCTGTGCAACGCATGTTTGCTGACACAATGTCGGCAATCCATGAAGCATGCCCGGAAATGAATATATTCGTCATCGCCGGCAATCATGACAGCGCATCGAAACATGATATATTCACCACTCCCTGGCGGGCGCTCAACGTCACTACCGCAGGCAGCGTCAACACTGACATGCCCGATTCGATGATACACAAAGCCGATGAAAAATGTTTTGTAATAGCTGTGCCATACTGCCACGAGCGGAATATGCCGGAACACCTTTTCAAGAATCTCCTTGAAAGAACGAAGCAGCTTAACTGCCAGAACCTTCCTGTAATCATGTGTGCGCATACCTCAGTCTCCGGCTGCGATTTCAAAGGACATGACCCGGAAGGCGAGACAACCATAGGGGGAATAGACACTATGGACATTGACGAGTTCGGAGATGGATACGATTATCTTGCACTCGGTCACATACACCGCCCGCAGACTCTTGGCGGAAGTAAAGGATTCGCAAGATACTCGGGGACTCCACTCCCCGTTTCCTTCGATGAAGATTACGCTCACAGTATCACTATAGTGGAAATAGAAAGAAATGGCTGTGACCCGACAATCCGGGAAATTATTATCGACAATCCGCTGCCGCTTGTAACGCTTCCTTCTGACGGTTCAGCCCCATTCGATAAGGTCTTGCTCATGCTTGAAAGTTTTCCGGATGATATAGATGCCTATATAAGACTTAATGTTGAAATACAAGAGTTTCTGCCGCATCTCGCACGCGAAGAAGCAATAGCCGCATCAGCAACGAAAAAATGCCGGTTCTGCCATATAAATATTACAAGAACAAACAGCGATACCGGCTCAGCATCTGCATCCCGCATGTCTATAGGTGAATTCAAAAGACTTACGCCGCTCGAAGTGGCTGAACGATTCACCACAGAGAAAGGGATATTCATGGACTCGGAACTGAAACAGCTTCTTAAAGAAACATATGTCTCTGTAATCGAAGAGGAGAGAAAATGAAACTGATAAGACTGACAATACACAATATGGCTTCTATCGGTGATGCCATAATCGACTTTTCTGCAAAACCTCTTGCAGACAGTGAAGTTTTTCTTATCTCCGGCAAAACCGGAGCCGGAAAATCCACTATACTTGACTGCATCTGTCTGGCTCTTTTCGCATCTGCTCCAAGATTCAGGAATACAAGAATCAATGGTGCCGCATCCGACAATTCTGCCAATGAACAGATAAACGTAAATGATCCCAGACAGATTTTACGAAGGAACACGGGTGAGGGTTTCACACTGCTTGAATTCAGGGGGAACAACGATGTCAACTATATTGCCCGGTGGAGTGTGCAGCGTGCCCGCAAAAAAATCAACGGAAAACTGCAGAAAAAAAACTGGACACTTGAAAACACCGACAAAAAAATCACTCTGACAAAAGACGCGGAGATACAACAGGAGATAGCTGCGGCAATCGGACTTGATTTCAATCAGTTCTGCCGCACTGTAATGCTTGCCCAAGGGGAATTCACGCGTTTTCTAAACAGCAATGACAGTGATAAAAGTGAGATTCTTAGCAAAATAACCGGTACCGACATATATTCAAGAATCGGAATCAGGATTTTCGAACGCTTCAAGGCTGAGGAAAGCACTTTGAATACTCTTAAAATAAAGACAGACGGCATAACATTGCTCAGTGATGAAGAAATAAATGAGAAAAATCTTGAACTCTCCGCAATATCCGACACTAACAATACACTTCAGAAACGCATCAGACTCGAATCGGAACTGTTGGATTGCCGGAAACAGAAGTATACGACAGAGCGCGAAATCTCACTGTTGACTGTTAAGATACACAAACTTGAGACCGAGGTCAAATCGCTGATTGTAACACGCGATATGATAGCCGCTGAAAATACCGCAGTTGAAGGAGAGCTGACGGCATTGGAAGCCGAACTTGAAAAATATGACAATGCAACTGCGCTGCTTGAAGACGCTCCTCGCCTGATCGGAAATGCTGAAAGCATTCTAAAACTACGCAAGGAAACCGAGACTGAAAAGAATTCCATTATATTAGGAAACAAAAAACTGGAGGAAACAATATTTCCACTTAAAAAAGCGGCTCTGCAAGAAATAACGGTTTTGTCTGACAGAATCGGTAATACTGACGATGCGATAAAAAAACTTACTTCCGACCTTCTGTCAATGGATCTTGCCGGATTACGGAAACAAAAAGAGCAACTGATTTCCCGCAGAATCGAATTTCAGAATCTTGCTATTATGATTCAGAATTATCGTGAGTGTGTAAAAAAACACGAAATCAGCAAAAAAGAGTTACAGGATAAAAAAGATGATCTGAATACAACTGTCGAAAATAAAGAGCGGATTAAAGTTCCTTTGGAGATTGCCGAAAAGAAACTTGCTCTTTATTCTGAAGCTTACGACAAACTGTTTGCTTCAAGTGAAAAAATTCTGAGTAGCATACGCGGTGCGTTGAACGAGGGTGACACCTGCCCTGTGTGCAGGCAGATAATCACTAAAGCCTTGCCCTCTGAAGATGATATAAAATCAATAATAGGCGAACACAAAGAGAACCTTGACAAGGCTGCGGCTGAAAGAAACAGTATTCGTGATGAGATAGCCGGACTTGACGCTAAGATAAAGTCTCTTGCAGACTACATCAACACTCTGGAAAATAAGTTGAAAAAAGACTCGTCTGTGACAGATTCAAGACAAAAGGCGGATTCCAAGTGTAAGGAACTCGGGATTGACGGAACAGAAAAAGTTACTGACGCGCTTATTGAAAGAAAGGTGTCGGACACAATAGCTATGATTGACAGGACAGACAAGACGCTCAGAGCCGGAGAGAAAGTTGAAAATGAAATTCATTCACGAAACAAGTCGCTTAAATCCCTGTGGGAGGAATATCAGAAGAAAAAAGACAGTCTGAACAAAATCGAGATAGACATTCAGAATATTAAAACACAAGAGACTGTTTCCCGAAACCGGATCAACAAAAACTGCAAAACAGCAGATGATATGGCAATTCAGATTATTGCCGAGATTGAAGGAAGCAGGTATGTGGATTTTTTCAAACAAGATATCAGTGTCTTCATCGAGCGACTCAAGTATGATCACGGGAGTTATTCGGAACTTTTAAAACGAATTGTCAATCTTCGGAATACTGTGTGCATCAGAAAGAATGATCTTGAGAACCTTGACAGAATAATAACATCGATCAAAATAAAACTTCAAGGACTCTCGGAAGACAGCATTTCAGTTACTGTCAAACAGGGGGACATTCATAAATACGCCACAGATCTGCTGATGACAATCTCTTCCACAACCCAACAGATTGATGATGCAAAGGCAAGGCTGGTTGCAATTACCGCCGAATACGCCAGACTCCTCTCTGCCGCAGGTTATGATGACGCTATCCCGGATGACATTGAAGCCAATATCCTCAAACTGGAGCAACAGATACGCGACAATGACATAAAATACGGAGCAGTCAATTCATTGTTGAAATCAAACAGCGAACAGTCAAAGAAACTTGATTCTCTGATAAAGGAATATGAAGAACAGAACAAGGTTCTTGAAAAATGGAAAATACTTTACGAAATATTTGGCGACAGTGAAGGAAAAAAATTCCGAAAAATCGCTCAAAGCTACATACTTGCCGAACTGATAGACGCAGCAAACCATTATATGAAGAACCTATCGGACAGATACAGGCTCCGCATAGAACCGGGAACTTTTGTAATATTGGTCGAAGACTCATGGCAAGGTTATACCCTCCGCAGTGCTTCGACCATATCAGGAGGAGAGAGTTTTCTTGTTTCGTTGTCTCTCGCGCTTGCGCTGAGCGATATCGGCAGTGACTTCTCCGTCGACATCCTTTTCATTGATGAAGGATTCGGATCTTTAAGCGGTGATGCCCTGCAAATGGCAGTCTCTACTCTCCGGCTCTTACACTCCAGATCCGGACGCAAGGTAGGAATAATAAGCCACGTTGATGAATTGCGCGAGAGAATCCCGACACAAATAAACGTAATCAGAGAAGGAGAATCCACACAAAGCATGATTACAATATCTTGAACAGATTCCGCTATCGCTTAATATAAGAGCTTGTTTAAAAATAAAAGTTAATTTGGGGTCGTAGGCTTGGCGCAGGTT
>ERZ778518.1875-NODE-1875-length-12851-cov-3.747890_pt1 | contig 12851 bp, 6 predicted proteins | sample MGYA00510340_ERZ778518 | MGnify/ENA primary metagenome ERZ778518 (study PRJEB29527, sample SAMN07138967) | mouse gut metagenome | material: feces | host: mouse | place: China:Nanjing | collected 2016-01-25 ... | reverse complement strand
GACCGCAACGGCCTCCGCCCGTCCCGTTATTATATCACCGACGACGACCAGCTCATCCTGTCTTCGGAAGTCGGCGTAATGCCGATCGCCGAGGAGCATGTCGTGAAAAAAGACCGGCTCCGTCCGGGAAAAATGCTTCTCGTGGATACGGTAAAAGGAGAACTGATCGACGACGACGAATTAAAGGAAATGTACGCGTCGAGGCAGCCGTATGGCGAGTGGCTCGATACGAACCTTGTCAACCTCAAAGACCTTGCGATACCGAATAAGCGTATCAATCCGTATGATTATGAGGAAAGCCTTCGTCTCCAGAAGGCATTTGGTTATACGTATGAGGAAGTAAAGGCTTCCATTCTCCCGATGGCGAAAAACGGGGCGGAGCCGATCGCGGCGATGGGGCACGATACGCCGCTGGCGGTGCTGAGCGGCCAGCCGCAGCCACTTTATAACTATTTCAAACAGCGGTTTGCGCAGGTGACAAATCCGCCGATCGATGCCATCCGCGAGGAAGTTGTCACCTCGACGACGGTATATATCGGGGAATCGGGAAACTTACTGGAAGAGAAGGCGGAAAACTGCCACTCCCTGAAAATCGATAACCCGATCCTGACGAATACCGATCTGTTAAAAATAAAATCCATGAACGTAAAGGGATTTAAAGTAGCTGTGATCCCGATTACGTATTATAAAAATACATCGCTCGAAAAGGCGATCAACCGGCTCTATCTCGAGGCGGACCGCGCGTACAAGGACGGCGCGAACATCCTCATCCTGTCCGACCGGGGCGTGGACGAAAACCATGTGGCGATACCGGCGCTACTCGCTGTATCGGCGATGCAGCAGCATCTTGTCACGACAAAGAAGCGCACATCTTTATCTGTCATACTCGAGAGCGCCGAGCCGCGGGAGGTCCATCATTTTGCCACGCTGCTCGGATTTGGCGCGACGGCGGTCAATCCGTATCTGGCGCTCGACACGATCAACAGCCTGATCGAGAGCGGGATGCTCGATAAAGATTATTATGTGGCGGTCAACGATTACAATGCCGCCGTCTTGCACGGTATTGTGAAGATCGCGTCCAAAATGGGGATTTCCACGATACAGTCGTATCAGGGGGCGAAAATATTTGAGGCGATCGGCTTATCGAAGACATTGATCGACAGCTACTTTACCGGCACGGTTTCGCGGATCGGCGGCCTGGGGATCGAGGACATTCAGGCACAGGTCGAGAAGCTTCACGACCAGGCGTTTGACCCGCTCGAACTCGGCACCGATATTACGCTTGACAGCATGGGGAACCATAAGAGCCGGAGCGGGAAAGAAGAACATTTATACAACCCGAAGACGATCCATCTGCTCCAGCAGTCTACGAAGACGGGCGACTATAACCTGTTCAAGCAGTATTCCAGTGAGATCAACCGCGAAGACCTTTACGTGAACTTAAGGAGCCTGCTTGACTTTAACTTCCCGAAGAAGGGCATCCCCCTTTCGAAAGTGGAAAGTGTGGATGAGATCGTGAAGAGGTTCAAGACCGGAGCGATGTCCTACGGCTCGATTTCCCAGGAGGCGCACGAGACGCTGGCGATCGCGATGAACCGTCTGCACGGCAAGTCAAACAGCGGTGAGGGCGGCGAGAGTTTAGAGCGGCTCACGGTCGGAAAGGACGGCATAAATCGCTGTTCCGCGATCAAACAGGTCGCTTCGGGGCGGTTCGGCGTCACGTCAAGGTATCTCGTGAGCGCGAAGGAGATCCAGATCAAGATGGCGCAGGGGGCGAAGCCGGGAGAGGGCGGACATCTCCCCGGCACGAAAGTGTATCCGTGGGTGGCGAAGACGAGGCATTCGACGCCCGGCGTATCGCTGATCTCGCCGCCGCCGCACCATGACATTTACTCGATCGAGGATCTGGCGCAATTAATATATGACTTGAAAAATTCCAATAAAGAGGCGCGTATTTCCGTGAAACTCGTGTCGGAAGCGGGCGTTGGCACCGTTGCCGCCGGCGTGGCGAAGGCGGGAGCCGAGGTTGTCCTCATTTCCGGATATGACGGCGGTACAGGCGCGGCGCCGGGCAGTTCGATCCACAACGCCGGACTTCCGTGGGAACTCGGCCTTGCCGAGACGCATCAGACGCTTCTCATGAACGGCCTGCGCTCGAAAGTTGTGATCGAGACGGACGGAAAACTGATGACAGGGCGGGATGTGATGATCGCGGCCCTTCTCGGAGCGGAGGAGTTTGGATTCGCTACGGCGCCGCTCGTGACGATGGGATGCGTGATGATGCGTGTCTGCAATCTGGATACGTGTCCGGTCGGCGTGGCGACGCAGAATCCGGAGCTTCGCAAGCGGTTTCAGGGAAAACCGGAGTATGTGGAGAACTTCATGCGGTTCATCGCGCAGGAAGTGCGGGAACTGATGGCAAAATTCGGCGTGCGCACGCTCGATGAACTCGTGGGGCGTTCAGACCTGTTAAAGATGAGGGAGGACCTCAACAGTGAACGCGCCGGAAAACTCGATCTTTCCCCTATCATTCAAAACCCATTTGTGAATGAAAAGAAAAGTAAATTTCAGGCAAAAGACCGCTATGATTTTCAATTAAAGAAAACGACCGATGAAAAGGTGTTCCTCAAAAAATTTGGGGAGAGCCTGGAGACCGGGGAAAAGAAAACGATCACCGCCAAGGTGACGAACACCGACCGCTCGCTCGGCACGATCCTCGGTTCCGAAATTACGAAACGGCTCGGGGATGACTTAGAGGATGATACGTTTACCGTGCAGTGCAGCGGAAGCGGCGGACAGAGTTTCGGCGCTTTTATCCCCAAAGGACTGACACTGGAGTTAGAAGGCGACAGCAACGACTATTTCGGCAAGGGATTATCCGGCGGCAAACTGATCGTATATCCGCCCAAACGCGCGAAATACCGCGCCGATGAGAATATTGTCATCGGAAATGTCGCGCTTTATGGGGCGACGAGCGGAACGGCCTATATAAGCGGTGTGGCCGGCGAGCGTTTCTGTGTGAGGAATTCTGGCGTGCACGCGGTTGTCGAGGGTGTCGGCGACCACGGCTGTGAATATATGACGGGCGGCTGCGTCGTCGTCCTCGGGCAGACCGGAAAGAACTTCGCGGCGGGAATGAGCGGCGGGATCGCCTATGTACTCGACGAGGAGCGGGACCTGTACCTAAAGCTGAACAAAGAACTCGTGTCCTCCGAACCGGTCTCCAATAAATATGACGTGATGCAGTTAAAGGAAATGATCACGGCGCATGTGGAGGCGACGGGATCCGAAAAGGGGAAAGAGATTTTAGAGAACTTTAAGGATTATCTTCCGAAATTCAAGAAGATCATTCCGCACGACTACCAGAACATGATGCAGAAGATCGCCCTTTGGGAAGAAAAGGGATTGAGTAATGAACAGGCGCAGATCGAGGCGTTTTATGAAACGAAGAAGTAAGAAATGACGACCTCATTTTGTGGTGTGAGAACATCATTTAATATATAATTTAGAAAGGGTTGATGATCAATGGGTAAACCAACCGGATTTTTAGAATATGAACGAAAAGGCAATGCGGAGACGCCGCCGCTTGAGCGGATCAAGGATTTTCATGAGTTCCATGTGCCGATGCCGGAGGAGGAGCGGAGACGCCAGGCAGCGCGCTGTATGGACTGCGGCGTGCCGTTTTGCCAGTCCGGTATGATGATCGGCGGCATGGCTTCGGGGTGTCCGCTGAACAATATGTGTCCTGAGTGGAATGACCTCATCTATGTCGGCAATTATAAGGAGGCGCTCGGCCGTCTCCTGAAAACCAATAATTTTCCGGAGTTTACATCCCGCGTCTGTCCGGCTCCGTGCGAGGCCGCCTGCACATGCGGTCTGAACGATGAGCCGGTCTGCATCAAAGAAAATGAACACGCGATCATAGAATATGGATATGAAAACGGCCAGATGGAGGCAAAGCCGCCGAAAGTCAGGACGGGAAAAAAAGTGGCCGTGGTCGGTTCCGGCCCCGCGGGCCTCGCGGCGGCAGACCAGCTCAATAAGCGCGGGCACAATGTGACGGTATTTGAGCGCTCCGACCGTCCAGGCGGGCTGCTCATGTACGGGATCCCGAATATGAAGCTCGAGAAGTCCGTCATTGAGAGGACCGTGAGCCGCCTGATGAAAGAGGGGATCGTATTTAAAACGGGAGTCAACGTCGGCGTCGACGTGAAAGCGGAAAATCTTCTCGCGGAATTTGACCGCGTGATCCTCACCTGCGGTTCGTCCCATCCGAGGGATATAAAGGTGACGGGGCGCGAGGCGGACGGCGTCTATTTTGCGGTCGATTATCTGACGCGCGTGACAAAGCACGTACTCGATCCGCAGTTTTCTGATTATATCGACGCGAAGGGCAAACATGTCGTCGTGATCGGGGGCGGCGATACTGGAAACGACTGCGTTGGTTCCTCGATCCGTCAGGGGGCAAAGAGCGTCGTCCAGCTCGAAATGATGCCAAAGCCGCCCGCAGAGAGAACAGAGGACAATCCGTGGCCGGAGTGGCCGAAGGTACAGAAAACCGACTACGGCCAGCAGGAGGCGATTGCGGTATTTGGAAGCGATCCCCGCCTGTATGAGACGACGGTGAAGGAATTTGTCAAAGATAAAAATGGGAAACTCACGAAAGTAAGAGCGGTAAAACTGGCGTGGGAAAAAGAGGAAGAGACGGGCAGGATGAAAATGAGTGAGGTGCCTGGAAGTGAATTTGAACTCGACGCTGATCTCGTTCTGATCGCGGCCGGATTTCTCGGCACGCAGGCGTATGTGGCAGACGACTTTGCGCTGAAACTGAACGCCCGGACGAATGTGGACACAAAACCGGGACAGTATAAGACAAGTGCAGACCGGGTGTTTACCGCAGGAGACATGCACCGCGGGCAGTCGCTCGTCGTCTGGGCGATCCGGGAGGGAAGAGAAGCGGCAAGGCAGGTTGACGAGGATCTGATGGGATATTCCAATTTGAATTGATGAAGAAGGGAGAAGCCAAAATGGAACGATATACGAGGGAAGATATGATCCGGATGGTAGAAGAGGAGGACGTCGGTTTTATCCGTCTCCAGTTCGTGGACAGCTCGGGGGCGTTAAAAAACGTCGCGCTGACCAATGATCATCTCGACCGCATATTAGATAACCGGTGTGTGTTTGACGGCGCCGCGATACAGGGGTTTGACACGAAGGAGTCGTCTGAGTTTATCCTCGCGCCCGATCTGGATACGTTTACGATTTTCCCGTGGCGTCCCCAGAGGGGGCGGGTGGCCAGGTTCATCTGTGACGTCCTGAATCCGGACGGGTCGCCGTATGAGGCAGATTCGAGGTATATACTAAAAAAGGTGCTCGCGCAGACCGCGCAGGAGGGTTACACATTTCAGGCGGGGCCGGAAAACCAGTTTTTCCTCTTTGATACGGATGAAAACGGGCAGCCGACCACAAATTCCCATGAAAAGGGCGGATTTTTCGATATCGGGCCGCTGGATTCCGGTGAGAACGCCAGGCGCGATATGGTCCTCTCGCTGGAGGAAATGGGATTTGCGATGGAGAGCTCTTACCACTATAACGAGGTGGCGCAGCACGGCATTAACTTTATGTACGACGAAGGACTTTGTACCGCGGATAATATTATGACGTTCCGGCTTACTGTGAGGACAGTGGCCAAACGCCACGGACTTCACGCGACGTTCATGCCGAAGCCGCGGTATGGCATCAAGGGCTCCGGGATGAACCTCAACATGTTTTTAAGTAAAAATGGGAAAAATGTATTTATCGATGAACAGGCACCCGACGGCCTGAGCCGGGAAGCCTATCACTTCATGGCCGGGATCATCCACCATATCAAAGGACTGACGCTCATCAATAATCCGATCGTCAATTCGTATAAACGGCTTGTTCCGGGGTATAATGCGCCTGTGGAGATTACGTGGTCGAGGACGAACCGCACGCCGCTGATCCGGCTCACCAATGTCGGGAGTACGAATTCCCGCGTCGTCCTGCGCAGTCCAGATGGGGCGAGCAACCCGTATCTCGTATTGGCCGGATGCCTGGCCGCAGGGATGGAAGGAATTCGGAATGAACTGGAGCCGCCGATCAGTATGGAAGATGCCGCCGGCAACCCGGATGTGAAATTTGATATTCTTCCGCGGAATCTGCGAGGCGATCCGGGCGTTTGAGGAAGATTCTTTTCTGACCGATGTATTTGGAGAGACGCTGTCGCAGATCATCATCCGCCAGAAACAGGAGGAATGGGAAGAATTTTCACGTCAGGTCACGGCGTGGGAAGTGGAAAAATATCTGGATCGAATTTAGTCCGGGGGCGGGACAAAAACGCGCAGCGGGCACATGGCGTGCAGAAGGCGCTTGGAAAGTTCGACACAGAATATAAAAAAGGCCGCCGGCGGAGGTGAATGACGGATATGCGGGTAATTGTTGCATTTGCCAAACTTGACGATGCAAAAAAAATAAAAAATGTTTTGAACCGGAGCGGATTTGATGATATACTAGCATGTAGCAGCGCGTATCAGGTCATCAGCGCGGCCAATGATTCCGATGGCGGCGTGGTCGTGTGCGGGTATAAGCTGGCGGATATGCACTACAGCGAACTGTACGGGTATCTGCCGCGGGAATGTTCGATGTTACTTGTGGCAAGTCCCAGGAAACTCCAGGACTGTTACAGCCAGGACATTGTATGTCTGGCGATGCCGATCCATACGCAGGAGCTGGTCAGTACGGTGCGGATGATGACGATGGATGTCGCCAGGGAACTGAAACGCCGTCAGAAGACCCGGCCAAAGAGGCGGTCACCCGAAGAGCAGAAAACGCTTGATGCGGCAAAAGCCCTCCTGATGGAGCGCAATCAGATGACGGAAGCCGAGGCGCACAAATACATACAGAAGTTAAGTATGGACAGCGGCAATGATCTGATCGAGACAGCGGAAATGATACTGGCATTGGAATGATGTCTGGGTTTGGTAGAAATGAGGTTAGAGTGAAAAATGAATTTTTCACTCTGCAAGTTTGTGCGCACACGCCCAAACTTGTGTAATGCGCAAAAAACGTGCGCGCATGGAGGGAAAGTATGAAAGCCTATTTGATTTTGGAAGACGGAACCGTGTTTTCGGGAAAAAGTATCGGGAGCACGAGAGAGGTCATAAGTGAGATCGTGTTCAACACTTCCATGACGGGGTATCTCGAAGTGCTGACAGACCCGAGTTATGCGGGACAGGCCGTGACGATGACCTACCCGCTGATCGGGAATTACGGTATATGCCGGAAGGATATGGAATCGAAACAATCGAGTGTGGACGGGTTCATCGTCCGGGAGCTGTCCCGGCTCGGCAGCAACTTCCGGGATGAGCAGAGTATCCAGGATTTTCTCGTGGAACAGAACATTCCGGGGATCGAGGGCATCGACACCCGCGCGCTCACAAAGATCCTCCGTGAAAAAGGGACGATGAACGGAATGATCACAACGAATGAAAATTACGAGCTGGATGACGTGATCGGCCGGTTAAAACAATATAGGGTTCTCGGTGTCGTGAACAAGGTGACGGTGAAACAACCCGTTACATACGTACCGGGGCAGATCGATACAGATAGCAGCATTCCCGTTACGAAGAAGGTTGCTATTCTTGACGTTGGGACAAAATTGAATATTGCCAGAAGCCTTTTAGCGCGCGGATGTGAGGTCACGGTATATCCGGCGGGGACGGAGGCGGAAGTGATCTTAGAGGGAGATCCAGACGGCATTATGATCACAAACGGGCCGGGGGATCCGAAGGAGTGTACGGAGGTGATCGAAACGATCAAACAGATTTACGAATCGGGGATCCCCGTTTTCGCAATCTGTCTCGGCCATCAGCTGATGGCGCTGGCTAACGGCGCCGATACGGAGAAAATGAAGTACGGGCACCGCGGCGCCAATCATCCCGTCAAGGACTTAGAAACCGGGCGCGTGTATATTTCATCCCAGAATCACGGCTATGTCGTCAAGGCGGATACCGTTCCCAGACAGAAGGCGGACATTTCGTTCGTGAATGTAAACGATGGCACGGTGGAGGGACTGAAATATAAGGAGAAGCCGGTCTTTACCGTGCAGTTTCACCCGGAAGCCTGTGCCGGGCCGAGGGATTCGGAAGTGTTGTTTGATCGATTTATGACATATATGGAGGAAAACGATGCCAAAAAGTAAAGGAATTAGGAAAGTCCTGGTCATCGGTTCGGGGCCGATCGTCATCGGACAGGCGGCGGAATTTGATTACGCGGGAACGCAGGCGTGCCGTTCCCTGAAAGAAGAGGGGATCGAGGTCGTCCTCATCAATTCAAATCCGGCTACGATCATGACGGACAAAGAAATTGCGGATAAGGTCTATATCGAGCCGCTTACGACGGATGTAGTAAAAAATCTCATCCGCAAGGAAAAGCCGGACAGCGTACTGCCGACGCTCGGCGGGCAGGCGGCGCTCAATATCGCAATGGAGCTGGAAGAGTCCGGTTTTTTGGCAGATCAGCAGGTGCGTCTGATCGGTACGACGTCCCAGACGATCAAACGGGCGGAAGACCGTCTGGCATTCAAACAGACGATGGAGAAGATCGGGGAGCCGATCGCGGCAAGCGAGGTCGTGGAAACGGTAGAGGATGCTGTCGCATTTACGAATACGATCGGGTATCCGGTCGTCATCCGTCCGGCGTATACGCTCGGGGGCAGCGGCGGCGGGATTGCCGATAATGAGGAAGAATTGCGCGATATATGCGCCAACGGACTCCGTCTGTCCCGTGTAGGCCAGTGTCTGATCGAGCGGTGTATCGCGGGTTGGAAGGAGATCGAATATGAAGTCATGCGCGACGGCAGCGGAAACTGCATCACGGTGTGCAATATGGAAAACCTTGATCCGGTCGGCGTTCACACCGGGGACAGCATCGTCGTAGCGCCGTCGCAGACACTCTCCGACAAAGAGTATCAGATGCTCCGTTCATCGGCGCTCAATATCATTACGGAACTTAACATCACCGGGGGGTGCAACGTGCAGTTTGCCCTGCACCCCGAATCATTTGAATACTGTGTCATCGAGGTCAATCCGCGCGTGAGCCGTTCGTCGGCCCTTGCGTCGAAGGCGACGGGGTATCCGATCGCGAAGGTGGCGGCCAAGATCGCGCTCGGCTACACGCTCGATGAAATCCCGAACGCGGTGACGGGTAAGACGTTTGCCAGCTTCGAGCCGGCACTCGATTATTGTGTTGTCAAGATCCCGAGGCTCCCGTTCGATAAATTTATCAAGGCGAAACGGACGCTGACGACGCAGATGAAAGCGACCGGTGAGGTCATGAGCATCTGTACGAACTTTGAAGGGGCGCTGATGAAAGCGCTCCGCTCCCTTGAGCAGCACATTGACAGCCTTGATATCGGGAGGTATACCGACCGCTCGAAAGAGGAACTGCTCGAACGGGTGGAGATCGTGGATGACCGGCGGATCTTCGTGATCGCGGAACTGATCCGCAAGGGCGCTACGTACAGCGAGATACACGAGATAACAAAAATCGACAAATGGTTTATTGATAAAATCGCGATCCTCGTAGAGATGGAGCAGCGGCTGAAAAACGAAACGCTGACGGCAGAGCTTCTGTCCGAGGCCAAGCGCATCGAGTTTCCAGACCGCGTCATCGCGGAGTATACGGGGATGACCGAGCGGGAGGTCCGCGCCATGCGGATCGAACACGGCATTACCGCATCGTTTAAGATGGTAGATACGTGCGCCGCGGAGTTTGAGGCGGCAACCCCGTATTATTACAGTTGTTTTGGCAGTCAGTGTGAGGTGGACGCTACGAGGACGAAGAAAAAAGTGCTCGTTCTCGGATCCGGCCCGATCCGGATCGGCCAGGGCATTGAATTTGATTTCTGTTCGGTGCACAGCGCCTGGTCGCTGGAACAGAGCGGTTTTGAGACGATCATCGTCAACAATAACCCGGAAACGGTCAGCACCGATTTTGACGTGGCAAATAAACTGTATTTTGAGCCGCTGACGGCGGAGGACGTGGCAAATATCGTGGATCTGGAGCAGCCGGACGGTGCGGTCGTCCAGTTTGGCGGACAGACGGCGATCAAGCTCACGGAAGCGCTGCGGGATATGGGTGTGCCGATCTTCGGTACGAGCGCGGAAAATGTAGATGCCGCGGAGGACAGGGAACTGTTCGACGCGATTTTGGAGGAATGCGGCATTCCGAGGCCGAAAGGCCATACGGTCTACACGGCGGACGAGGCGATCCGCGCGGCCAATGAACTCGGCTATCCGGTGTTAGTCCGCCCGTCTTACGTGCTCGGCGGCCAGGGGATGCAGATCGCGATCAACGACGACGACATTATGGAATTTATGTCCATCATCAACCGTCATGTGCAGGAACATCCAATCTTAGTCGATAAATACCTGATGGGGAAAGAGGTTGAAGTCGACGCCGTATGTGACGGCGAAGAGATACTGATCCCCGGCATCATGGAACATATCGAGCGGGCCGGCATCCACTCAGGCGACAGCATTTCCGTCTATCCGGCACAGAGTATCGGCCCGGACACCCAGGACGTGATCGTGGATTATACGGAAAAACTGGCAAAGTCCCTTCATGTGATCGGACTGATCAATATTCAGTTCATCGTCTATGAGGAGCAGGTGTTCGTCATCGAGGTCAATCCCCGCTCGTCCCGCACGGTGCCGTATATCAGTAAGGTGACGGGGATTCCCATCGTCAAACTGGCTTCGCAGGTCATTCTCGGGAAGAAACTGAGGGAGTTAGGTGTTGCGTCCGGATTGGCAAAGAAAGCAGAACATATCGCGATCAAAATGCCGGTATTTTCGTTTGAAAAACTGCGCGGGGCCGAGATCAGCCTCGGGCCGGAGATGAAATCGACCGGAGAGTGCCTCGGTATCGCGAAAACATTTAATGAAGCGCTCTCAAAGGCATTTCTAGGTGCAGGGATCTGTCTTCCGAAACATAAGAAAATGATCATGACGGTAAGAAGGCAGGAACAAAAGGATGCCGTTTCAGTGGCAAAACGTTTTTTGGCCCTTGGATATGAGATCTACGCCACGAGGGGGACACAGAAGGCATTGGCCGAGGCGGGCGTGGAAGTGATCGGTGTCAATAAGATCGAGCAGGAGGCGCCGACGCTCATGGATCTTCTGCTCGGGCACGAGATCGACCTCGTGATCGACATTCCGAGACAGGGAGAAAACTCCCACGACGGATTCCTCATCCGCCGTGTATCGATCGAAACCGGCGTCACCTGCCTGACATCGTTAGACACGGCAAATGCTTTGCTCACGAGCCTGGAACATACGGATCCGAGCCGGATGTCGCTCATTGATATAGCGGAAGTGAAAGGATGTTGAACGCCGAACGCCGTTTCGGTTACAACGCTAAATAGGTGGTTAAACAGATGTCGTCTGCGCGGAAAGCCGGAACACATCTTCGGACTTTCCGATCACGACGATCTGGTCATGTTCCTGAAATCGGTAATCGCCGGATGGCATCGGATCGATCTTTTCGCCGTTTTTGATGGCGATGATGTTCACATTATATGTGGATCGCACGTTGATCTCGACGATGGACCGGCCCTTCCATTCCGGGATGATCGGAAGGTCAAAAATGGAGCAGTCCGCCGTCAGCTCGATGTAGTCAAAAATATTGGTGGCGTTGTAGCGGACGGCAAGTTTTTCCGCAATCTCCCGTTCGGGGAAAAACACTTCGTCGGCGCCGATCTTTTTTAAAAATTCGGCCTGGCGCGCCTGCTTTGCTTTGGAGATCACACAGGAGGCTCCCTGTTCTTTTAAGATACAGGTGATTTCCAGCGAGGCATAAAAATTTTCACCGATCGCCACAAAGCAGTAGTCGAAGTTATTGACGCCGATGCTCTGCAGGACGGCTGGATTTGTGCAGTCTCCCGCGATCGCGTCGCTAAAGATCGTCGATAATTCCTGGATCCGCTCCTCGTTTTTGTCAATGACCATCACATCGTTTCCGAGTTCCTGCATTTTTGCGGCCAGGCAGGCGCCGAGGGTTCCCATTCCAATGACTAATATTGATTTCATAAATTTCCTCCATTTTTGTTTTAGAAAAGCTGCTTCACATTTTTTTGAAGAACGCTGTTTTTTTCGGTTCTTTAGCCGATCAGGATCTTTTCCTTCGGCCGTTTCATCGGCGGCTGTTTATCCAGCTCACCGAGTACGAGCATCAGGGAGAAACCGCCGATGCGCCCGCTGAACATGAACAGGATCAAGAGCAGGCGGGAGATGGTTCCCAGAGCGGGCGTGATACCCATCGTGACGCCCACGGTACATACGGCCGATGTTGTTTCAAAGGAGGCCGAAGCCAGGGAAATGCCCTCGATGTGGCAGATGAGCATCGTGCCGATGACCACATACGTTAAATAGACGATGATAATGACAGCTGCCTGCTTGACCAGGTCTTTTCCGAGACGCTTTTTAAAGATCGTCGTGTCCGAATTTCCTTTTGCCATCGAAACCATCGCGATAAAAATAACGGCGATCGTAGTCGTCTTAATGCCGCCGGCTGTCGAGCCCGGACTTCCTCCGATCATCATGAGAGTGATCGAGAGGAGGACAGAGGAGGGAGACATCTGGCTGTAATCGATCGTATTGAAGCCGGCTGTCCTCATCGTTGTAGACGCAAAAAACGATTTTAAGAGACGGGTCGCAAAATCGTCGCCCTGCATCGTATAGGCGCCTTCGAAAATAAAGTAACCGACCGTGCCGATGGATAACATCAGGCCGGCCATGATAAGGATCAGTTTCGTGTGCAGGGAATAGCGG
>ERZ778518.1873-NODE-1873-length-12853-cov-3.196749_pt1 | contig 12853 bp, 7 predicted proteins | sample MGYA00510340_ERZ778518 | MGnify/ENA primary metagenome ERZ778518 (study PRJEB29527, sample SAMN07138967) | mouse gut metagenome | material: feces | host: mouse | place: China:Nanjing | collected 2016-01-25 ... | reverse complement strand
AATGAATTACACTTGGTAACAGCAGAAGCAGGGATTAATGATCGTAACTTTATTAACTTGTTTGATTATTTTCAGGAGGCTTGTGAAGTCCCACAAAGGAATATTCGGATTAAAGATATTCCAGTTAACCCCCATTGGGAGCGCAAGGCCGATGGGATCAATTATAATTATTATCAAAATGGCAAACGTATTCTCTATATCCGTCGGCGCAGTGATACTGATCGGCGGGTAATTAATATTCAATATTTTGATCATTATGGAAAGCTTCTCAAAGTTAGTTGGTTTGACAGCCGCGGTTTTATCTCGGTCGAATAACTTTATGGCTGGGATGGAAAAATGGCAACGGAAAACTATTACCGTCCAGATGGAACCTTAGCAATCCAGCTAGCCCACCAGCAGGATAAGCGGGGAAAGGAAATTAAAACTTACCATCTCTTTAATTACCATGGTCGTGACTACCAATTCAGTGGCTTTGACCAGTTAACCCGGTTTTTCCTCGATGAGTTGGTCACTGACAAGCAAATCTGTGGTGAAGGTCCGGTTGGCTTTGTCGTTGACCGAGTTTATGAACTAGGCTGGGCAGTTCTGCACATGAAGCAGCGGGTCTTTCGGGTCCTTCAATTGCATAACGACCATGTCAATAATCCTGATGATATGCTTCATTCTACCCTTAATTATAACTATGATTGGGGACTTAAGCACCTCCAAGATTGGGATGGGGTCATTGCCTTAACTCCGCAACAACAAGAAGATCTTCAAGACCGGTTTGGCAAGTTTGGCGTGAAGATATACCGGATTCCCGGTCCGATTGTTCCTGCGGCAGTTATTAATAAGCGTCATGTTCCTTTTAAAAAACGAACAAAGAAACAAGTTGTCATGGTTGCTCGCTTGTCTCCTGAAAAACAACAAGACCACCTATTAAAAGCATGGCCACAAGTATTAGCCGCCGTTCCAGATGCCAAACTCGATTTTTGGGGTTATGCTAATGATGATTTTGATAAGACGCTCAATAAAATTGTCAAAGAGGAAGCAATTAATAGTTCTGTGACCTTCCATGGGTATACGGATGACGTCAATTCGGTTTACGAGGATGCGCAATTACTCATTTTGCCAAGTCGGGCTGAAGGGTTACCGCTATCTTTAGTGGAGGCTCAGTCTCATGGGTTGCCGATTATTGCTAATGACATAAAATATGGCCCTTCAGATGTCGTTATTGATCAACAGGATGGATTACTGACCAAGAACGGTGATATTGATGGACTGGCTCAAGCGATCATTCGCTTATTGCAAGATCAAGAGCGGTTAGCGCAGATGAGTGAAAATGCTTATGCTGATAGTGAGCGTTATTCTGAACCAAACGTGATGAAGTTATGGAATGAATTAGTTGCTGACATGAAGGAAAAGGGGGAAGAGTAAAGTGTACTTTTTTGTAAACCAATACTTGTTAAGTAGCAATTCCAGTGTTGAACATGCTGAAATAAAACGACTAGCCCTATTTAAAAAGTATGGTGGAGAAGCTAAGCTAGTGACCCGTGACTTCGACCTCGTTCTTCATGATACCATCAAAAAATTTGGTTTAACTAACGACCAAATTGTTAATATGTATGATTTTTTTGCAAACACGACTGATTACCAAGGCGAAAAGCTCCATACTGAGGATTTGCCTTTACCAATTGACTATCAAGTAGGAACTGGAAATAACTATCGCGAAGTAAAAGACGGTGACCGCCTCGTTTGCGAAGTTCACTTTGCGGCTGGAACGATTGGGCAAGTTAACCATGTTGATTACTTTGATCTTGCTGGTAATATGACTCTTCGCCAACAATATGATATTCGTGGCTTTAAGGCAGCTGACGAATTCTTTGGTGAAGATGGACAGGAATACTATGCGCGTTATTACCGCCCAAATGGAGAAACGTATCTTGAACGGTATTTTGTAAAATCAGTTGAAAATACCCCGATCAATTCTCTGAATGTTTTACGTAATTATCAGGGACGAGATCGCTTCTTTGATTCTTTAGAGGACCTCTTTATCTTCTTCTTAGATGAATTGAATAAGGCGAATGGTGAGGACAATGTATTTATTGCTGATCGACCAGCAGTTGCGATCAAACCGGTTCAATCAATGATGACAAAAGCAAAGAAGTTCTTGTGGCTTCCGATGAACCAGGTTAATGATGGTCAGGACTTAATAAATGGTCCCTTAAACGCTATACTACAAGACCCTGTTACTACGGATGCGGACAAGTGGGATGGGGTAATCGTCATGACTGCTAAGCAAGCTGAGATTCTCCAGCAACAAATTCACAATGCTGTGCCAATCTATGTGATTAATGGGGCCCCCGTTCTTGCTAACTATGCACGGATTAATGAAGCTGATCGGACACCAGGACAGTTGATTTATGTTGGGCGACTGGCAGAAGATAAGCAAACTAGTCAACTAATCAATATGTTTGCGCAGATTCATCAGCAAGTTCCTGAAAGTAAGCTAACTTTCTATGGTTATGGCACTAGTGAAGATATGGATAACTATAAAAAGCAGGTTAAAAGCCTTGGATTAGATAAGGCAATAGAGTTTGCCGGTTACCAGGTATCGTTAGGTGAAGCGTATGATCAAGCTCAATTATTTGTTGATGCAAGTCGAATCGATGCGCAACCATTAGCGATGGGCGAGGCCTTAAATCATGGGGTACCAGTTGTTTCTTATGATTACCTTTATGGACCACGTGAAATGGTAATTTCAGGTAAAAATGGTGAGATCATTCCTTTAAATAACCAGGGACAGTTTATTCAAACCGTTGTCAAATTATTACAAGACCAAGATAAACTGCAAAGCTTAAGTACTGGTGCCTATGACAATCTAGATGAATTGGCAGAAGAAAAAACTTGGAAGCAATGGCAACAATTATCAGCTATTTAGTCAAAATTGGTTATAATATATTCAGAAGACGAAAAGCAGAAAATAATCAAATGTTTTTGAAGCCTTTGGTCGTTATCTATTGATAATCTAAAGACGGAAAATGAGGGCGGAATGATGGATAATTATCAAGCAATGAATTTTTACTATGGACTTCTTAATTTACGTGCCGGTTTCTTTAAGGCTAACTTATGCGAAATACTAATGGCGATTGCACAAAGCGTACCTGATGAAAATCAACAATCAGCAACGGCATATCATACTGTGGACGAGGATCTAAGTCAAGACCGTGAACAATTGAAGCATGATCAAGTTGAATTTGGATCATTTTATGAAGATGGTCATATTTTACATAATGTCAAAATTAATACCCAATCAGACTTTTTCCTCGATCCGACCCGGGAAGATACCGTCAAGTGGCATGTTAGTTTTACGGTTGCTAAAGATGTCCGACCGGCCGATCAATTTACTGTTCAACTATCATCAAATTTGATGGTTGCGCCTAATGGTCATCCTGAAAAACCAGTTCCTGACTTTAGCGATCAAGATGGGGTTGTTATTGCGATGGGGGCCTATGACCGTGATAAGCACGAACTTGTCTATACTTTTACCAATTACGTAACCGAGCATCGACAAATAATTGGTGAATTAGAGGGAGAATTAGCAATTGATCCACTCACAACTCCAGAGAACGAATTTGGCTTGGAATGTTTTATAAGTGTTGATGATTACCGAAAAGACTTTACGATTGATATCGACTATCCAGATCTTGCTAACGATATGTTCCTCGGGATTTCTAGCCGGATGATGCATTTTGATAAGGATCAGCAGCTCTTTGAGGACATTATCTATGTTAATCCGGCACAAAAAGACCTTAATCATGCCTATATTGTCTTTAACACGAGTGACCTAGTAGAAGAGTTATCTAATGCCGTAGTAAAGCCGTCAACAATGCGGATTGAGATTTATCGTAATTCTCGGGGATTAAAGTTGCCTCAATCATATGGGGTAAACCTTCAACGACTACGGGATATTTCTAATCGATTCCCAGTAGTGGAAGGGGACCACCTTGTCGAGACACCTTATACGATGTCTTTTGCTGATAACAAGATGCGTTTGAATTTTGGTGCGGATCAGACTAATGATTCCTATATTATTAGGGTGGTCGGCCAATATAATGATGAACTTGATGGAACAGTACGATTGCGGGCTCGTTTATTTGGGATGGACCAGCAAAATGTTTATATGAGTAATTCTACGGCTGCAACAGCTACTGGAACTTCGATGGTCGCAAGTGGCCATGCTATTTCTAAGGAGAAATTAGCAGAGGCGGCAGCGGTCACAACAGAAGACTTGAAGCAAGAAGAACCACTTGAATCTTCAGCAGTTGAAGGAGTGGAGGGAGATGGTAACATTCCCTTTGTTTCTGATAATCAGGAACAGTTTACTAGTTCTCAAGCGGAAGAAGAGGAAATACCAATCGAAGAAAATCAGGCAGAAATCCCGATTGATGATGTTGCTGCAGAAGAGCAAGTTGAACCCCAAGAAGATTTCCCGCAAAGTGCAGTTTCAGTTCCAGATGATGCAGCCGTTGAAGAAGAATCTGACTCATCAGCTTATATAATTTCATTTAATTCAGATGATGAAGAAGAGTCGACTGCTACTGAAGAAAATCAGGCGGAAGTCCCTACAGTCAGTGCAGCAGTTGGTGGGGATGAATTATCAATCTCCTTTGACATCACTCCGCAAGCGGCACCAGCAGAGACTAGAGAAGATCTAACAGAAGAAATTGAAGCTTCAGATGATGAAGAGGAGTTTACTACACCCGAAAAATTAGGAGCAGAACCTACTCAGGCATTATCTGAAGAATCCGCAACCCCTGAGCCTGTTGTTGAAATTAAAGTTAGTGAAGAGGAGACAAGCGCAGCACCATTACCAATGCCAGGACGACGACCACCCCGCCGGCACAGTCGTTTTCAAAATACAACACGGTCGAATCATTCGTTGCGCCATTTGCGGAGAATAAAAAAAAAAAAATAAAGTGTCAGGAGAGATTATCCTGGCATTTTCTTTTTACTAAAATGTAATCGTTTACATAAAATGCTTGAAATTAAAAATATAGGTGTTAATATTTAATTGAAGCTAAGTAAACGTTTACATTAATAGTTAAAGTGAAAATTATAGTAGTTTTATAGAGAGAGGTTTTATTTTATGGAAAACAATCATTGGTGGAATAAATCGGTTGTTTATCAAATTTATCCAAAAAGTTTTCAAGATACCAATCATGATGGTGTCGGTGACCTTCGTGGAATAATTGATCGCCTTGATTATATTAAAAAATTAGGCGTCGATGTCATTTGGTTGAACCCCATTTATGAGTCGCCACAAGTTGATAATGGTTATGATATTAGCAACTATGAAGCAATTAACCCAACTCTTGGCAACATGGATGATTTTCAAGAATTGATCGATGGCGTTCATGAACGTGGAATGAAATTGGTCATGGACTTAGTAGTTAACCATACGTCTGACCAACATGACTGGTTCAAGGAATCACGAAAGGGCAAAGACAATCCATATCGTGATTATTATATTTGGCGTGACGGTAAGGATGGTGAAGAGCCAAATAATTGGGGTTCCTACTTCTCTGGCGCTGCTTGGAAATATGATGATGAATCCGGCCAATATTACCTTCATCTTTTTGCACCAGAGCAACCAGATCTAAATTGGGAAAATCCGAAAGTTCGGCACTCTGTTTATGACATGATGAACTGGTGGGCTGCCAAGGGTGTCGATGGTTTTCGGATGGACGTTATTAACCTAATTTCTAAGCCGGATGGATTGCCAGATGCTAACAAGAACGAAGACGAGAAATATGCCAATGTTGAACCGTTAGTATCAAATGGTCATCGCATTCATGAATTCTTACAAGAAATGAATAAGAATGTTATGAGTAAGCATAAGATGGTGACAGTTGGTGAAACACCGGGTGCTACACCGGAAGATGCCGAGAAGTATGCCAGCCTTGATAATAAAGAATTAAATATGGTTTTCCAATTTGAACACATGGGCCTTGATAGCAACCCTAATCCAGCCCTTGGTAAGTGGGATGATCGCAAGACGAGCCTTAAAGATTTGCGGGCAAACTTAACGAAGTGGCAAGAAAAATTGTATGGCAAGGCTTGGAACTCCCTTTATTGGAACAACCATGACCAGCCACGCGTTGTATCACGGTTTGGTAATGACCAGACCGAAGATTATCGAGTTAAATCTGCCAAGATGTTAGCAACCATGACCCATATGATGCAAGGAACGCCATACATTTATGAAGGGGAAGAAATTGGCATGACTAACGCCTATTTCCCAAAGCTTGAAGATTACGTCGACCTTGAATCGATTAATGCCTATCACCAACTTGTCGATGATCAACATTTGCTTGATGGCGAGACGATGATGAAGTACATTGCAATCCATTCACGTGATAATGCACGGACACCAATGCAATGGGATGATAGCGAGTATGCAGGCTTTTCCGACCATACTCCATGGGAAAAGGTTAATCCAAATTACAAGCAGATTAATGTTAAAAACGCATTAGCTGATAAGAATTCAATTTTCTATTACTATCAAAAATTGATTGAACTACGACACACAATGCCAGTGATTACTAATGGAAAGTATACGTTAGTTCCTGGTAATGAAGATGATGAACAGATCTTTGCATACACTCGTCAAGATGATGACACTACTTTGTTGGTAATCTTGAACTATACTGATGAGACTGTTAACCGCCATTATAATGTGCCAGCTGATGCGAAGTTACTAATTAGCAATTATGAGGATGATCAAAATGATACTATCCGGCCATACGAAGCTAAGGTTTATCAATACTAGAGTGGGGATGAATAATCATGGATAAATCACTTTCGAATTCGAAACAAAAAGTTGAAACGAAGCAGGTTGATCTGGATACAGGGATGCCAGATTTGCCAAAGAAAGAGCTATTTGCGATTACATTTGCTTTTTTGGGAATAAACATGGCTTTCTCACTGCAGAGTTCCCAGATGAGTCGTATCTGTCAAACGATTGGGGCAAATCCTAACAACCTAGGTTTCTTCTTCATTTTTCCACCACTAATGGGGATGATTGTACAACCGATTATGGGAAAGATGTCAGATCGGACCTGGAATCGCTTTGGTCGCCGGTTGCCCTACCTATTATTTGGGACACCGATTGCGGCATTAGTTTTGATTATGTTACCGTTCTCCGGTTCGCTTGGCTTCGGTTATGGTTCAATGGCTGCAATGATTTATGCTGCGACGGCGGTATGTTTGATGGACTTATTTAGTAATATTTGTATGCAGCCATCACGGATGATTGTTGGTGACATGGTTAATAACAAGCAGAAGAACTTTGCTTGGTCCTGGCAGCAAGTCTTTTCCAATGGTGGGGGAATTTTAGCAACGATCTTACCATTTATCTTTACGATGTTTGGAATGTCCAATACTGCTAAACGAGGGGTAGTGCCAAATACCGTTATCTGGTCATACCTTTGTGCAGCGGCGGTTCTCCTATTCACTGGATTATGGACGGTCTTTAACGTTAAGGAATATGATCCGGAAACATATGCAAAATACCACCACATTGATCCAGAAGAGCGAAATAAATCAGTCAGCCTTTGGAAATTAATCAAGACGGCACCGCGCGCTTTCTGGGAAATCAACCTGGTTCAATTATTTAGCTGGTTTGCGATTATGTATGTTTGGACATACACGACCGGCACCTGTGCTCGTAATATTTGGCATACGTCTGATGTAACTTCTGCTGGTTATCAAGCTGCTGGTAACTGGTACGGTATTTTAACTGCCGTTTACAGCATTGCCGGCATTGTTTGGGGATTAATTTATGCTCATGCTAAGGCTGGTTCACGGAAGAAATGGTACACATTTGGAATGATTGTTGGTGGCTTAGGATTAATTTGGATGACTTTTGTAACAACTAAGACAACTTCAATTATCGCAATGATCATGTTTGGGATTGGCAACTTTAGTATCAACACAATTCCATTTACCCTTCTTACCTCATCTTTGAACGGGAAAAATGAAGGGGCCTACCTCGGGCTCTTCAATGTTGGTATCTGTGTACCGCAAATTATCGCTTCATTATGCAGTTTCTTCCTTTTCCCAATGGTAGGACACAATCAACCAATGATGCTTTTGCTTGGTGGAATCTCTCTTCTTATCGGGGCGTTTGCAGTGCAAGCAATCCATGAGGGGGTAACGGTTAAAGAAGCATAACACTAATTAAATCTCTCCTTAATATAAAATAGTTAAAATAAAAGCGGGACTGGAAATTTATCCGGTCTCGCTTTTATTATCTATTTAATTGTGATGGCTTCCAAAGATTGATCTTCTTTAACGTGCAGCAACGCATTGACTGTATCAAGTGAAGTCATGAGAGGAACATTTTGCGCAATTGTACTTTGGCGGATCTGGAAGCCAAGTGAATCTTGTTCGTAATCATGGCGCATAGTGTTGATAACAAGATCGATTTGCCCGGCTTTTAAGAGTCGGTTGAGTTCATCAATGTTGGATATTTTTTGATGGACGTGAATTCCGTTATCCTTAAAGTGCGATGCTGTTTGCGGGGTAGTGAAAACTTGGTAGCCAATCTGAGCAAACCGTTTTGCTAGTGGGAGAACGTCTTCTTCATCCCCATTTTCAATCGTAAAGAGAATTTTGCCATTGTTAGGGACTTGAACATGTGCTCCAGAAAAGGCTTTACGAAGTGCTTTTGCATAGGTAGTATCTGTTCCCATCACTTCACCTGTCGATTTCATTTCTGGACTGAGGTAAGAATCAACATTCGCTAACTTGTTAAAACTAAAGACGGGAGCTTTAACATGAATAGTTTGTGGCTCTGGGTAAAGCCCGTTAGTAAAGACCTGATCAGCAAGGGACTGTCCAAGGATAACTTTAGTAGCGACTTGGGCCATTTCGATTCCTGTAATCTTACTGAGGAATGGCACTGTTCGACTAGCTCGCGGATTAACTTCAAGGATGTACACTTCACGATTATGAACAATAAATTGGATGTTCATGATGCCAATACATTTAAGCGCAACTGCTAATTTTTCGGTGGCAGTAACGATTTGTTGTTTAATGTCGTCATCAAAATGTTGTGGGGGATAAACTGCCATTGAATCTCCCGAGTGAACGCCCGCATGTTCAATGTGTTCCATTATTCCGGGGATAAGGACGTCCTTCCCATCACAAATTGCGTCTACTTCACATTCCCGTCCTTCAAGGTAGGCATCGATTAAAATGGGGTGATCAGCAGTAATGGAGGCGTTTTGTTGAAGGTATTGTTCCAGTTCTTCTTGATTATAAACAGTCTCCATGGCCTTGCCACCGAGAACATAACTTGGACGAACGAGAACTGGATAGCCGATTTTTTCAGCCGCTTTGATAACGGCAGAGTGAGTAGTTGCGGTTAAACCGATTGGCTGCTTAAGATTTAGATCAGTGATAACTTTATCGACTACTTCTCGATCTTCAGCGGCATCAAGATCGTCAACGGTTGTTCCAAGAATATTAACCTCGTTTTTAACAAGACCTTCTGCTAAATTAATCGCCGTTTGTCCACCGAATTGAACAATCACGCCTACTGGTTGTTCGAGATCAACCACATTTAGGACATCTTCAAGCGTGAGGGGCTCGAAATAGAGTTTATCGGAAACCGAGAAATCTGTTGAAACAGTTTCTGGATTCGAATTGATGACAATTGCTTCGTAGCCAGCCCGTTGAATTGCCTTAACGCTGTGAACGGTCGCATAGTCAAACTCGACTCCTTGACCAATCCGGATTGGCCCTGAACCAATGACAAGGATCGATGGTTTCTTTGTTCGTTGGCTTTCGTTTTCATGGTCATATGTGCTGTAGAAATAAGGGGTTGAAGAAGCAAATTCAGCAGCGCAGGTATCAATCATCTTATATACGGGGAGAACTTCATTTTGTTTTCGGAATTCCCGAACTTCTTGTGAGGAAGTATGCCAAAGGCGAGCAATTGTTGCATCGCTAAAACCGTATTTCTTGCCAGTCATCAGTGTTTCTGCATCAAATGGTTTGGTACTAAGATCGTCTTCGAGTTCCACCAAGTGTTTGACGATATCAAGGAAATAAGGGGAAACCTTAGTTAAGTCATGAGTTTGCTGAAGGGAGTATCCACGCCGAAATGCTTCTGCTAAATAAAATAACCGATCATCTTGGGGATAACGTAACTTCTTTTCAAGCATATCTGTTGGCGCATGGTGTGCTTCTGCTGAAAAGAGGTCTTTTTCATCAATTTCAAGTGAGCGGACAGCCTTATGGAGGGCTTCTTCAGCCGTCCGACCAATTGCCATTACTTCTCCGGTGGCTTTCATCTGACTGCCCAGGTGTCGATCAGCTTGAGCGAATTTATCAAACGGCCAGCGGGGAATTTTGCAGACAACATAGTCAAGTGCCGGTTCAAATTCAGCAAAAGTCGTCTTGGTAACGGGATTTTTGATTTCATCAAGGGTAAGGCCAACCGCAATTTTAGCAGCCATTTTAGCGATTGGATAACCAGTTGCCTTGGAAGCAAGGGCAGATGAACGGGAAACCCGCGGATTAACTTCGATGACGTTATATTGGAAACTTTGCGGATCAAGGGCCAGTTGGACGTTACATCCCCCTTCGATTTTGAGGGCACGGATCAGCTTGAGCGCGCAGTCACGGAGCATCTGGTATTCACGGTCACTAAGGGTCTGATTAGGGGCAAATACGATGGAGTCACCGGTATGAATTCCCACCGGATCAAAGTTTTCCATGCAGCAAACGACCATTACATTGTCAGCTGCATCCCGCATTACTTCAAACTCGATTTCCTTATAACCCGCGATTGATTTTTCAATTAAACATTGGGTGGCAGGGGATAATTCCAAGCCATTCTTGGCAACAGCATGTATTTCTGCATCATTATGGCAGATCCCACCGCCTGTACCACCCATGGTAAATGCAGGACGGACGATTACTGGATATCCACATTGGTGTGCGAATTCGACTGCTTCATCAACAGTATTAACTGTCTGTGAGGCGGGAACAGGTTCACCAAGCTCATTCATTAATTCCTTAAATTTTTCTCGATCTTCTGCTTCATCAATCGAATCTAGTTTAGTTCCAAGAAGTTCAATCCCTAATTCGTCAAGGAGACCAGTTTTAGATAAGGAGACAGCTAAATTGAGGCCGATTTGTCCGCCAAGGGTTGGTAAAATTGCATCGGGATATTCTTGACGGATAATTCGAGAGAGGGATTCAACCGTTAATGGTTCGATGTAGACATGATCAGCAATTTCCCTGTCAGTCATGATTGTTGCTGGATTAGAATTAACAAGGACGGTTTCGTATCCTTCTTCGCGGAGGGCGAGACAAGCCTGCGTGCCGGAATAATCAAATTCAGCTGCTTGGCCAATAATAATAGGACCAGACCCGATGACGAGAATTTTATGAATATCAGTTCGTTTAGGCATAGGTGAGGACCTCCTTATTACTGTCAATTAATGCCATGAATTTATCAAAAAGCTGTTCAGCATCGTGGGGTCCTGGCGCAGCGTCTGGGTGGAACTGAACGGAAAAGGCTGGATACTTTGAATGCTGGAGTCCTTCAACCGTGCCATCGTTCACTTCAAGGTGGGTGATTTGGAGGTCGGTATCATCAATGGAGGATGGGTCAACCGCAAAACCGTGATTTTGGGAGGTAAATGCGATCTTTCCCGTTTGGAGATTCCGGACGGGATGGTTAAAACCACGGTGGCCAAATTTCATCTTATAAGTTTTGGCACCATTAGCTAGGGCAAAGATTTGATGGCCCATACAAATGCCAAAGATGGGAAGATGTTTTTCTAATTCTGCGACGGTTGCAGCTGCGTTTGTCATTTCAAGTGGATCACCAGGCCCGTTGGAAAGAAGGATACCGTCTGGATTGAATGCCATTATTTCGCTGATCGAGGCGTTATAAGGAAGGACGATCGCATTGCAGTCTCTTTTGTTTAATTCACGGAGAATGCTATTTTTCATCCCGAAATCAAGAACAACAATAGTTCGCTTAGTTCCCGGATTAGCGTAGGATTCCTTAGTAGATACTTTGCTAATAATGTTATGGGTTGGCGAGGCTTGTTTTAACTGTTCAAGCTTATCTTTGACCTCGGTAATATTATCGGTCATGATTCCGCGTAATGTCCCATATTGACGAAGCTTACGGACTAGTTCACGTGTATCAATTCCTTGAAGGCCAGGAATTTGGTGCTTTGCTAAGAAGTTAGGGAGTGAGTCAGTCATGCGCCAATTGCTGGGAACACGAGCGACATGATGACAAACTACGCCCTTGATTTGGGGATGTAATGTTTCGTTATCTTCACTATTAATCCCATAGTTACCGATGAGGGGATTGGTAAAGACTAAAATTTGATTGGCAAAAGATTGGTCGGTAATTGCTTCTTGGTAGCCGACCATCCCTGTTGTGAAGACGACCTCACCAAGAGTTGCCTTGGTAGCGCCAAAACCTTCGCCGGTATAGACAGTACCATCTTCTAGAATTAAATATCGTTTCATGAGTTCCATCCTTTCTTGCAAAACCCTTCCACTGATCACATAAACTAGTTGCGCGTTGTAAAAAAGTTTAATAAAAAACGCTTAAACCATTGGTGATGGGCTTAAGCGTATACGAAAAATTGAATATATATGTATAATTCAATGTTAGTAATACAACGCTGCCCTTGTTAGCCTCACGGGACCAAATTAAAGGATAATGATTGATACTAAACTACTGTAAATTTATACTTTTGTCAAGTTTTTAATGTATTTTTATGCAAAAATATGTTTATTATAAACAAAAAACTGCATAAAGACTTTTAGGTAT
>ERZ778518.1872-NODE-1872-length-12853-cov-3.369823_pt1 | contig 12853 bp, 10 predicted proteins | sample MGYA00510340_ERZ778518 | MGnify/ENA primary metagenome ERZ778518 (study PRJEB29527, sample SAMN07138967) | mouse gut metagenome | material: feces | host: mouse | place: China:Nanjing | collected 2016-01-25 ... | reverse complement strand
TCTTCCTCTTCCGGAATTTTTCCATTGATCTGGTCCTGCAGCTCGGACCGGTTATTTTTTATGATCTCAATGTCCTTCTTTAATACATTGATCAGCATGGACGATTTGCTCTCAATTTCTTTGAGCGAAAGTTCGATATTTCTGCCCGCCTCTCCGAGAAGATCGCTCGTATAGTACAGGGCGTCCGTGCGGACCTGGTTGCCCTCGCCCACCGCCTGGTTCAGTATCTGCTGCGCCTGCGCTTCGGCTTCTTTCACGATCTGCTCCGCCTGCGCGTAAGCCGTCTGCACCAGTTCGTTCTGGTCGAGCAGCTGTTTCGTCTGTGCCTGCGCCTGACTCATGATCTGCTGTGCCTGCTCCTGTGCCTGTCCAAGAATCTCTTCCCGGTTGTTGATAATCTTTTGGTATCTCTTGATCTCCTCCGGTGCGCACATGCGGAGCGCGTCCAACAGATCGTAAAGCTCGTCCTTTGAAACTGTAACTTTATTTGGATACAGCTTCGACGGCTTACAGTTCTCCACATATTCGTAAATCTCGTCAATCGCCTTTTCGATTCTTGATGGGTTCATATATGATTACCTTTTCCTTTCCCTCATGGTAAAACTTCATAAAGAGGAGCGCTGCGTTTCCCGCACGCGCAAAAACACATGTTGATTCGTTTTATACTGCTTCACTCTTACCAGTTCAAATACATCTTCGTCTATATAGTCCACGTCCGTGTCCAGCGCCGATTCCAGGATCACGAGTGTACCTTCTTTCACAATGCCGGAGCGGGCCAGCATTTGTACGATCTTTGCTTCAAATTTCTTTTTGTACGGAGGATCGGCATAAATCACATCAAACTGCCTGCCCTCTTTTTCCAATTTGGATATGGCATATGTCACCTCGATCGGGAGGACGACTGCCTGTGCTTCCAGGCGGGTCTTCGCCAGATTTGCCCGGATACATTTGAGCGGTTCCCTGCCAAACTCGACAAGCCACGCCTGTTTTGCCCCCCGGCTCACCGCCTCGATCCCGATCGCGCCGCTGCCGCTGAACAGATCGAGAAATAAACTGCCCGGAATCTCATCCTGGATGATGTTGAACAGCGTTTCCTTGATCCGGTCGGTCGTCGGCCTCGTATCTTTTCCTTCCGGCGTGACCAACGGGAGCCGTCTCGCCGTTCCCGCTATGACGCGCATACCCTCTCCTCGCTTTCCCTCTTCGAATTCCTTTTCGTCTTTCACAATTATAAATGATAACCGCTTTTTTATCAAGAGAAACTTTCGTGCCTGATAACTGGAAACTAACGGAAGTAAACGCCGGAAAATCAGAAGCAAATTCCGGACGGTCAAATCTCCCTGTCACTCTGCTGCCGACACGTGGATCGTCAGTTTCGGTGACCAGCTCACCGTCCCGTGGAGTTTGGCACTCTCCACCCAGGCAAATGCCGGATTGTCCGTGATGATAAGCGGCTCCGTCACCATACCGTTGTCATCAATACCGTTATTTTCCACATATATACTGCACGGGTTTCCATCCGCGCCCTCGCCAGTCAGTATATAGCGCGCGGAGAGCGTTTCGATCTGTCCGTTATACTTGAGTCTGGTATCCACGGAGTCAGCCACGATCGTTCCTTTGAAATTCGCGCAGTCCGAGGAAGCCCTGAACTGGATCATCGACGCATTTCCCGCCGTTCCCTTAACGGAAGAAGTACTTCCGATATCAATCGTAAACGTAAAAATTTCATTGGGATAAGACTGGCTCTCATCCGGCCTGACTACCTCGCGCGGCGGCACAGGCTCTGTCTGCGACTCATTCCAGAGGATGTCTATCGTCTTTTCCCCATTTCCATCCTCGGTAATCCTGCCCTGCAGATCCGCCGTTTCAAGCCAAGACAGCGTTTCACTGTCGGTAATGACCGTCGGTTTCATCACCATGTTTCCCCCGGCAGCCGCCGTTCCGTTGTCCTCGATGAACAGAGAACACTTTTTGCCATCCGCGTCGGTTCCCGAGAGGATGTAGCGGGCGCATGACTGCTCCCTGCCGTCTTTATATTGTTTGATGACCGTCGTTCCTTTGCCTTTCGTACTGCCGGAAAAATAGTCTCCCGACGCGTCAGCTGTAAAATACTGCATATCGACATGACACGTATTTCCGTCTACCGAATATCTCTCCTGATCCGTGACGTGAAGCGACATCACGGATTTTGTATAAAGATCCGGTGTCGGCACCGGCGTTTCCATTGGTTTCGGCGATTCGGTCGAAGGGGCTGTCGGCTCCTGTGGATCTATTGGCCCCTGTGGAGCCGCCGTGGGAACCGACGGTGAGGCTGTCACGGCTGGTGCTGCGGTAACCGACGGAGATTCGGTCGGTTTCTGTATTTTCTTTTGGGTACAGGTCACAACGATCACCCCAACTTTTCGGTTTTTCTTTTTCGCTCCCTTTTTCAGGCGCTCGGACACGGTAATCTTCGCTTTTCCCTGCTTCTTCGCCGTGATAACGCCTTTTTTACTGACTGCGGCTGTTTTTTTCGCAGAGGACTGAAAGGTGTAGACTGCTTTTTTATTTTTATTCCTGATCGAGATCTTTTTCTTTTTCCCGACCTGTAATGTGACCTTTTTAAAAGTCAGCGACGCTTTTTTCGCTGCTGCCGCCGGATACGCGTTTACGACGATCAGCATGGCCGATAATGCCAGACATAAAAACTTTTTCATCTCTTCTTTTTCCTCCATATGCGCACATCTTTTGCGCTTTACTCATTTTAGCCAAACAGATTTTATCTGATATTATAACACAGAGTTCGGGAAATGGCAACGGAATCCTTTGGACTTGTCATGACAGTTCTTCTAATGGTAATTTAACAATAAACAAAGTAATAAACAAAGTTTAGATCTAAAATTTGAAACCCTCTTGAAAAGCCTTTGAAGATGTGCTATAGTAATCATATAAAAGGAGCTGCCGCCCACAAAGTGGGTTGCCTCCGTATCAGGTTAAAAGCCTACCTGCACCGGGCAAGTGACAAGGTAGGCTTATTTATTTTCGCTTGTTGTTCCTATCTATATAGGCAAGCAATGCGACCAAAAATGTAGCAAAAAGAATCAACAATGTTAATACTTCATATGTACTCATTCGCACCACCTCCCATCTTTTGCAAGTTTGGGAGGCTTTCCACCTTGTAACACGGTAACTCCATACCGTTAATATAACATATTTTCCACCATTCGGCAATATTCTTTTAGCAAGGCTGCCGACGCGCTACCAAGTGAAAAAAGACTCCTACAGCGGAACATCCCCCATATAATGTTCCAGTTTTTCCATCAGCCTCTTATTCTTCTTGTAAAACCGGCTGATCTCATCAAACTTATACCTCCCCGCCTCCTCATGCGCCGCCGTCAGTATCTTCGCATCCTCGTAAATATCGGCCAGTTTAAACAGCTTATCGCCGCTCTGCATCTCGCCGAAAAAATCTCCCTGCCCCCGCAGTTTCAAATCCTCCTCGGCGATCTTGAACCCGTCATTCGACCCGGCGAGGATCGAGAGCCGTTCCTTTCCTTCCTTACTTTCCCTGCCATACATGAGGATACAGTACGACTGCGCAGCCCCGCGCCCGACGCGCCCTCGCAGCTGATGGAGCTGGGCCAGGCCGAACCGCTCGGCATTCTCGATCATCATCACTGTCGCGTTCGGCACGTCGATCCCGACCTCGATCACGGTCGTGGACACTAAAATATCTGTCTTTCCCCCGGCAAACCGCTCCATCACTTCGTTTTTTTCCTGCGGTTTCATTTTTCCGTGGAGGCTGTCCACCGAAACCGCGCCGCGAAATCCTTCCCGCAGCCGGTCGGCGTAGATCATCACACTCTCCAGCTCCGACTCCTCATTTTCCTCGACCATCGGACAGATAATATAGATCTGATGCCCCAGATCGATCTGCTCTTTCATAAAATGATAGGCGTTTGGCCGAAACTCCGTGCCGACGACGCAGTTTTTCACCGGCAGGCGGTCGGCCGGGCGCTCATCCATGACCGACAGATCCATATCCCCGTACAGAACGAGCGCCAGCGTTCGCGGAATCGGCGTCGCGCTCATCGCCAGTACGTGCGGTTCGGTGCCTTTTTCCGATAATGTTTCCCGCTGGCGGACGCCGAACCGGTGCTGCTCGTCGGTGATCACGAGCGCCAAATCGTGAAACTGCACATTGTCCTGCAGGATCGCGTGCGTTCCGACCACGACATCCCACTCACCGGATGCCAGCATCTCCTTCCCCTCGCGCTTTTGTTTCGCCGTGAGCGAACCGGTGAGCAGTCCGATCCGCACGCCAAATGGCCCGAGCATCTTTTGCAGCGATGCGCAGTGCTGGGACGCGAGCACCTCGGTCGGCACCATGAATGCCCCCTGGCCCCCGTTACAAACGGTCAGATAGAGTGCCATCACCGCGACCACGGTCTTTCCCGAACCGACGTCTCCCTGTACGAGCCGGTTCATGACATGGCCGCCTGTCAGATCGGCCAGGATCTCAGAAAATACGTTTTCCTGCGCGTTCGTCAGCGCAAAGGGAAGCGCCTCCCGGAATGAATCGAGTTGTTCGCGGTATGTCATCACATGGCTGCTCTCCCGGTCATTGCGAACGCGGATCGCCCGCAGCGCCGCCTGGTATAAAAATAACTCATCAAAGACGAGGCGCCTCCTCGCCCGGTAAAACTCGATGCGGTTTTTCGGAAAATGAATGTCCTGCACGGCTTTGCGATAGCCGATGAGATCATGCCGCTTCCGGATTTCCGGCGGCAGAAACTCCGCAATGCCCTCGCACTCGGACAGCGCCTGTTTGACAGCTTTTGTCACCTGAACATTTGTGAGTCCCGCCGTGAGGGGGTAAATGGGAAGCATCTTCCCGACATTTTTATAAAATTCATTTTTTGAGTACATCTTCGGCTGCTCCAGCACGAGTTTCCCGTTTACGCGTCCGACCCGGCCGCGCAGCAGATACCTCGTACCCATATGTAACCGGCTCGCCAAAAACGGCATGTTGAACCATGTGACCTGCACGGTGCCGGTCTCATCTTCAAACAATGCCGTAATGATCTTTATGCGGGACGTATTCCTGACCGTCGGTTTCCGGCGGAGTACGCCCTCGATTGCCATCCGTTTGCCCTCTTCGAGCGTGCGGATGGGGACCGTATCATGAAATTCGTCGTAATCCCGCGGATAGTGTTCGAGCAGATCCCCGACTTCCCGGATCTGAAGCTTCGCAAACCGCTGCTCCGCCTTTTCCCCCACACCTTTTACCGCGCGTATGCTATCGTTATAATCCATGTCACACTTCCTGCCTATCATTCAAAGGACAGACGGCCACCAACGAGCGCGTTTTCTATTTCGCGCCCGTGGACCCAAAACCGCCGCTGCCGCGCACCGTCTCGTCGAGCTGTTCTACTTCGGTATACGCCGCCACGAGATACGGGGTAACGATCATCTGCGCCACCCGCTCGCCGCTCTCGACTAAAATGTCCTGTGATGAGTGGTTATGCAGCGCCACCATGATCTCTCCCCGGTAGTCGGAATCAATGACTCCTACTTTGTTCGCCGGCGCCAGTCCTTTCTTACAGGCCAGGCCGCTCCTCGCATAGATGAGTCCCGCCAGCCCGGCCGGAATGGCCATCGCGATCCCCGTATGGATCAGAGCCGTCTCTCCGGCCCGGATCGTGACAGGCTCGTCCATACAGGCGTACAGATCGGCGCCCGCCGAAAACGCCGTCCCGTACGTCGGGACTGTCGCTTTTTTATCCAGTTTGATAAACTCTACTTTTACCGTATTCAATGTAACTGGTTCCATGTTCAAATTTTCCTCATTTCTGCGCTGCTTTCCTCAGCGCTCGTTCTCGCCCTCCCAGTGGATGACCGTCCCCTGCGCGAGTGATCGTTTCACATCGATGATCCGCTGGTTTTCCGAGCCGCGAAACCGCAGTTTGAGATTTTTCTTCTCCTCGACAAATCTTCCATCGACTAAAATATCCAGATACGAGAGCATCTCCTTTGTCATCTCCCATTTCTGGCACATTTCTCCCAAAATCTGTTTGTCAAACAGATACCCGGAATAACACCAGATCGTTTTCTGCGGGAATTTTTCATGTACCTCCCGCAGCAGGGGTAAAAGCCCCTCCTGATTGACCTTTTCAAACGGCTCCCCGCCAAGCAGGGACAAACCCGCGATATGATCGGGTTCCAAAAACGTCAGGATCGTTTCCTTCTCTTGTTCCGTAAAGGGTTTTCCATATGAAAAATCCCATGTTTCCTGATTAAAACAGTTTTTGCAGTGATGCGTACAGCCGCTCACGAACAACGACACGCGTACGCCCGGCCCATTTGCCACATCGTACTGCTTGATCTGTGCATAATTCAATGCCAAACTCCCTTCCGAACCGATGGCACACGGCACCATTGTCACCGAAACAATACTCCTTGGTATCCGTGTTCCATACCGCCCTAGATATGCAGCACTCTGGAGCCAATCTCCTTCGTCTTTCCGACATTCCAGAAATTTTCCCCGAGATACCCGCACGTCCTTCTCGTCACATTCATTTTATTGTGGTCTTTATTGCCGCAGTTCGGGCATTCCCACTCCAGATTCTCGTTGATGATGATCTCGCCGTCAAACCCGCACACATGGCAGTAATCGGATTTCGTGTTGAACTCCGCGTACTGGATGTTGTCGTAGATAAATTTGACAAGTTCCTCGAGCGCCGGCAGATTGTGCTGCAGGTTTGGGATCTCCACGTACGAGATCGCCCCGCCGGAAGAAATCGTCTGGAACTGGCTCTCAAACTGGAACTTCCGGAACGCGTCGATCTCCTCGCGCACATCGACGTGATAGGAATTCGTATAATATCCCTTGTCCGTCACATCCTCGATCTCGCCAAAGCGCCTCTTGTCAATCTCGGCAAACCGGTAACAGAGCGACTCCGCCGGCGTCCCATACAGTCCGAACCCGAGTCCGGTTTCCTCTTTCCACGTATCGGTCGCACGGCGCAGTCGGTTCATCACCTTGAGCGCGAATTTACTTCCTTTCTCGGTCGTATGGCTCTCACCGGTCATCAGCTTCGTCACTTCATATAGGCCGATATAGCCGAGCGAGATCGTGGAATACCCATCGTGCAGGAGCTTGTCGATCTTCTCCCCCTGCCCGAGCCTCGCAATCGCCCCGTACTGCCAGTGGATCGGGCTGACATCTGACGTCACGCCTTCCAGCGCGTGGTGGCGGCACATCAGCGCCTCGAAGCACAGCGAAAGCCTCTCCTCTAAAAGCTGCCAGAAATATTCTTCATTGTCCTTCGCGAGAATACCGATCTGCGGGAGGTTCAGGCTGACAACGCCCTGGTTAAAACGCCCCTCCCATTTGTACGCGCCGTTTTCATCCTGCCAGGATGAGAGAAAACTCCGGCATCCCATGCAGCTGAATACATTTCCCTCGTAATTCTCGCGCATTTTCTTGGCCGAAATATAGTCCGGGTACAGCCGTTTTGCCGAACATTTTACGGCTAGTTTTGTGATATAGTCGTATTTTCCGCCTTTTAAACAATTGTGCTCATCCAGCACATAGATCAGTTTCGGAAAAGCCGGCGTCACAAAAACACCCTTTTCATTTTTGATGCCCTCGAGCCGCTGGCGCAGAACTTCCTCGATGATCTTTGCATTTTCCCCGATGTATTCATCGTCCTTGTCCAGATTCAAAAACAGCGTGACAAACGGCGACTGCCCGTTCGTCGTCATCAGTGTATTGATCTGATACTGGATCGTCTGGACGCCGGAGCGGAGTTCGTCGTTCACGCGCTCTTCCACCATTGTTTCGATCACGTCCGCATCAAGCGTCCCGCCAAACCGCTCGTTATATCTGGCGCGGTATTTGTCCGCGCTCTTGCGCAAATATTTCCCGAGATGCCGTATGTCCACTGACTGCCCGCCGTACTGGCTGCTCGCGACGGCGGCGATCACCTGCGTCACGACCGTACAAGCGACCTGAAAACTTTTCGGGCTCTCGATGAGTTTTCCGTTCATCACCGTCCCATTTTCCAGCATGTCGCCGATGTTGATCAGGCAGCAGTTGAAGATCGGCTGCACAAAATAGTCCATATCGTGGAAATGCAGCACGCCTTCCTCGTGAGCCTGTACGACCTTTTCCGGCAAAAGGACACGCTTTGTCAGATCCTTTGACACTTCTCCCGCGATCAGATCGCGCTGCGTGGAAGCAATATAGGCATTTTTATTCGAATTTTCCTCCATCACGTCTTTGTTGCTGTTCTGGATCAGGCTCATGATCGAGTCATCCGTCGTATTGGCCTTGCGCACGAGTTCTCTCGTATAGCGGTAAATAATGTATGTTTTTGCCAGCACAAATTTCCCGGCTGCCATCAGCTTCTGTTCGATCATATCCTGGATATCTTCCACCTGCACCGTATCCCGGCCCGAATTTTCGATACTGGCTATGATCCCGTCAATGTCATCTTCCGACACTTTCTCAAATTTTTCCACCTCTGCATTTGCTTTGCGGACTGCCACAAGGATCTTATTTCTGTTATAATCCACGACACGCCCGTCTCTCTTGATTACCTTCACCTCGGTACCCTTCCTTTCAAAAACCATTCCTGTTCCCTTCCCGCCGCTACTTGGAGTATTATACCATTAACTCCATTTGCTGTCTACTATATCTTGTAAATTTTTTTCTGTTTTTTATTGCAGGATACCATATCATGTGGTCAGTCTAAAGTTGTAGAAAAGCGGGCAGGCGGCGCGGACAGCGGCGTCTGGGGCAAACAACCTGCACAACCGAACTGGCACGCCGATCCCACATGTTGATATGTTTGCATACCAATCCTCCATGCGGATACATATTTTTTGCGGGCACGCATACAATACACAAAAACTGGTTAAGGAGTATCTGTGCCTATGAAACCTTCATTGAAAAAAATCGAATGGATCAGCTTTCTCGCGGCTTCCCTGCTCGGTACGCTGTTTCATTTCGTGTATGGCTGGAGCGGGGAAAACCCGGTGGCGGGACTATTTTTTCCGGTAAATGAATCGACGTGGGAGCATTTGAAACTGATCTTTTTTCCCATTTTACTGCTCTCGATCTGGGAGTTTTTGATCTTTCGTAAAACGTACGCAGGTTTTGTCTGCGTGAAATTTGTTTCTGCTCTGATCGGCATGGCGCTGACGGTGATTCTGTTTTATACGTATACGGGCGTGTATGGGAAGAACAGCGAGGTGATGAATATTCTGATCTATTTTATTTCGATGTTCCTCGCTTATGCGGCAAGTTTTGTTATGCTGCGCAGGAATGCGCTCGCTGATGTGTCGTGCCGGTACTGCTATTTTGGATTTCTCGTTGTCACGCTGCTGTTTGCGGTTTTTACCGTGTTCCCGCCGCCGATCGGGCTGTTTGCGACGCCCGTCTGATGAGCGGAGCGGCGGGTGGGTAATTCGCGGGATGGCAGTTCTTGTGAAAAAGGGCGCATGAAAAAGTTCATAAAAAAGTCTGATGAAAAGGCCGCGAAATAAAATGGACTTTATGCAGGGGGTATGGTATACTTATATTATTAGCATGTTTGGAATTGTTACAACTTCATTGAGAGAAAGGAGCAGGATATGAAAACGTTTGACGCGGATTATACGTTGCTGGAAGATATGTACGAGGATGGTTATTTCCCGGATTTTCTGGTGGATAAGGTGAAGACTCTGGTGCAGGATGTCATCCGTTTTTTGGAGACCGGGGAGCGGGATTTGGAGAAGATTCAGGAAAAGTTTGATGCCATGACGCTGGCGATCAATGATCTCGAGGAAGAATTTGAGGAAAACGACAGCGAGATCGAGACGGCTGCGAGGGACAGCATCGGGGAGACAGTGGATTATATTTTGAAATGGTTTGATATCGACATAGATGTGGAGGATGCGATCGCGGAGAGGGAATGGTGAGTTATAATGATTACCAAAAAAAGTGTACCTATAGCAACGGTTCGCCTCAGTTAACAGTTACTTATCAAAAAAGCAACCTTACTTTTGTCGGCGCGGTTGCTTTTTTGATGTTTAAATTTATCTAGCTTCCTATGGTCCTTACGATCGGATCGTATAATACCCACCCTTACGCAGCATGATACGGTATGCCCAGTATTTCTTTTTCGGTACTTTGACCACCACCCGCTTATTGATGCCAGTCAACGCCTTTTTTGAAATGCTCTTTATCTTCAGCGATTTGATCTGTAATGTCTTCACCTTTTTACATCCCTTGAACGCATTTTTCTCTATAGATGTCACAGAAAATGTAACTTCGTTTTTCTTCACCTGTTTCGGCACAATGATCTTTTTCAGCTGATTTGATTTTACGAGGACAACAGCTATTTCACCTTTTTTCCCTTTTCGCTTAGTGATCTGATAACCCAGGTTCCCCGACATGAAACAATCGCCTTTTTTTAATGGTTCCTCTTCTTCCTCTTCGTCCTCATCTTCCGGTTCAATGATGAGAGGCGGCGCGGTTTGAATCGATTCGGGAGGCGTCATCGTCTGGGCTGGCGGTTGTAACGGCTGTGGGAGCTGTGTGGGAGGAATGTCCGGTACGGGCTGCGGCGTCTGCGCAGGACTCGGATCTGGTGACGTTCCAGGTACTGCCGTCTCATCCGGATCGTTCGGAAGCGCGGTTTCCGTCGGCTGGGATGTCGGAGAAGCATCAGGCGGCAGCGGTGATCGGGTGGCATCTGCGCTCGGAGAATCTTCCGGATTAGCCGTAGGCACAGACGGCGGTTTTGGTAAACCTTCCCCCGGGCCTTCCCCGCGCATTCCGTTCCAGTGCCGGTCAACCACGACAATCGACCTGCAGTCCTGAAATATATAAATGAAACTTTCGTATCTGCGGTTCTCATATACATCTTCCGGCGCTTCGTGGCTCACAAGCACGTTTCCGTCACTATCCAGCACCTTTTCATAAATGATCGTATTTCCGGAATCATCCTCAATCCATTCTTTATCATATGTAATATCACCATATCCATTTCCACCTTCCTCCTCTTCGTCCTGTTCTTGCCAATTTTCGTACTCCTCTTCGGTGTGCGGAATGAAATCCCCGTCGTAGTAATAGTACCCTACATCATCCCTCTCAAAATAAACACATGGCTTTTCAAAATAACCACTCTGCACCTGGCCACACTCATACTTTTCTTTTTCCGCATCAACTACAATGTTTCCGTCCATACCAATTAAACCATATTGACCGCGCCCTGTTTTGTACAATACTGTACAGATTTTACCGAGCACGATCCCATCACATAACGTGATGTCACCTGATAAACGGGAAACATCAATTCTTTTTATCACGTTCTTCCATGCGGAATCATAGAATACAATTTCCTTTTTTCCGCCCTCCTCGTTTAGGATGGCATGTCTCGCTTTCAGGCCATTATTTCCTTTTAAGGCCGTATACATAGAAGTAATCCTGACAAAATCATTCGTCGGACTCGCAGCCAGATAGATGTAATCTGTTTCGCCGTATCCGCTTATGACAACATCGTTAGGATATGCTGATGGCAATTCATAAGCAGCATCGGTAAATATGCCGTCCGTGTCCGTATATAGATATTTCACCATATTTCCGGTATCCGCATACTCATCATAGCCATAAAAATATATTTTTTTGTCGTTATCGCGGATTACCAGATAAATACCATCGTCCCAGTACTCCCCGTCCTCTTCACCGGCGACTACCTGCCCAAATTTTTCAAGTTTCTTTTCCCCGTTAAAAAATCCGGCAAAATAGAAAGGATCCTCCTGTTCATAACCTTCAACGTTACATACCACATCCGCTTTTACATAAGTCAGATATCCATCCCCGAACCGGTATGCCCACACATCATTCACTGTATATTTTCCAGTACTCGATTTCCATGTATCGGTTATGTACTCCCGGATTGGCAGTTCAGATGCCGCCGTCTGTTTGAGTTCAGCGATAATCTGAGCGTCTTTCTTCTGTTGTTCCTCCCGGTCTTTTTCCGTCTGCTCGTATTCCTTGATCAGAAGACCCATGTCAACGACTGTTCCTGTTTCATCATAGAAGATAAATTCACACTTTTTTTCATCCATTTTATCTTTTATTTCTTTCAATTCGCTCCCAGCATTTATCTCTCCTACCCGGTCATAGACTTCCTTTGTTTCAAAATACTGTTTTACATAATACGTGCTTTTCCCCAGCCACGTGATATTGTAACAAACGACCGCTTCCTCTAGTTTGTCAACAAAGCTTTTGTCAAAACCGATTTCCTTTCCGTCAGCGAGAAAACCGCATTCCCCGTTTACTTTTTCCGCATATAGGATAGGGGTTCCGACCAGACCGACAGACTCTGCTTTTTTATATGTTCCCAGAACAGTCTCATTTCCCCACATATCCAAAACTGCGTATTCGTATTCGTATCCGTTTCCCACCTGGCGTGATATGAGCAGGTTATAATCGGTGCCATCCATCACACCCCCTTCTTCAATCTGGTCATACTTTGTCTTTTTCACCAGTTTCAGGCTGCCATCCAGTAAGGCGATCATTCCGTCCTTTCTGCCGATCATAAGCGGATTATAATCCGGATGCCACCCGTAAAGTTCATCTACGGGAAGATCCTTTTCCTCTAAGATTTTCCATGTACGTTCGGCCGCCAGAACTTTTTGTGCGAAACATTCTGGCGTATTTGTTACGAACAAGGCAGCAATGAGCATTGCTGCAATGAGTTTTGTTACGCTTTTTTTGTTCATGCTCTTTCTCCTCCATTCATTATTTAATATTGCTCCCGTACCCGCACTTACTCAACCATTTCCGATACTTCTTCGCCCTCCCCTTCGGAATCTGGAT
>ERZ778518.1867-NODE-1867-length-12870-cov-4.634725_pt1 | contig 12870 bp, 11 predicted proteins | sample MGYA00510340_ERZ778518 | MGnify/ENA primary metagenome ERZ778518 (study PRJEB29527, sample SAMN07138967) | mouse gut metagenome | material: feces | host: mouse | place: China:Nanjing | collected 2016-01-25 ... | reverse complement strand
CAACAGGATACACCCATACGGTATGTCTGTCAACAGCTTTCTGAAAAAGAAACAATGAAAAGCATGGTCTGTCTGCTTTTGATTGTCACTCATAAAAGCAGCCCGTCAGCCCGCACACAGTTTGAACTTCTGTAAATCCTTCTCCGTATCCACCAGCTCGATCTGCGCGCCCAGGCTCTTTAATTTCTGTGGGAAGTCTTCATACCCCCGCTCAATGTAGCGGATCTCATCAATGGTGGTAAATCCTTCTGCAGCCAGCCCTGCCAGCACAAGTGCTGCGCCGGCACGCAGATCCGGTGCGGTGATGCCCGCGCCCGTATATTTATCCACACCGTTGATAATCGCCGTATTGCCTTCCACTTTCACACTGCCGCCCATACGGGTCAGCTCATCCACATATTTAAAACGATTTTCAAATATGCTCTCTGTCACAATGCTGGTGCCGTTGGAAAGCCCCAGGGCAACAGCTATCTGTGGCTGCATATCCGTGGGAAACCCCGGATAGGGCAAAGTCTTCACGTGGGTATGGTTCAGCCGTCTGGAAGCCACCACCCGCACGGCATCGTCCGATTCTTCAATTTCACAGCCGATTTCCAACAGCTTGGCACTGATGGATTCCAGATGCTTGGGGATTACATTTTTCACGGTAATGTCGCCCTTCGTAACAGCGGCGGCAAACATAAATGTGCCTGCTTCTATCTGGTCCGGAATAATGGTATATTCCGTCCGGTGGAGCCTGGATACCCCCCGGATACGGATTACATCTGTTCCGGCCCCTCTGATATTGGCGCCCATACTGTTCAGGAAATTCGCAAGATCCACCACATGGGGCTCTTTTGCCGCATTTTCGATAGTGGTCATTCCTTCCGCCATAACGGCTGCCATCATCACATTGATGGTCGCGCCCACCGTCACCACGTCCATATAAATATGATTGCCACGCAATGTATCGGCTTGGGCAATGATCAGACCATGGGCAATGTTCACATCTGCCCCCAGCGCCCGGAAGCCTTTCAGATGCTGATCGATGGGACGGCTGCCGATATTACAGCCTCCCGGAAGCGCCACCTCGGCCTTTTTATATTTGCCCAGCAGCGCGCCCAGCAGATAATACGATGCTCTGATTTTTTTAATATAGTCACCGTCTATAATCAGATCATGGATCTGTGAACCGTTGATTTTTACGGTATGTCTGTCAATGCGTTCCACGATTCCGCCGATGCTGGAAATGGCCTGAAGCAGAACATTGGTATCACGTACATCGGGCATATTTTCTATCAATACGGTTTCATCCGTCATAATGGAAGCGGCCAGAATCGCAAGCGCTGCATTTTTTGCGCCTCCGATTTCCACTTCACCCACCAGTGGATTACCACCCTTAATTGCATACTGTTCCATAATTTTACCTCTGAAAAATTAAGACTATCATGTAGTATACCACATTTCTCCCATTTGTAAAGCCACAGTGTTTTTCCTTTGTCTGGAATTTTAATTCTCACCCTGAATCCGAACCCTCCGGAATATGTGGCAAATCCGCAAACAATCAGCTCAGATAGTTCAGTGGATTCACCTGGGAACCGCCGATTAAAATTTCGAAATGCACATGCGGTCCGGTACTCCGGCCGGTATTTCCGCTGAGGGCAATCTTCTGCCCCTGGGATACCTGCTGCCCTGCTTTCACCAGCACTTTGCTCAGATGTCCGTAGCGCGTCTGCCGCCCGTCCCCATGGTCAATATAGACCACATATCCGTAGCCGCTGCCCCAGCCGGCCCTTGTAACCACGCCATCACAGGACGCCATAACCGCAGTGCCGATGGGTGTCGCCCAGTCAATCCCTTTGTGGTAGCTGGAAGCCCCTTTCGTCGGTGCATTCCGTCTTCCGAACCCGGAGGAAAGCCGTCCCCCGGAAATGGGTTTGATATATGTGGGCGGCGTTTTGGTACCCCGCTCCACAATCTTGGGCACAGCTTCTATCGTCACCTCTTCTTTCTGAATCTCCCGTCCGGTTTCGGAATCATTGCGGTATGAAACCACCGCCACCACTCTGCGGTGTCCTGCAGACGGCTCCTGTCTGGTGACACGTTCTGTAGTGTACCACTCATCATTATCAATGTAAATGACATCCGAGTCATAATCTTCTTCGTAGTATTGCTGTTCCTGCCTGAGAACAGACAACTCCGGTTCCGGCGCCGTGACGATGATCTCATCTCCCACACGTATGGTAGAGCTTTCATTTTCGATGGTGGGATTCATAGCAACCAGCCTGTCCATCGCCAGCCCGTTATCCTCCGCGATCTGCGAAAGCGTATCCCCGGCCACCACTTCATAGATTTTATTTTTTTCCTGTTCCTTCGTCACCTGGGCGATGGCATCCTGCAGCGGTGTCAGATCCTCCGGCGGCAGATATGCTTCCACCACCTCCACCGAATCCCCGTAAGCAAGGGAAATCAGACCGGTTTCATAATCCGAAAAATCTTTTTTTTCGCCAGGCAGACTGTCGGCATCCATGGGTTCCATACAGGCATCCATACCCGCTCTTTTATGAAAATCCCCCGCTTTTTCTTCCTGTTTCCGCTCTTCTTCCCGGTCGATCACCTGGGTCGTCAACACATTCAGTTCCCGGTATGGGTCCAGCACAAGTCTGACACCATAGTTATCATCACTGTCATATTTATCAAACACTGCATCCAACAGTGCAAGTACATCCTGAGAACTCGCCAGATTTACCGTGAATTCATTAATTTTAACCGTATAGGAACGCGCCAATGTCTCCACTTCCCCTTCACGCATCACTTCCACCATATTGGAGACGATCGTGTCCTGAGAATCCACCTTGCCGAAATATACCTCTTCCCCTTCCACGGATACTTCCGCTTCCAGCAAAACAGGCGCATCGCTCTCACCCGCGATCTGAAGACGTGCCTGCCGCACCAGCGCCTCCGTATCTTCCACTGCGCTGGTTCCCACTGCCACACCATTTAAAGAAATGTAAAATATATTATTTCCCGTACTTTCCGGTTTCATATAATGGGGCAGAAAGAAAGCACTGACAATAATTGCCAGTCCCATCCCTTTCATATATGCCCATTTGATTTTTCTAAGATTTTTCATCACAGATCAACTTTCCTGTATTTAACAGATCATTGTAACAATCATGTAACATTTTTATTCTATCAGCTAATATTTTACTTGTAAAGATTTTTCCAAATTTGTAAAATATCAGTATTCACATATGATCTGTTTAGGAGGACAGCCATGGAGACAACCATCTTTCATATTGATGTAAATTCTGCCTATTTAAGCTGGACGGCACTGGAGAGAGGTGCAAATGAGGAAACACCTGACCTGCGTGTCATCCCGTCCATTGTGGGCGGTGACATAGAAAAACGCCATGGCGTCGTGCTGGCCAAATCCGGCCCGGCAAAAAAGTATGGCATACGGACAGGTGAACCTGTGGTAAACGCTTTCCGCAAATGCCCGTCACTGGTTATGGTTCCGCCGGATCACACGCTGTATGCCAGGCGCTCCGGAGAACTTATGACATATTTGTCAGATATTTGCCCTGACATTGAGCAGGTCAGTGTGGACGAATGCTATATGAATTTTACTCCCATTGCCGGAAATTATAAGACACCCGTGTCAGGCGCAGATACCATACGGGAAGAGATTTATAAGACTTTTGGATTTACGGTAAATATAGGTGTTTCCAATCGCAAGGTGCTTGCCAAAATGGCCTCCGATTTTCGAAAGCCCAATCTGACACATACGTTATTTTCATGGGAAATTGAAAAAAAGATGTGGCCGCTTCCTGTTTCCGCCCTGTATATGTGCGGAAAATCCAGTGTGGAAACACTGCGGAAGCTGGAAATTCTCACCATCAGAGATTTGGCTCTCGCCGATCCTATGATTCTGGAAGCCCATCTGAAAAGCCATGGCCGGCTGCTCTGGCAATATGCCAACGGCATCGATCCCTCCACCGTTGTTTCGCAGCCGGTGAAAGCCAAAGGTATCGGCAACTCCATTACCCTTCCAAAAGATGCCGTAACCGCCGATGAAGCCAGAACCGCCCTGCTCTCCCTGTCTGAATCTGTGGCTTACAGACTGCGGGCAGCAGGCCAGCGGGCCATGATGGAAAGCCTGGAAATCAAATACGCGGATTTTCAGACCGTTTCCCACCAAACCACTTTTATATCACCGGTGGACCATGACCGGATTATCTATGAAACCGCTTGTAAACTCTTTGAGGAAACCTGGAACCAGGCGCCCATTCGTCTGCTGGGTATCCGCACGGCACGGCTCTGTCCGGTTTCCGATCCTGTACAGCTTTCCCTGTTTGACCTGGAACAGCCAAAGCTGTCCGAAAAGCAGCACAAACTGGATGAAGCCATTGATACCATTCGCAAACGCTTCGGAGAACATTCCGTGATACGCGGAAGTCTGTTGGGGCGGAAAGAAGAATTTAAAAAACATTAAGCCGGTTATTTTTTTCTGACACTGTATCCAAATGTGCCGAGGGGACTGCCCATTGTATAATAGGTTCCATGAGAATATACGATGGGATCCGCCTTTGCCAGATCAAACCGCCCCTTCTCGTCCATATATGCCTCGTCCGCATGCACACAGACCACTTTGGCCAGAAACATATCATGGCTGCCCAGTTCCCTGACTTCTGTAACCTTACATTCCAGATTCACAGGGCTTTCCTCCAGCAGAGGTGCTTTCACATGCTGTGCCGGCACCGGTGTCAGTTTCATTTCCTTCCATTTGTCCACATCCCTGCCGCTTTTAACACCGCAATAATCCGTGGCAAACGCCAGCTTTTCCGTAGTCAGATTGATGACAAATTCTCCTGTTTCCCCGATCATACCATGGGAATGCCGCTGCTTCCTTACGGAAATGGAAACCATGGGCGGATCGGAGCAGACTGTCCCTGTCCATGCCACGGTAAAAAGATTCCGCTCCCCTGCTGCGCCGGCAACACTGACCAACACAACCGGAAGGGGATACAGCATATTGCCCGGTTTCCATATCTGTTTGCTCATGGGCTTCTCCTCACTCTCTTTCTTATTATCCGAAATCAACTCTGCCTCAAAACGCCCGGCTTATCCTGATTCTTCCAGGCATTCTCCCACCGATATATCACGAAAAACATCCAAAAATCCAGGCAATCCAAACACCCAGATTTCCCAGCGATACCAGCAGAGCGGCACTGACCAGAGCATATAATCCCCTGTTCCCCGGTTTATCCTGCTGAATCTTCTCCGTCAGTTCCTGGGTCTGGTTCTGAAACTCATCCGTCAGTATGGCCTGTACATTTCTGTACACTTTAACGCTTTCCTTATGCATAAACTCCTGTAATTCCGTATTGGTGGATTTCAGTTTGTCTTCGATTTCTTCTGCCAGTTCTTCACTTTCCGCAAAGGCTTCTTTCATTTCCTCGATGGCGGCGCTTATCACTTTCAGAGTTTCCCGTATTTCGTCAAAAGCAGCACCGGATTCCTCACGGGCCGACTGTTCGCGCACCTGCATCCTGTTCTGCTCGGACTGAACGCTCTCTGCTATTTCCTGCAATGTACGGATGTCACCGCGGGCTGATGCCACTTCGCTTTGCAGTGTGGTCAGATTACGCCCTGCTTCCTCCAGCTCTTTCTGCATCGACGCAAAGCCGCCAAGGAACTCCTGTGAAGCCTCCTGCACCGCCTGAATCTGCTCTTTTACGGCGGTCATGCCTTCCTGTAAAAAGCCTGACTCTTTCTGAACAGTCCGCACATCCTGTCCGATATCCGTCATCCCTTTCTGCAGATTTTCAAGCTGTACGGCCTGTATGCTTTCCCGCTTTTCTTTTTCATCCAGTTCTCCAAGCGCTCTGCCTGCCAATGTATTCACCTGTTCGGCCAGTGTGTAGATTTTCTCGGCACTTTCCACATTTTTCAGGTTGAGCCTGCGCATCTCCTGCATGCATTCATCGTATTCCTTGCGCTGCTCCCGCAACCGGTTCAGTTCTTTTGCCTCTGCCTGTGTATTTGCGTTGATAATCTCCTGGGCGCTGAACCGCTGTGACAGCCTGTTCATAAAATTGTCCATGTATTTTCCTCCGACCTGGTCTCTTTTCCATTTTGTACAATCTATCTGCCATTCATTCTATCATTTATCCCATAAAATAACAACCTTTCGCCGCATCTGCCACAGACAGCCTCTGTGGTATATAAATTGTCGGCAATACAGGCCAAACAATGACGGAATATTACAATCCCTCTCTTTTTACGCATTCCTATATTGTGCATTCTGTATATATATCTTTTCCCATTGTCCACAATTTTATAATATTTCACTATATTGTTACACTTCGTTCATAATTTATTCATATATATATGCTATACTCAATTTATCTTAAAGGTGTAACATCACTCTTCATTACACATATAGATAATTTTTTCATAATAGCCCCGGTATTCAGCGATGGATGTCGGGGCACTCCTCATTTTAACCGCAAAATATTTTAGGAGGTTGATTTCATATGAGAAGAAAAGACAGAGAGATAACAGATCCAGTGCAGATTCACAGTATCATCGAAAGCTGTTTCTGTTGCAGAGTCGGATTTTATGACGGGGCACAAGTATATATTGTCCCGTTAAATTTTGGTTTTGTCAGGAAACAGGGCCATTATACATTCTATTTCCACGGCGCAAAAGAGGGCCGGAAAATCGAGTGTATAAAAAACTGCGCGTCCGTGGGATTTGAACTGGATGACGGGGGCAGGCTTGTAGAATCCGAAACTGCCTGCGGCTGTTCCACACAGTTCCGGAGCATTATCGGAAACGGAATACCTGACTTCGTAACAGATCCTTCTGAAAAACTGGAAGGGCTCAGGGCCATTATGGAACATACGACCGGAAAAAACGACTGGAGTTTTGACGATGCGGCACTCCAGGCTGTATGCATATTTAAAATAGAAGTAACAGAAATCAGCTGCAAAGAACATGATACAGGCAAAGGCCAATAGAAAGTATCCATGGCATACGTTCTATTGGCCCGATAAAATGGCGTCGGATCTTCTTTGTTGCTTTTCAGGCTACATAACCATACATAAAGATAAAATGGCAGATACTTCCCCCGATGACAAAGAGATGAAAAATTTCATGAGATCCAAAATTTTCATGTTTCCCGTTAAAAATAGGGAGTTTCAATGCATAGATCACTCCACCGATGGTATAGACAATACCGCCGGCCAGCAGCCATAAAAACGCTCCCACAGGCAGCACAGCTCTGAGCTGACCGAATACAAGCAGGCAGACCCATCCCAAAGCAATATAAACCACGGAAGAAAACCATTTAGGGCAGGTAATCCAGAGTACATTAATCCCCATGCCAAACAGGGCAATGCCCCAGACCAGAGCCAGCAATGTCATACCCGTTCTGCCATCCAGTACAAGCAGGCAGACCGGTGTGTAGGAACCTGCAATCATAACGAATATCATCATATGGTCAATTTTGCGAAATATCTTCAGCGCTTTATCTGATACATTCACCGCATGATATGTGGTACTGGCTCCATACAGCAGGATCATGCTGAGCATGAAAATTCCCATCGCAAGAAAACATGTACCACCTGCACCCATTCCGGATTTAATCAGCAGAGGCACCGACGCAATAATAGCCAACATCATGCCTATAAAATGTGTGATTGCACTTCCCGGTTCTCTGATTGTAATCTGCATACTGACACCTCCGCATATAATAACTTTTGAACATAGTTTTCATTACTACTTGTCGTTTCTTATATATTACGTTATATTATATGCAATGTCAAGAAAAAATACCCCTTTATTTTATTTCTTATGAAAAACGGACTGCACACATTTAGGGCCTTTCAACTTCAGACATATAAAACAACAGGAAGTGCGCTTTGCAACCTTTCTATTGTCATGAATAAAAAGGTTCTTCCCCCACCATGGAAAGAAGAACCTTTTATTATTTATTCCGGCAGGCCAGCCGGTTTTCTTTATTTCATACAACCATTACATATAACGTCTGTTCCACTCTGTCCCGTCTTCCAGATTATTGACGGTTACGCGGCCAATACTTTCATATATCATGGGAACCGCCTTCACGTCCTCCAGATCGTAACAGTTACGTCCATCCATAACAATGGGCTTTCTCATCAATTCCACATATTTTTGCAGTTCCAGTTCCTTAACCGCTTTCCACTCTGTAAAAATAAAACAGATATCGGCATCTTTTAAAGCATCTTCCACTGTATCACAATAGCTGATATGCTCATCGGGAATACGCTTTTTGAAATTCTCCGCCCCAACCGGGTCCCATGCCTTTACATGCGCACCATCCTCCAGGAAAACCGGTACATTGACCAGTGACGGCGCTTCCCGCAGATCGTCGGTTCCCGGCTTGAATGTAAGACCCAATACTGCAATATTCAGTCCGTTATAATCTGCATAATATTTTCTGGCTTTTTTAGACAGCTTATATTTCTGTCCCTCATTGACTTCGATTGCCGCTTTCACAGTCCGCATCTCACATCCGTTCTGAGCAGACAGATGGTGCAGCGCTTTCGTATCCTTGGGGAAACAGGAACCGCCATAACCGATTCCCGCATGCAGGAACCGTTTGCCGATCCGCTCGTCAAATCCCATGCCCTTAGCCACTTCTTCCACATTCGCTCCGATTGCTTCACAGAGATTGGCAATCTCATTCATATAAGAAATCTTCAACGCCAGGAAGTCGTTGGAAGCATATTTGATCATCTCAGCGCTTCTCCGGTTGCAAACCATAATGGGGGCGTCAAAATTCTGATACATCTCCAACAGTTTTTCCCTGGCAAAATCATCGTTTACGCCGAGGACAATACGGGATGCGTGCATGGTATCCGGCACTGCCGTGCCCTGTGCCAGAAATTCCGGATTGGAAGCTACATGAACCCGCAGCTCCAGTGGATTCTCATTGAGCAGGCGTTCCACCTCATCATTGGTTCCGATGGGAACGGTTGACTTGACGATCACCACACATTCCTTGCTGATGCTTGCCGCAATCTGACTGGCCACGCCAAACACATAGGCAAGGTTGGCAGAACCGTCCCGCTTCTCCGGCGTACCCACCGCTATAATAATGACATCTGCATCCACATACGCTTTTTTATAATCGGTTGTAAAATAGAGATGGTCCATATTCTTAACCATCAGTTCCTCCAACCCCGGCTCGTAAATAGGCGACTTGCCGCTCTCCATCATTTTTACTTTATTTTCATCCACATCCACACAGGTCACTTCATGTCCATGCTCCGACAGACATACGCCTGTCACAAGTCCCACATATCCTGTTCCTGCTACTGCTATCTTCATTTCGCGCTCTCCCTGTTTTCTTTTGCCTGTTTACTAATCTGCGTCCTGTATCACGGACAATACGCTCATTATAATATATCCTGCCCGGTATTTCAATAAATAACCATTTGAATAATGGATTTTTCTGTCAATCCGTGGTATACTATCCAGGCAGACAAGCATTTTGCGTCTGTTGTGCGAACCAACTGATCAATCAAAGGAGAATACTATGAACAAGTCGATGAACGATATCGTATTATCTGTTGTGATCCCCTGCTATAACGAAAAAAATACGATTGAAACCGTATTGGATGCCGTTCGTAACTGTGGTGTTAAAAATACCGAAATTATCGTTGTAGATGATTATTCCACAGACGGGACAAGAGATCTGTTGCAGGGTCCTCTGCGCGGCAAAATTGACCGCCTGTTATTCCACAAAGCCAATCAGGGAAAAGGCGCTGCGCTGGCAAAGGGATTCCAGGCCGCTACCGGTGATGTGGTCGTTGTACAGGATGCGGATCTGGAATATGACCCCAAAGATTTTGTCCGTCTTCTGGATCCTTTCATAAAAGGAAGAGCCGATGCCGATGTTGTATATGGTTCCCGCTATGCCAGAGGGGAAAAATATATGATTAAACGTTTTTATCATACCATGGGCAACAAGATGTTGACCTTTGCATCCAATCTGTTTACTGATCTGGGCCTGACCGATATGGAAACATGCTATAAAATGTTCCGTCGCGAAGTCATCCAGTCCATTACCATCGAAGAAAAACGTTTTGGCTTTGAGCCGGAAATTACAGCTAAAGTTGCAAAGAAGGACAAACGTTATCATATTTATGAAATCCCCATTTCCTACTATCCCCGTTCTTATAACGAAGGTAAGAAAATCGGTATCAAAGATGCCTTCCGCGCCCTGTACTGTATTATCAAGTACAATCTGTTTTCTTAAAGCAGGAATTATTGATCTGAATGAAATCGAGGTAAACATATGAATCGAGTACTTGTAACCGGAGGCGCCGGTTTTCTGGGTTCTCATCTGTGTGAACGACTGCTGCAGGATGGTAACGACGTAATCTGCGCGGACAATCTTTATACCGGCAGCAAGGATAATATACGTCACCTGATGGCCAACCCTTATTTTGAATTTATCCGTCATGATGTAACGGAGCCGCTCTATGTGGAAGTAGATCAGATATATAACCTGGCCTGCCCGGCCAGTCCGGTCCATTATCAGGCCAATCCGGTGAAAACGACAAAGACCAGCGTCTACGGCGCACTCAATATGCTGGGCCTTGCCAAACGGGTTGGCGCAAGAATCCTGCAGGCAAGTACCAGTGAGGTATATGGAGATCCGGAGGTACATCCCCAGCCGGAAACCTACCGCGGATGTGTAAATCCCATCGGGATACGTTCCTGTTATGACGAAGGTAAGCGGGTAGCGGAAACATTGTTTTTTGATTATAAGCGTATGCATCATCTGGAAATCAAAGTGATGCGTATATTCAACACCTATGGCCCCCGCATGAATCCTTCCGACGGTCGTGTCGTTTCCAATTTTATTGTACAGGCATTGAAGAATCAGGATATTACCATCTATGGAGACGGTTCTCAGACAAGAAGTTTCTGTTATGTGGACGATCTGATTGAAGGCATGGTACGCCTGATGGCATCTCCTGCCGATTTTACCGGTCCCTGCAATCTGGGCAATCCGGGTGAATTTTCGATTTTGCAGCTTGCGGAAAAAGTGATTGATATTACAGGTTCCAAATCCGAAATCGTTTACAAACCCCTTCCCTCTGACGATCCCCTGCAACGCAAGCCGGTCATTGATCTGGTGAAAGAACATCTGGGCTGGGAACCCCATATTCAACTGGATGAAGGTTTGAGAAAAACAATCGAGTATTTTAAAAGAATACTGTAAAGTAAAACAAAGGGTGTAATAAATGCATGGGTTACAAATGCGTTTATCACATCCTTTGTTGATTGCTTTCTCAAAACGATCGGGAACCTATTTCATATGGTCTCCCTTCTTGCCCTGAATATTATAATGTTTTCATATACTCTGCAACTGCATCCTGCCATGTGGCAAATTGAAAATCGGTCGTCAGGCGCAGCATATAATTGTCGAGAACCGAATAGGCGGGGCGGTCCGCCTGTCCTGGGTACATGGCTTCATACTCGGCTGTTGTCACCTCTTCCACAACCGTGGATTTTCCAGCCAGACGGAATATTTCTTTCGCAAATTCAGCCCAACTGCATTCCCCTTCACAGGTGGCATGAAATATACCATAATTTTCCGTAGGAAGCAAATATGCAATGAATCTTGCCAGTTCCATAGAATAGGTAGGCGTTCCAAACTGGTCATTGACTACCTGCACTTTATCGCGGGTTTCAGAAAGTTGCAGCATGGTTTTGGCAAAATTTTTTCCGTCCCCATAGAGCCATGCAGTGCGCAGGATAAAATAACGGCTGCAAAATTCTCTCACAAAGTTCTCCCCCAGAAGTTTTGTTTTCCCATATTCACTGCCGGGAAATGTTTCATCAAATTCCTGGTAATGACGATCTGTATCCCCCGAAAAAACATAATCTGTGGAAATCTGGAACAGCTTCGCACCTGTTTCCTGCGCTGCAATCGCCAAGTTTCTGGCGCCAATGGCATTGATCCGAAAAGCGCCTTCCCGGTCCTGTTCACAGCCATTTACATTTGTATGCGCAGCGCAGTTAATGATGGCATAGGGTTTTACATCTCTGGCCAGCTTCATCACCTGATCGATATCCGTAATATCCAATTCAGCTACATCTGTATTGACAAGGTCATATTCGCTGTTCCCCGCCATAATCTGATTCACAGCTTTTCCAAGCTGCCCGTTGCAGCCGGTTACAATAATCCGTTTCATAACTCCTCCTATTTTCCCAGTTCCAGTCTGTTCACGGCAGAAAACAGCGCCCGAATGGATGCCCTTGTAATATTGGAGCTGACACCCACGCCATATGTCACCCTGCCCGTTTCAGAATCCAGCAGATGGATGTAAGCGGCTGCCTGAGAATTGGAGCCGCTCTGCAGAGCATGCTCTTCGTAATCCAACACTTTGATGCTGACGCCCAGAGACTCCTGCATACCGCGCTGGGCAGCGTCAATCGGCCCGTTGCCAACCGCTTCAAAAGTCTTTAATTCACCGTGGTCCGTATAGCCGACCTCCACTTTTGTATCGAATTGAGTCTTAGTCTCTCCAGATAAATCAGAAACATGCAGTTTTCTGAAATGCAGTGGTTCTTTCCGATCCAGATATTCGATTCTGAACTGATCCATAATCTGTTCCGGAGATACCTCCCCCTGCTTTTCGGAAATTGCCTGTATGGTTCCGGCAAATTCCTTATGCATTGCCTTAGGCAGCTTAAAGCCAAAATACGTATCCATAATGAAGGCCACGCCGCCTTTCCCGGACTGGGAATTAATCCGGACAATGGGTTCATATTCCCGTCCAATATCCGCCGGGTCAATGGGAAGATAAGGCACCTGCCAGTATTCTC
>ERZ778518.1864-NODE-1864-length-12880-cov-7.862690_pt1 | contig 12880 bp, 10 predicted proteins | sample MGYA00510340_ERZ778518 | MGnify/ENA primary metagenome ERZ778518 (study PRJEB29527, sample SAMN07138967) | mouse gut metagenome | material: feces | host: mouse | place: China:Nanjing | collected 2016-01-25 ... | reverse complement strand
TTTAGTTCTTCCTCATCATAATAATCTTTGTCAAAATCTGCGATAGCCGCACTGACTACTGTGCCTTTTTTCTGTACGTATACGGTATCACGATCTGCATCCAAAGATTTCCCACAACCTGTCGACAACCCAGCAAACATCAAACATGCCAGGACAATGGAAAATATTTTTTTCATGCTAAACCTCCTCAAAGTCTTATACGTGAATCGCAAATATTATACTCTTTTCTGTCTGTGATTGCAACCACTGATTTCCTTTCATGGGAAAAAGTGTGCATTCTCTTCCAAGATTTGAAGGGCATGAAATTTTCTATCCACATAAATCTCCATATATTCGTCTAAAATTTTTTCTAAATTTTCAAGGGCCTGTTGGGAAAGGGTAAAGGTATAGAGCTTCTCAATCGAAGATGTAATGATAAACTGCATGGCATATAAGGCAGAAGGATCTAGTTGCCTGGCATTCACCTGTGGGCCGCAATTTTTACAAAGAACTCCTCCTGTTTTCCCATGGAACCAATGAAGTGAGTCTTCCTTCCCACATCCCAGACAGGAAAATACATTGGGATACTCGCCATTAATCACCAATGCCTTCAATTCAAAAATCCGGCGCACCAGACGATTCTCTAAGCTTTCTTTTTCTAATGCCCGCAAAGACTGGTACAACAGCTTCAACATATGTACTTCATCGGTATTTTCCCTTGCATAATAATCTGCAATTTCCAAAAAATAAAATCCATAGCAGGCATCATCCAAATTCCCTGCCAGCTCACGAAAATAATTGCTGATTTCTGCCTTCACAATGGTAAAAGAACTCCGCCCTTCGTAAACCTCGAATTTTCCAAAGGAAAAAGGGCTGCCAGCCGCCATTAATTGGTTGCCTGGACGTCTTGCCCCTCGTGCAAAGGCCGAAATTTTCCCTCTTTCCCTGGTCAGAAGCGTTATTCTTTTGTCATATTCTCCCACTGGAACTGCTGATAAAACCATGCCCATCAGCGTTATGTTCTGCCCCATTTGTTTTCACGCTCCCGCTTCGGTATTCTCTGTCTGCCATCAAAGAAAGAGTTGCATCCCCACAAACTCCTTCTGTGGTCTGATGGCATTTGTAGCTTAAATAATCTTGAACACTTCCTGTACTTGCAAATTTCGTCCATTTCTGTTCTACCATATGGATGTTCCCCCTTGTTCTTCTGTAGTTAGCCAAAGGCTGAATGTAACACTTTATATTTAGGGTATCCGATCCACCTACAGATATACTATATAAATTCTGGCAGAAATGGAGATTGCAAGGACTCGTTAGCGCTCTTCTTCCCGATATCCAAAATTTTTTATGAGAAAATCGCTGTCCCTCCAATCTTTTTTTACCTTCACCCAAAGCTTTAGATTTACCTGATGCTCCAACATTTTCTCAATTTCAAAGCGGGCATTGCTGCCGATTTTTTTCAGCATGGCTCCACCCTTTCCAATAATGATTCCTTTATGAGAATCCCGTTCACAGATAATGGTTGCTTCAATATCCACAATCCCCCCAGACTTGCGCTCCTTCATCCGTTCAATGGTAACTGCAATCCCATGGGGGATTTCCTCCTCCAATGCATGAAGGGATTTTTCTCGAATAATCTCCGCCACAATCTGCCGTTCTGGTTGATCTGTTATAGTATCCTCATCGTAGAACATGGGACCATATGGCAGATATTGAAAAATCAAATCTGGTAAAATTTCCGTATTTTCCCCCCGAAGCGCAGAAAGGGGAACAATTTCTGCAAAATCATATTCTTTCCGGTAAGTGTCGATATACAGAAGGATTTCGTCCTTTTTTACAGTATCTGTCTTATTGATAATCAAAATCACCGGTGTATTTATTTTTTTTAATTTTTCTATAATGTGCCGTTCTCCAGCTCCGATAAAAGCGGTGGGCTCCACCAGCCACAAAATCACATCCACATCATGTAATGTCTGCTCCGCCACATTTACCATATATTCCCCCAGCTTATTTTTGGCCTTATGGATTCCTGGTGTATCTACAAAAATAATCTGTCCCTTGGTCTCATCTGTATAAACCGTCTGAATACGGTTGCGGGTGGTCTGAGGCTTCTTGGAAGTAATCGCAATTTTCTGCCCAATCAGCCGGTTCATCAATGTGGATTTTCCCACATTCGGCCGTCCGATTAAAGTTACAAATCCTGATTTAATATTTTGGTTCATATCCTCTCCTTCTAATACTTTTATAATTTATAAAAGATTTTTTAATTCCATAAACAACTCTTTTTCTTCTTTTAATTTTTCTTCATTTCCAATAACGCAAAGAACATCATCTGCTAAAACTGCTTTCACAATACCGGAAAGATTTCGGATATCCTGGGGTGTGGCATTTAAAATTTCTTCCCGCTCTTTTTGAAGCATTTCTTCTGTAATTCCTGTCAGCCAGGCAGTGGCGCTGCGTCCTGTTTTACCTGCCGGAGTCAAAGGTGCGTCCACACCGCTGAAGGTTCCAATAATGTATTTTGTCATCTCCTTCTCATCTATCTGGAAATTCTCCAAATATGTTGGAATCCCCTCATAAACTTTATTTGTCTTTGTCAGATTGGGATCACGGTAAGAAACAAAATAGCCATCGCCTCTCCTGGTAAATCCGCTCATACATCCATAAGCCCCGCCCTTTACCCGAATATTAATCCACAAATATTCATAGCTAAGCAAAACTTTTAGAATCCGCAAGGTTCCAGTATATTCATATCCTGCTTTCTTAAAATTGCCGGCACGGGATACATATTGTACCTGGGAAGCATCCAAAAAGCCTTCATTTTTCTTCTCCAGGAACAGTGGCGTTTTTCCCTTCTCTGGAATGACGTCTGAAAGAATTTCCTTTATGGCCGGGATTTCCTGCTGAATTTGTTTCATTCCTTCTGGTTCTGCGCCAACGCTTAACATCAGATTGTCTTTTCGGAAAATCTTTTCTGCCAGTTCCTCCAGCTTGCTGCTTAAAAATTCCTTTTTCTCCTCAAACTGTTCCTCTAATTCCTTTACCAGTTGATAGAATTCAATCCCCTGTACCATATCTGTATATTTGGCGCTTTGTGAGAAATAAGACATAGCCCGCATAGAAGAAACCGAATGTCCGCTTGTACTCAAAGTCATCTGGATTCTGGATTTCAGCTCTGCAAGAATCTCATAGAGACGCTCCTGCTTACGGAAATTGCTTCCAGAAATAATTTCCCTGACAATCTCCATGGTCTTTGGAATCTCGTGATACAAAGTCTTGATCTTCACTTCATATTTCAAAAGGATATTTTCATTCTCCACTCTGGGATAAATCCCAATATTGCTGAAAATTCCCCCGGTATGCAGATTTATCTCATTGGCAAGCTCCTGGAAGCTATAAGCTCTGGTATCCACATAGCCAAGGACAGCTTTTAAAATTCCAACATAAGGGATATCCTCTACGGAAAGTTCTTTTAAATCAAACATTAAGCTAAAGTAAGCAATTCCATTGGTATCAACATCATGGCAAAGCATCAGGGTATCCCCTGCCTTTTCCTCACGAATATACAATTTTTCTCCCGTCTTTTTAATATCACTTCTGGAAAGCGTAGGTATTTTTTCCAAATGCTCTGGCAGAGAAGGCTCCTCCTGATATTTTTTTAAATGATGGGTAAAATCCACAATTTCCTGCTGTTCCTCTTTACTTAAGGAAGCTTTGTATGCCTCCAGTTTCTTTGTCAGCTCCTCCTCCCGCTTGGTATTGAGACCATATTGAGGTTCCCCAATCACCACCGAGGCATGAGGATTATTTCGCAAGTATTTCTCTACCAATTCTTCAAAATATCCCGTTTCCACCTGCTCTTTCAAGAATTCAATCACATCCAGCTCTTCCAAATGCAAAAACGGTTGATTTTCATCATAAAGCCAACTGTCCAGACACTTAATCCCCAAAAGCAGTCCCTTGGGAAACTGCCCATAATCGGCCTCCCGATATCGAAATTCAAAGCTATTGATTCCTGCCCGAAGAGATTTTTTATTAATGCCCTTTTCCACCTGTTCCTTCAAAACATTTTGAATGATTTCTAAGAATTCTTCCTTTCTGTCCACATTACTGTTTTTTGCCATAATAGAAAACATGGGCTGCAAACTGTTGCAGTCAAAGGACGCAAGAATATCCTTGCCGATTTTGGCATCTAAAAGAGCCTGCTTTAAGGGGGCTCCAGGGGCGCTCAGCAACGCATAATCCAAAATATCAAATGCTACATACAAGGTCTTGTCCAAAATGGTTCCAACGCTTACGTTGTAGGTCAAATAGGTATTGTCCTCCAAGGGCTCCCCACTTGCAATATGATAGGGAATCTTCACTTCCCTGCATGCAGAAAAAGGCTCCTGGAACTTCACTTTAGAATCTACGGAAATCTTATCATATTTGCTGAGATATTCTTGGTCGATCCATGCTAACTTTTCTTCCATATCCATGTTTCCATAAAGATACAGATAGGAATTGCAGGGATGGTAATATTTCTGGTGAAATGCTAAAAACTGTTCGTAGGACAGCTCTGGAATATTTTCTGGATTCCCGCCAGATTCAAAAGCATAGGAAGTATCAGGATAAAGACTGCTTAAAATTTCCCGTTCCAGCACGCCATCTGGAGAAGAAAAAGCTCCCTTCATCTCATTGTAAACCACACCATTGATGGTAAGGGGAGCATCCAGATCTGCCATCTCATAATGCCATCCCTCCTGACAAAAGATTTCCTTATGATTGTAAATATCAGGATGGAATACCGCATCCAAATAAACTCCCATCAAATTCTGAAAATCCTTGTCATTGCAGCTTGCCACCGGATAAATTGTTTTATCTGGATATGTCATTGCATTTAAAAATGTATTCAGGGAACTTTTCTCTAGCTCTATGAAGGGATCTTTGACTGGATATTTTTCAGAACCGCATAATACAGAATGCTCCAGAATATGAGCTGCTCCTGTGCTGTCTAACGATGGGGTGCGAAAGCCCACATAAAACACCTTATTTTCATCCTCATTTGAAATCAGGGCAATCCTTGCACCACTCTTTTTATGCTTCAGTAAGAAACCAGTAGATTTGATATCATCCAATTCCTTTTTTTCTAATAATTCATATGCTTTACAGTTTTCCAGATTCATGTTTTTCATTCCTTTCTTAAAATTAGACTATGATTTCATATTCACTGTCAATTGATGATAGGGTATCTCAATTTGATTGGCATCAAAGATTTCCTTTATCTGTTCATTGAGCCGCCACTTTACGTTCCAGTAATCTTCCATTGCCACCCAAAGCCGGCATCCAAGCCTGACGCTGCTCTCATCCAATGCATCCACAAATACTGCCATCTCTTCTTCCTTCAAAACCGCTTCCTCTTTGGACAGTAATTCCGTTAAAAGCTCCTTTGCTTTCCGAATATCTGCTTCATAAGAAATTCCCACAAACACGTCTAACCTTCGTTTGTCCTGTTGTGTAACATTCGTTAAACTGGAATTTGCCAGTACTCCATTGGGAATCACAACCATCCGGTTGTCTGCCGTAAGCAGCTTTGTATAAAAGATCATGATTTCCGATACTTTCCCTTCGTTGCCATGGGTATCTTCGATAATATAATCCCCTACTTTAAAAGGTTTAAACAATAAAATCAGGACTCCTCCTGCAAAGTTGGACAAGCTGCCCTGAAGGGCAAGTCCCAACGTAAGACCAGCAGAACCAAGCAACGCTACCACAGAGGTAGTTTCCACTCCAAGCTGGTGAATCACTGCAATTGCCAGAATAAAGTAAAGAATAATTTTTGCACCAGAATCTAAAAACTGTTTCACACCTTCATCGGCCCCAGAACGATCCAAGGTTCTGCATAATAGCTTCCGAAGCCATGTTACAATTTTCTTGCCCACAAAATAAATCAAAACAGCAATGCATACCCTTACTGCAAAATTAACGAAAAAAGGAACCATATCCTCCAGATACCCTTTCCACACACTAGGCTTGGCCATCTGTTCCAATTCCTGCAATTGGGGCAAATTGTCTGCCATATTTTCCGTCAATAAAATTCCCTGTATCACACTATTTTCTATATGATTCAAATACATCTTCCCTCCTATTGTTTTGTTGACACCAGACTTAGAATTCACTATAATTATAGTATAATATTTACCGTATAAAGGCAAACAATATTTTACAAATGACACCCGATTCATGACCAGACAGTTAGGATCGGATATCTCAAAGGATATAAAATTATGAAATGGAGGTGTGCGTATGAGCGATTCTCAACTTATAAACATTGTGGATGTTATTTGCCATTCTTTCCGGCATCAAGATCCTCGTCTCATCAATCACGGAGAACGTGTCGCATATATTCTGATGAAAATGTTGGCAGACACAAGTTATTACACGAAGCAGGAAAAGCAAGACATTTTTATGCTGGGATTACTCCATGATATCGGTGCTTACAAAAAAGAAGAAATTGACTCCATGTTAAGTTTCGATATGAATGATGCAATGAAACATTCCATCTTTGGTTACCTTTTATTCCGAAATTTTTCTCCGCTCACTACATATGCAGATGTAATCCTGTATCATCATCATTGCAATGCACAATACTATTCTGCCCCAATCAGTAACTACCACAGAGACATGGCAAGACTGATCTATTTGGCAGACCGCATTGACATTTTCTGTGTGGTAAATGGCACAGAGGGCCTAAGCTCTTTTCTGGACAAGTATGGGGAAGCAACATTTTCTGCTGCAAATATCCGTTGGTTTCGAGAAGCCAATGAGAAATACCACATCCTTGATCAAATACAAAATAATTCTTACCAAGAAGAGCTCATCCGTTATACCAAAGAACAAATTGTTCTTTCCGAAGAAGAAATACATCAATATCTTATGACTTTTATTTTTTCTGTGGATTTTCGAAGTGAATACACTGCCCTTCATACGAGTGACGCAGTTTGCTTAAGCAAAATTTTTTCTGATACCTTGGATCTATCTTCCAGTGTTTGCAAAACCATACAATTAGCTACCCTACTGCATAACATTGGCAAAGTTTGTATATCCTCTGACCTTGCGGACTCGAAGGATTACGACCACTATTTAAAAGAATTATATCAGAATTCTACGTTGGATATTACCAAACAAATCCTATCTGGTTCTGTGGATATACAAATTATCAAAGTGATAGAAGAATCTTTCCTGATTCTAAAATGCTGGACAGAACAAAACAATCTTTCCTTTTCTCCCTCTTTGGCAGGAGAGATTGTGGCTCTTTCCTACCTCATCAGCAACATACTGACCAATGACCAAGCCCTTTCTAGTCATTCAAAACTGATGGACTACTTAGAAGAAAAATACCAGACCTGCCACATGAATACCACAATACTATCCTCTCTCGAGGAACATTTTCATGACATCATAGAGCAGGCACAAAAGTCTTGTACCGCTGTATCACGTACATACCACCATGTGATGGACGAATTTCATTTTCTAAGTACCATACTTCTTCACTACAATTCAAAATATGAATTCTAACCATAACACAGGAGGCTGTCGGAAAATTGCCATTTCCCGACAGCCTCCTCTTTTGGAAACAGCCGCCTTTGTATTGGTGCAAAATTGGCCGTTTCACCTATTTTATCACTCTAACCTTCAATACACTGTCAATTTTCTTTAACTGTTCGATCGCTGCCTCCGTCACTGGAGAATCGATGTCCAAAAGGGAATATGCAAAATCGCCCCGGCTCTTATTGGTCATATCGGAGATATTTATATTATTTTCTCCCATGACAGCCGTATATTTTCCAATGATCCCCTTTACATTTTTGTGCAAAATCGCCACGCGCCCTGCGCCGGAGCAGACACCCATATCACATCTAGGGAAATTTACGGAATTACGGATATTTCCATTTTCCAGGTAATCCCTTACTTCTTCCACTGCCATCATTGCACAGTTATCCTCAGACTCTTCTGTTGAAGCTCCAAGATGAGGAATTACAATACAGTTTTCTTTCCCTGCAAGGACGCTGGTGGGGAAATCCGTAACATATTTCTTAATCTTTCCTTCTTCAATGGCAGCAAGGATATCTTCATCATCTGCCAAAAGCGCTCTAGCAAAATTCAGAATCACAACCCCATCCTTCATCTGTGCGAACGCCTCTTTGTTCAGCATCTTTTTGGTATCTTCCACAAGGGGAACATGAATTGTAATATAATCACATTCACGGTAAATCTCTTCCAGATTATTGATATGTTTTACACTCCGTGACAAGCTCCAGGCTGCATTGACAGAAATAAAGGGATCATATCCATAAACCTCCATTCCCAAATGGGTAGCTGCGTTTGCCACCCGCACACCGATAGCGCCCAATCCTATCACACCCAGTTTTTTTCTTGCAATCTCACACCCAGCAAATGCATTTTTTGCTTTCTCTGCATCCTTGCTGATATTTTCATTTTCTGTATTTTCCAATACCCAATTTATTCCCCCAGTGATATCTCGGGAAGCCAAAAGCATTCCTGCAAATACAAGCTCTTTCACACCATTTGCATTCGCTCCCGGGGTGTTAAATACAACAATTCCCTGCTGGGCGCATTTCTCTAAGGGAATATTATTTACCCCTGCCCCAGCCCTTGCAATTGCATAAAGATTGTCTGGCAGCTCCATCTCATGCATGGCTGCGCTTCGTACCAGCACAGCCTGGGCCTCCTTTATCTCATCTGTCTTTTGATACTCCTGACTAAACAATTCAAGCCCCACATTGGCAATGGGATTTAAACAATGATACTGAAACATCTTAATTCTCCTCTTCAAATTTTTTCATAAATGCGACTAATTTTTCCACTCCTTCTTTTGGCATTGCGTTGTAAATACTTGCACGCATACCTCCTACGGTTCTATGGCCTTTTAGATTGACAAAGCCTGCTGCTTCTGCCTCTTTCACAAACTTAGCATCTAACTCTTTATCCCCCGTTACAAAGGGTACGTTCATCAAAGAACGGTCTTCCTTTCTCACTGTGCCCCGGAACATTTTACTTTCATCCAGGAAATCATAAAGAATCTTTGCCTTCTCTTCATTGTGCTGCTTCATTGCTGCAAGACCGCCCTGCTTTTTCAACCACTGGAATACTTTTCCACAAATATAAATGCCATAAGCTGGCGGTGTATTATAAAGAGAATCTGCATCTGCATGGGTCTTATATTTTAGCATAGTAGGGGTTCCCGGCAAAGTATCCTCTGTAATCAAATCCTCCCGAATAATCACAATAACCACCCCAGCAGGGCCGATATTCTTCTGCACACCTCCATAAATAATTCCATATTTGGATACATCTACTGGTTCGGATAAAAAGCAGGAGGACACATCTGCTACCAGGGTATGTCCTTTGGTATTGGGCAAGGTCTTATATTTTGTTCCATAAATCGTATTGTTCTCACAAATATATACATAATCTGCATCTTCTGGAATATCTAAATCAGAGCAATCTGGAATATAAGAAAATGTCTCATCCTCTGAAGAAGCCACTTTCACTGCCTCGCCATAATTCTGAGCTTCCTGAAATGCTTTCTTTGCCCACTGACCAGTTACAATATAAGCAGCTTTTTTCTTCTTCATCAAATTCATTGGAATCATGGCAAACTGCTGTGAAGCGCCGCCCTGTAAAAACAACACTTTATAATTATCTGGTATATTCATCAATTCCCGCAAATCTGCTTCCGCTGCCTTTATAATCCCTTCATATACTTTGGAGCGGTGGCTCATTTCCATAACAGACATTCCACTGCCTTTATAATCCAACATTTCCTCTGCTGCTTCCTTTAATACCTCCTCCGGCAGAACGGCTGGCCCTGCGGAAAAATTATAAACTCTGCTCATTTTTTCCTCCTCTAATTCTTCTTGTCATCTTCATCAAAAGCCTCATGGATCGCTGCGCCAGGCGCTACCATAGGCCATACCTTATCATCACTGTCAATCATACAGTCAATCACTACTGGCATCTCGCTTTTCAAAGCATTGGCAAAAGCCTCGTTAAATTCCTCCCTGGTGGTTGCACGATACCCAGTTGCTCCCATAGCCTCTGCCAGTTTTACAAAATCTACACGGTCATTCAATATCGTTGCAGAGTAATGCTGTTCATAAAACAATGTCTGCCATTGACGTACCATACCTAATACATGATTGTTGACTACCACTTGAATCAGCGGCAGTTTTTGACGCACTGCGGTAGCAATCTCGTTCATATTCATACGAAAGCATCCGTCTCCAGCAATGTTGACCACCTGCTTTTTCGGATTAGCCATCTGTACGCCTATCGCCGCACCCAAACCATATCCCATGGTTCCCAAACCACCTGATGTAATCAGTGTACGCGGTTTTTTGTATTGATAGAACTGAGCTGCCCACATCTGATGCTGACCCACTTCCGTTACCATAATTGCGTCGCCCTTTGTCTGTCTGTAAATTTCTTCAATCAGATAAGGACCGCTTAATCCCGTATCCTGATATTTCAATGGATACTTTTCTTTATATTCCATTATTTTCTGAATCCATTGTGCATGGTCCTGTGGCTCAATTCTTTCGTTCAGCTCTTTGAGAATCTCCTTGATATCTCCAATGATATGCGCATCTGTCACGATATTTTTGTTAATCTCTGCTGGGTCAATATCAAACTGAAGTATCTTGGCATTGGAAGCAAATTTTTTTGCATTTCCGGTTACCCGGTCACTGAACCTTACCCCCACTGCAATTAGAAGGTCACATTCACTGACTCCGTAATTGGAAGTTTTTGTCCCATGCATGCCAAGCATTCCAGTGTAAAGGCGATGATTTCCATCAAAGGCTCCCTTTCCCATCAAAGAATCTGTGACTGGTGTGTGTACCTTTTCTACAAATTCCAAAAGCTCCTGGCTGGCCTCTGAGATCACGGCCCCGCCTCCCACAAACACATATGGCTTCTTGGACCTTTTTATCATTTGTACTGCCTGCTCCAACGCTTCTTCTGTGATTGTCTCACAACAGCATTCTTCCGGCTCAGAGGGCATGGGATAAAACTCTGTCTGATTAGATGTGACATCTTTGGGAATATCCACAAGCACTGGCCCCGGCCTGCCTTTTTTTGCAATCCGAAAGGCCCGCCGAATGGTTCCTGCCAATTTCTCTATATCCTTTACAATAAAATTATGTTTGGTAATGGGGGTTGTAATTCCCGCAATATCAATCTCCTGGAAGCTGTCTTTTCCAAGCAGAGACACTCCCACATTACAGGTAATCGCTACCATGGGAACAGAATCCATATAAGCGGTAGCAATTCCTGTTACCAGATTGGTGGCTCCAGGCCCTGATGTTGCAAAGCAAACCCCTACCCTTCCGGTAGAACGAGCATAGCCATCCGCTGCATGGCTGGCTCCCTGTTCGTGAGAAGTCAACACGTGCTTGATCTCACTGCTATGTTTATATAGTTCATCATATACATTTAAAATGGCTCCTCCCGGATAACCAAAGACAGTATTCACACCTTGTTCTTTCAAACATTCAATGACAATTTGCGCTCCTGTCAGCTGCATATTTCTTCCTCCTGTTATTTTTCGATTTTTGCTGCAATCAGATTTCCCATTTCCACGGTTCCTACCTGAATGACAGAATTCTTCTTCTCCTCTTCTTGAGGCATAATATCAATGGTGCGGTAACCTTCCTGTAAGGTCTGCTTCACTGCAAGCTCCACTGCATTTGCTTCTTTATCCAAGTCAAAAGAATAGCGTAAAAGCATTGCCGCACTTAAAATGGTTGCAATGGGATTTGCAATTCCCTTCCCAGCAATATCTGGTGCAGAACCACCGCTTGGTTCATATAAGCCAAACTTGGTGTCATTCAAGCTTGCGGACGACAGCATACCTATAGAACCAGTTACCATGCTTGCCTCGTCTGATAATATATCACCAAACATGTTCTCTGTCAAAATCACATCAAATTGTCTGGGGTCTTTCACTAACTGCATTGCGCAATTATCCACAAGCATATGCTCCAAAGCCACCTCTGGGTAATCCTTTGCAACTTCCTCCACAATCTTTCTCCAAAGTCTGGAGGAATCCAATACATTTGCCTTATCTACGCTGGTTACTTTCTTTCTGCGCTTCATGGCAATATCAAATCCACGCTTTGCAATCCTGCGTATCTCATTTTCATTATATGTCAAAGTATCCTCTGCGGTCATTACTCCGTCACGTTCTTCTGTTACTCTTGCTCCAAAATACAGTCCGCCGGTAAGCTCCCGCATAATCATCATGTCAAAACCATCACCGATAATATCCTCCCGCAAGGGACATGCCTCTTTTAACTCCTCATACAAATAGGCAGGTCTTAGATTTGCAAATAAATTCAAAGATTTGCGCAGCTTCAACAATCCTGCTTCTGGTCTTAAATCTGGTGGAAGCTGATACCATGGGGAGGTACTTGTGTTCCCTCCGATGGAACCCATCAAAACTGCATCTGCTGCCTTCGCCTGTGCAATGGCCTCGTCTGTCAAAGGAACTCCTGTAGCGTCAATGGATACGCCCCCCATCAATATCTCATCATAAGAAAAGGTATGTCCATAAACCTCTCCTACTTTATCTAATACTTTTTTTGCTTCTTTCACAATTTCCGGCCCGATTCCATCTCCGGAAATAACTCCAATTCGATAACTCATGTATATTCATCCTTCCCTGACAAAAATTTATAAGTATTACTATATTATATTTGTCTACGGATTTCAACTACAAAAGACATTTTTCTTTTTCATGGCTTTTATAACCTATAGTTATAGACATGTTTTTCTTCCATTATGTTTAGATATGCCTCGCATCAGAAGACACTTTCATGCGTTAGCGTGACAAGGGCTT
>ERZ778518.1857-NODE-1857-length-12912-cov-5.489617_pt1 | contig 12912 bp, 10 predicted proteins | sample MGYA00510340_ERZ778518 | MGnify/ENA primary metagenome ERZ778518 (study PRJEB29527, sample SAMN07138967) | mouse gut metagenome | material: feces | host: mouse | place: China:Nanjing | collected 2016-01-25 ... | reverse complement strand
AGTAATTGAAATAGGGGCTCGAATTAATCACAATCCAAGCCCTCATAACTTTTAACCTGTTTTTGTTTTATAAATTCTATAAAACGGGTGTGCTTTCCTGTGCCATGAAGTCAAAACTCCACAGCATTTTTACATATTGTCAACAAAAGTAGGTAAAAATCACCCCCCCCAATTATTTAACATATATTAAGATGTGAGGGCTGCTTTGAGGCCGAGGTGGCGGGGTTGCTCAATGGCGGCGGTAACGGCGTCCGATGACCGACAGGATGGTGCCGCGAGTGAGCAGATAGCCGATGAATGCAAGCCATAGCCCGTGATTGCCAAGCGAGGGAAATGCCAGGGCGTAGGTGATGAAGAATACGGCTGTGGCTGCGGCCATCGACAGGAGCATGGAGCGTGTGGCGGTGGCGCCGATGAACACGCCGTCCCATGTGAAGGCGAGGAATCCGGCGACGGGTATCGTTATTATCCAATAGATGTACTCGTGAGCATGCACGATGACATTCTTTTCGGAGCTCAGGAAATTGAGAAGCAAGTCACCGCCCACGGCGTAGATGACGGTGAAGGCCACGGCGAGTCCGGCTCCCCATCGGCACAGCGCATCGATGCTTCGGCGCAGTAGGGTGCGCTCGCCTGCTCCGATGTATTTGCCGCAGATGGCTTCGCCGGCAAATGCGAATCCGTCCATGAAGAAGGAGAAGAGGGTGAAAAACTGCATGAGCAGCGCATTGACGGCAAGCATCTCGGTGCCTTGGCGTGACCCCGTGCGGGTAAACCATAGCGTGACGGCAACGAGGCAGAGTGTGCGCAGGAATATGTCGACATTTATGCGGAAAAAGTGCTTCAGCCCCTTTATCTCGACAATTTCCTTGAATGTCGACAGCACGATGTCGTACCTGATGAGGCATATCGAGCAGGCAAGCATGAATCCGCCCCATTGGGCCACAAGCGAGCCTACGGCCACACCGGGTATGTCGTAATTGAAGCAGTATACGAGCACCAGGCTCACCGCGATGTTGCACAGGTTGATGAATATAGATACCCACATGGGTGCGCGGGAGTTCTGCATGCCGAGAAACCAACCCGACATAACGTAGGTGCCGAGTACGGCGGGAGCGCCCCATACGAGAATTTCAAAGTAGGTGCGTGCGAGTACGGCGGTGTCGGCCTCGACATCCATGAACCATAGTACAGCCTCGCACACCTGATGTCGCAGGACTATCATTGCTATTCCGGCAAGCATGGCCACGAGCAGAGCCTGCTGCAGGATGCGTGACTGCGCAAGGTGGTCCTTGGCTCCGAAAGCCTGTGCCGTCATGCCGCTTGAACCCATGCGCAGGAATCCAAACAGCCAGTAGAGCATGTTGAACATTGAGCCGCCTATGGCTATCGCGCCTATGTAGGCGGCCGAGCCCATGTGTCCCACGATAGCCACATCCACCAGCCCCAGCAGGGGAGTGGTGATATTGGTGACTATCGAGGGTAGGGACAGTGATAGGATTTCGCGGTTTACCGATAGGTTGTGTCGTTGTTTATTCGTCGTCATTATCGGCATTTGCGATTATAGCTTCTTGGCTCGCATGCAGTCAACTATCAGATAGATGATGAGGAGCAGATACATAACGCATCCGAGTGCCTGCGAGGTTGTCATCGATAACGGATTGGTGTACTCAAATCCCATGTAGTTGGTAAGCGCGGCAAATACGCCAAACAGTGCGCCGCCGGCTATGAGGCCCGAAGCGATGAGGGTTCCGCGATCGCGGCGAGCGTCGTTGACAGCCGAGTCGGTCGAGCGGCTTGAAACGAACCATGAGATGGCACCACCGATGAGCATGGGAGTGTTGAGTTGCAAGGGGATGAACATTCCGAGGCAGAATGCGAGTGCCGGAACACCGAGCCAGTTGAGGATGAGTGCGAGGATGGCACCTACCATGTAGAGAATCCACGGAGTGTCGCCGCCCATCATCAGGGGCTCGATCACCTTGGCCATGGCGTTGGCCTGCGGAGCCACGAGTGCGTCGGGGCCTGAGAATCCGTAGACATCGTTGAGCACGAGAATTACACCACCCACTGTGGCGGCTGAAACGAGTGTGCCGAGGAACTTCCAGCTCTCCTGCTTGCGGGGAGTGGAGCCCAGCCAGTAGCCTATCTTGAGGTCGGTCACGAAACCGCCGGCCATTGAGAGCGCGGTACACACAACGCCGCCTATCACCATTGCGGCAACGATGCCCGATGTGCCCTTAAGACCTATTGCCACGAAGATTGCCGATGCGATAATCAGCGTCATCAGCGTCATGCCCGACACGGGATTGGAGCCCACGATGGCGATTGCGTTGGCGGCAACGGTGGTAAAGAGGAATGCTATCACCACTACCACGAGCCAGGCCACGAGAGCTTGCCAGAATGTGTTGATGACTCCGAAGTAGAAGAAGGCGAGCACTGCTATGAGGGCTATGGCGATGAGGTAGACGATGTGCTTCATCGATATGTCGAGCTGCCAGCGCACCTCCTTTATGTCGCTGCTTTTGCCCTTGAGCTCACGTGCGGCGAGGCCTATTGCCTGAGCTATTATCGACCATGACTTCACGATGCCTATGACTCCGGCCATGGCTATGCCGCCGATACCGATGAGGCGGGCGTAGTCGCTGAAGATGGCTCCGGGCTCCATCGAGGCTATTTCGGGTGCGCCGTAGGTTCCCATGAGGGGAATGATGATCCACCACACGAAGATTGAGCCGGCAAAGATGACGAATGCGTACTTCAGGCCCACGATGTAACCGAGTCCGAGCAGGGCGGCACCGGTGTTGACGCTGAACACGAGCTTCGTCTTGGCGGCAAGCGCCGTTCCCCATTCCGAAGCTATTGAGGTGACATTCTCGGCCCACCACTTGAACGTGGCAAGCACGTAGTCGTAGATACCTCCTATAAGTGACGCTATGATGAGTGTCTTGGCCTGTGATCCGCTCTTTTCGCCCTTGCCTTCACCGCTCACGAGCACCTGGGTGGTGGCTGTGGCTTCGGGGAAGGGGTATTTGCCGTGCATGTCCTTAACGAAGTATTTGCGGAAGGGGATGAAGAAGAGTATTCCCAATATGCCTCCGAAGAGCGAGCTGAGGAATATCTCGAAGAAGTTGACCGCAATGTCGGGATACTTGGCCTGAAGGATGTAGAGCGCGGGCAAGGTGAATATGGCACCGGCCACGATCACTCCCGAGCAGGCGCCTATCGACTGGATGATCACATTCTGTCCAAGAGCGTCCTTCTTGCCGAGTGCGCTCGATAGTCCCACGGCGATGATGGCGATAGGTATTGCGGCTTCAAACACCTGGCCTACGCGCAATCCGAGATAGGCGGCCGCCGCACTGAATATGACGGCGAGGAGCAGTCCCATGCCCACGGAGTAGGGAGTCACCTCGCGGTAGTCGCGTGCAGGGTGCATTACGGGATGATACTGCTCGTCGGCGGCGAGCTCTCTAAACGCGTTTTCGGGTAGTCCGGCCACGCCGTTGTCGTTGGTCGCCGGGTCGATGCCGTTGACGGCATCGTCTAAGTTTCGGTTGTCAGACATGTTGTAGTTTAATGTGATGGTGATAAAAGTAACGTTTTGCGAAGTTAACAATTATTATCATCAACTGCAAGAGGGCTGTGTTAAAACGCATATAACGCCGACAATGGCATTGCGTGACATGGCGTCACAGCGTGTAGCCGAGCAGCTCCAGGATGAAGGGGGTTAGCAGGGCGGTGAAGAGGCCGTTGATGGTGAGCCCGAGCGACGAGAATGCTCCGTAGCGATAGCCGGTTTCCATGGCTACCGACGTGCCCACGGCGTGGGCGGCCGTGCCCATCGAAAGTCCTTGGGCAATGGGGCTCTTGACGCGCGACAGCTTCATCATCCTGAAACCTGTCATGCCGCCGAATATGCCGGTACACACCACGACGGCGGCAGTGAGCGCCGGAATGCCGCCTATGGCTTGCGTCACCTCGATGGCGATAGGGGTGGTGACCGACTTTGATGCGAGTGACATGACCACCTCACGTGACGCTCCGAGTATCTGTGCCACGATGACAACCGACGCTATGCCCACGATGCATCCCGCGACTTCGGCAAGGAGGATGGGCAGAAACTGCTTCTTTATCGACTCGAGCTGACGGTAGAGCGGTACGCCAAGCGCCACTACGGCGGGTTTGAGCCAGAAGTCGATGAACTCGCCGCCCTTGGAGTAGGTGTCGTAATCGATGTCACACACGAGCAGAAACACGATTATCGCCACGGTCGACAGCAGGATGGGGTTGAGCATCGATATGCCGGTGCGACGCTGTAGCAACTGTGAGGCCACATAAATAATAAATGTAAGGGCCAGCAGGAAGTATTGGTTATCGAGAAAGCTCATGATGCGGTGCTGAAAGGCGGCGCACAAGCTGGTGAACCCAACCGGTGACGGCGATGATTAGAAAAGTGCTTACTATCGATGCCCCGATGATGGGGAGCCACTGGGCTTTGATGAGCCCGAGGCAGTTGATGAGGCCCACGCCTGCGGGAACAAAGAAGAATCCGAGGTTCTTCACAAGAAAGTCTGACACGCGGTCGACCCACATCAGACGCACTATGCGCAGCTTAAGGGCGGCCGTGAGCAGCAGCATCCCGATGATGCTTGATGGTACAGGCACCCCTGTGGCCCATACGATAAACTCGCCGATTGCCAGGAAAGCAAACAAGACGGCACATTGTAGAATCATAGTTCTGTAAGAAAAAAATTAAATATAGATTGTAAATCGGGCGCAAAATTAAGTCTATTTCTCAAACTGTCAATGTTTCTGTGTCGATTTAACGTTGGAAATGACTAAATTGTCACTTTGAGGCGATATCGGGCGATGATTTGCGATGCATAAATATGCGTTTATGCGACTTTTGAACAGTTTTTAACTCTTTTGGTGTCTAAAATTATACTGCTGAAAATCAATGCAATGACAAATTTTATATGTTAAAAAACATAGTTTTATTGCATTTTTCTTGAAGTTGACCTAACTTTGCAGCGTTTTCAAGTGTATATAATAGCAAAGGTCCTGAAGAGTCAGGCCAATAAAAAATTGTTTTAGGTAATTAAAAAGTTAGTATTATGAACAAGATGATTCAGTTGTTTAAGAGTGGTATCAATGCTTACGTTAAGGTTGTCAGCGACAATCAGGTGATTCGCCTCTCGGCCAATCATTCGGCTTTCAACCCTGAGAAGCAGTAAGCCACGTTGCAAACCCCGGGATTCATATTCCATGAACCCCATTTTAAAAAGATATTAAGGCCGAAGAGTCGGATGTTGAATATTGTATAATTAAAATTTTTACAGTTATGAACAAGATGATTAAGTTTTTCAAGGAGAGTGTCAACTCATACGTTGAAAATGTGGGCCGTCATCAATATTTCCGTGTGACCGGTGATTGCTCACCTGTGTTTGACGACAAGAACTGATAATGCGGATTTCTCTCTCTCTTTATAAAGAAAAGTAAAGTGGACGATTATAAAATAGAAGTGTTATGAAAAAGTTTTTGAAGAAGGTACTTACGTGGTACTTTGAAGCATCTGCAGAGATGTATCGATAAATGTAGAGTGTATCTGATTTTTTTCCATTCCGCAGGGAATGGGTGATAAGAGTAGATTAATTTTTTAGGAATCGTGAAAATAATTCACGATTTTTTTGTGCCCGGGTGAGAAGCGGGATGCATGTCACGCGTGGGTGTCGGCGGGTGAGGAGGCCGGAGCAGACTCCGAGGGTGCGCAACCGCAGGCCGAGGCCGAGGGGCCGCAAGGGGCGGTGAGGGCGGCGTTTTCGCGGATGAGCTGTTCGATGCGCTCGTCCTTTTCGCGAATGAGCGTCAGCAGGGCTTCAATCGAGGGGTCTTCTTTACCCCCCCCTATTGTTAACAAATTTTCACATATCATGTCGCCTTCTCCGGTTATAAGCCAATGAGCGTTGAGCCAATCAAATGTTTGGACTATCTTCATGATGAAGTCAAAGCCCGGCTTGTTGCGGCGCATGGCCACCACGCCTCTAACTGTTTGGTCGCCAATGCCTATTTTACGGGCGAATGACGCGATGTTTAGATTCTCGTGCTTTATGATTTCGTTTATTCGGTCGCAAATGTCCATAAATACGTTAAGAAATTCAATTATTTATTTGGTAGATTCAAATAAATGTTTGATATTTGTACCCAAAATAGCTTTGTGCTTTTACAAATGTAGTAATTTTTGCCGATATTTTAAGGCTATTTAAAACACTTTTGAAGCGTATAAGCTTAATAATATATTATTAATTTAACAGTTTACTTAATTATGAGAAAAACTTTTTTGAAAGTTTCGCTATTCTCATTTCTTGCACTGGGAATGTCAACCGCTTTCGTTGGCTGTAAGGACTACGATGACGACATCGACCAGTTGAGAACTGAAATAGCAGCAAACAAGACTGCGATTGAGGCTATCAATCAGAAGATCTCGCAGGGAGCTATCCTTAATTCGGTTGTACCTACTGAGGACGGCAAGGGTATCGTTATCTCCGTTACTAAGGACGGTAACACTCAGACCTACACCATTAAGAACGGCGAAAACGGACAGGACGGAACTACCGCTCAGGTTTGGGACATCCGCGAAGTTGACGGAAAGGCTTACTGGTTCAAGAATGGTGAAAACACCAACATCCCCGCTCAGGGCAAGGATGGCGTTGGAACCACTGGTGAAACAGGCGCTCCCGGTAACTACTGGGCTCCTAACGAAGAGGGCACAAAGCTTGAAGAATATGCTTGGAATGCAGATGCTAAGAAGTATGAAAAGACCGGTAAGACAGTTGATATCGCAATCACTGTAGAGGGCGACAAGACTCCCGGCATCACTGCTGTTGCTGACGCTAACTACGTTTACTTGACCGGCGTTCAGACCGGTACCGACGAAGCCGGCAAGCCCGTTTTCGGCACTGTAGCTATCTCTCGCAACGGTCTTCTCCGCGGTATAGTTTTCAATCCCGATCTTTATCTTGACGGTGTTGAAGGCACACGCTATGCTTATGCTGACGGTGTTTATAAGACTCCCGGAGCAGGTGATGCAACCGGTGAAATTACTGTTAACGCAACAAAGGCTAACTTTACAATTCCCGCCGCATCTAACTGGCATTATGTAGCCGGTGCTGCAACTGATGCTTATCAGCTTGGTGAAAACGCTACTACAAGCTATGTCCTCAATCCTAACAACGCTAACATCGACGGTGTTGAGTTTAGCTTCCTCCCCATCGATAACAAGGAGCAAGTTGCTACATCACGTGCAGCTGAAGTTGCTGTTCCTGCACTCGTAGTAAAGGATAAACCCGCTATGAAGGACGGTGAGTTGAAGGTTGTTTACAATATTGTTAATCCTAAGTCGGTGGTTTACACTGAAGACAGCAAGAATACTCTTCCTGTTACCGCTCTTCAGGCAACTCTCGCCGGTAAGGATGTTGATGAAGTGATTACTTCTGACCTCTTCAGCCTTGTTATGGCTACAGTTAAGTTCACAGCTCTCAGCTATGTTCCCGCTGCAGAATCTACAGCTGATGTTCACCTTGATACTGACGGTAAGACTGCTGCTGAATCAGCTTCTGATTTCATTATAGCTTACAATCAGAATCCTGAAAATCTCTTCGATCTTTCTACTAAGATTCGCGTATGCTACACTATCGCTGACTTCGGTAAGACCGCAACTACTGAAAGCCAGATGACTTTGGCTGAGGCTGCTTCTCGTTGGGGCTTGACTGCAAGCTATGATCCTATGACCTACTATGTAGGTACCAGCGAAACCGATGAGTCTAAGTATGCCAGTGTTGCTGCTGACGGTAAGGTAACTCTTAAGTACATCAAGGATGGTGCTTGGGTTAACTGCGGTGACAACGAAGCTTCTCGCTCAGCTATCGGTAAGCACCCGATCGTACGCGTAACCCTTAAGAACGGTGACAAGGTTGTCCTCGTTGGTTATGTTAAGCTTGAGATCGGTGACAAGGCTGCTGTTCCTCCCACAATCGCCAACACTCCGATAATCCTTGCTAATGGTACACTTCCTCTCCTTTGCGAGGCTAAGGACGACGCTGTAGTAAGCACTTGGCAGACTACCAGCGATAAGGTTCTTGCTGAACTCGGATTGAGCGAAGCTGAATTCAAGGCTAACTATACAATCGAAGGTGATGCCGCTACCGGCGCAACTTATGTAGAAGGCACTACTGAAAATACATTCGTAGCTGTAACCGGCAACACTTATGGCAACCTCGAATACGACGCTGACTCTGAGGCAGGTCCTACCAACGGTTTCTTGACTTGGGACTATGCAGTTGCTAACGCTAAGGCTATCGCAGCTCTTGAAGGCCGCAAGGTTAAGCTGTTCCGTAAGTTTGTCAACAACAACGATGCAAACATCATCCTCTATCTTGGTGTTGAAATCTCTATCGCTGCTGCTCCTTCGGTAACATTCGGTACTCTTGATCCCGTATTCCTTGCTGAAGGTAAGACCGACGAAGTAGGTATGCGTGTTCCTCAGGCTAAGAATACTCTTGGTATGGATGTTTACGACTTCTATGCACTTCTCAAGGACTACTATACCGACGATGTAATCAAGGCTTCTTACACTGTAGCTCCTGCTACCGGTTATCCCGCAATAGCTGATCTTGGTGTTGCTCAGTCTTACAAGTTTGCTGCTGCTGCCGAGCAGATGGAAGGTCTTGCTGTAAGTGCCGACGCTCTTTCACTCCTTTCAGGAACTGAAGTTATCGCAACTATCGGTGCTGCTGACGGTAAGGTTACTTACAATGACAGCGAAAAGGCTAAGGAACTCCTCAATGCAGGTACTTCTGACTACAACGTATGGGCAAAGGTGGAAATCACTGCTACTTATGGCTCTTGCAAGCTTCCCTTCGCTGCTCTTGCAGGCAACAAGGTTCGCATCGACTTCAAGCGTCCTATCGTACTTAAGGGTGCTGAAGGCTATTCAATCTATCCCAACGGTATCGATCCCAGCCAGGAGCCTCTCGGTGACTTCTTCACTATGAAGGATTCTTACGGTAACGCTCTCTTCGCTCTTCAGAATAACGCTTACGCCGATGTTAACGGTATCTACAATTTCTATAAGGTAGCTACTCTTTCTATCGACTTCAGCCAGGTTGCTGTTAGCGGTGTTACATTCAAGATGATGGCTGCTGCGGGCTCAAGCGCTACTGTAACTCAGGACGCTACTAACAAGAACCTCTACACTGCCAACATCTCTAGCGTTGATGCTCTCAACGAAATCATGGTAGTATGTGACTACGGTAACGAAGTTCTTGAAAAGGATCAGGTTGTTAAGCTTCCCATCACAGTTGCTTACAGCTGGGGTACTCAGAGCGTAGAAGCTCAGGTTACTATCAAGGCTTTCCCGCAGAACTAATTTGATACGATTGTTTAATCCCTGATAACGATAAGAGCACTGATTGTAACAATCAGTGCTCTTTGTTACATAAAATCCTGTCGATATGAAAAAAATATTTGTATTCATTGCCGCATCGCTTCTCATGTGGTCGTGCTCCAAGTCGAGCAAGGAGTCAAGTGACTATGTGACCTACGAGGATGCCGAGGCCGAGTTTGCCGCCACTCTGTCGGCGAGCGACACCACCGAGGTGCTTTCGGCCGGCAACGCGTTGATGGACAGCCTGCGTGCGGGCAACATCGACTATGCCCTGTCGCAGCTCCATTCGGCCGACACCAACGGAAATGTCGCTGAGATGAGCAACGAGCTTCGCGAGCGTATGCGCGCCCGCTTCGAGCGCTTTCCCGTGGTGGAGTGGGAGATCGACTACTACGACTTCTCGCTCCCCGGACTTAACGACCTGAAATACCGCACCTACATGCGCGCCCGCGACGGCAAGAGCGGTGTTCCCGCCATGTCGCTGATGCTCAACCCGGTGAAGAAGGACGGCAAGTGGTATCTGTGTGTTAAGGATGCCGAGATGCCCGCCAAGGACGCCGCCAACGCCATCAATCCCAAGCAGATTATAGGCGAGCGATAGCGGCTCGGGCCGTGCGCCCGGTAATCGCAATACATTATATTTTATAGATTCACGGCTCCATGTCGCATTTCCCTGTCGATGGGATATGTTGCATGGGGCCTTTCTTGTAGCTGCGCTCCGGGGCGTGCGATTGTTAATCCGTTAACCTAATATCGTTAAATCGGAACGTGACAATACAAATGTTTGATTTTGTAAATAAATATTAACTCATGTTTGCAAAAATTAACTGGGGGGGGGTATTTTATCCATTACTTTTGCTTAAATTTGCATTGCAAAAGAACATTAAACGTGAAAGACTATAATCTTGATATATAGATTATCTGCCTTAGGTACAATTAAAAAGGAAAGTCGCATTTCTCAAATTCGTCGTTTTGCATTTATTTACATTCTGACCAATCATTTGCGTGTATGAACCCACTATATGTAATACTATCCGTGATGTTGGCTTTGGCCGCCAATGTCGGTGCGTCAGCTGCATCGATCGAGCATGAAGCCGCAAGCGTCACCCCGCAGCCTCCGAAGAGGCCAAGACACAGAATTTCGCACTGAAGACCAATCTCATCTACGATGCCCTGCTCATGCCCAACGTGGAGCTTGAATGTCGAATCAACAACCGCTGGTCGCTCGCCGCTGAGGCCGATGTGGCGTGGTGGAAAAACGACGGTCGTCACAAGTACTATCAGATAATGAACTTCGCAGCCGAGGGTCGCTACTGGTTTCACTCCTACAAGCCATGGCACGGCCACTACGTGGGGCTGTCGGCCGGCGGAGGAAAGTTTGACCTCGAAGGCGGTCGCACAGGCTACAAGGGCGAGGGCTTCCTCACCGGGCTGTCCTACGGATTCATGTTCCCCGTGTCGAGCTGCCTGTCGTTTGACGCCGAGGTGGGCTTCGGCTACCTCTACGCCCAGTACAAGGTCTACAAGCCCCAGGACGACCACTATCTTTTTCAGCACAAAAGCCGCACCAACTACTTCGGCCCCGTCAAGGTGAAGTTCAGCCTCGTGTGGCGGTTTAACGCTTTCGACTCGAAAGCCGGTAAATAATCCCCCTCTTATCTTGATATAGATGAAACTTAACATTCACAATACACTCCTCGCCGCATCGGCGCTCATTATAGCCGCCTCCACATCATCGTGTCGCAAGGATTTGTGCTACAATCACTTTCCCGAGGCAGGCGTGACGCTATCCTACGAAAACGAGTGGGAGCGTGACTACGGCATGGGATGGCTGTCGGGCTGGGATGCCGACCTTTACGGCTCGACCTACGACAATCTGCGTCCCGGCAACCCCGAAGGTGTCACCATGGTGGCCTACCACCCCGAGGGCATCACGGAGTTCTACATGAGCACCGCCGGCGGCAACGTGTCGTTTGGCGCAAGCGTCCACTCGCTGCTCTTTTACAACAACGACACCCAGTACATCATTCTCAACGACATGGCTTCGCTGCCCTCGGCACGCGCCACATCGACATCGCGTTCACGCGCCACTCTCGGCGAACTTCATGCCGGTGAGCGCACCATCAATCCGCCCGATGTGCTCTATGCCGCCTATTCGCCCGAAGTGCCCGAGCTGAAGATGCACGAAAATGTGCCCCTGCCGGTGCGCCTGCAACCGCTCGTCTACACTTATGTGATCCGATATGAGTTTGACTACGGACAGCAGCACGTTGCGCTTGCACGCGGTGCCGTGGCTGGAATGGCTGAGTCGGTCTACATGCGCGACGGAGTGACATCTGACGAAGCTGCCACCATCCTTTACGACTGCACGCTCACCCCCTACGGAGCACGTGCCGAGGTGGCTTCATTCGGTGTTCCCGGATTTCCCGACGAATACTACGGCCGTGACGAGTCGTCGCGTCGCGACACCCCGCGCCCCTATACGCTCAATCTTGAGGTGAAGCTTACCAACGGCACCCTGAAGAGCTTTACATTTGACATCACCGACCAGATGCAGCGTCAGCCCCGTGGCGGTGTGATAGTTGTGAAGGACATCCGCATCGAGGACGATGAAAACCTGAGCGACTCGGGATTTGATGTCGACCTCGAGGACTGGGGATTGCTTGAAGATATAATAATACCGGTGCATCCGGTGTAATAAACGATTTACATTCAATCAATTTAATTAATATTATTCATTAACAAAATTTTTCTGACAATGAAAAAAGTTTTATTATTCTCTGCTGCTATTTTGGCATTGAGTTCATGTTCCAATACCGATGTGTTGGAGGAAGGTAACATCCAGCAGACCAACGCTATCGGGTTCCAGACATTGGTAAACAAGGAGTCACGTGCAATTACGGTTGATAATTTTGATCAATTCTTAGTTTACGGAAGCTATAAAGTGGCTGGTTCTGAGGTTTCCATGCAGCTGTTCAATGGAGTACCCGTTACAAAATCGGGTAATAGTTGGACGTATACCGATACTCGTTATTGGATTGAAGGTGGTACTTATACATTCTCAGCTTATGCTGTAGACGATGACGCTCTTCCTTCAGGAGCAAATGCTAACTTTAGAGATTCTAAATATCTCAACATTACTAATTTTAGATGTGATGAGAGCGTTCAAAAGGATCTCGTTTATGCAAGAATAGTATCTTATGGTCCGGCTCGTGCAACTGGAAATCCTGTACAATCGTTGAATTTCGAGCACGTTCTTGCTCGCATACAGTTTAAGTTTGAAAATCAATTCCCTGCTGATTATAATGTTAAAGTTGCTGATCTTGAAGTGATAAATGTACGCAATTACGGTAACTTTTACGGTTCGCAGTTCCCTTCGGAAACTGTCAACTGCTGGGTTAAGCCGGATGGACAGGGAATTACCGATGAGTATACTGCTCCAACTCGCTATCCTAACGATCAAGCGA
>ERZ778518.1854-NODE-1854-length-12921-cov-12.490829_pt1 | contig 12921 bp, 9 predicted proteins | sample MGYA00510340_ERZ778518 | MGnify/ENA primary metagenome ERZ778518 (study PRJEB29527, sample SAMN07138967) | mouse gut metagenome | material: feces | host: mouse | place: China:Nanjing | collected 2016-01-25 ... | reverse complement strand
GTCCGACTTATACCCCAAAATTCGATGTTTTCAAATTTTTGTCATGTACTTAAATGTACGGCCCTTTGTAATGTCGTAGTCGTCAAACGCAGGCAAATCCTCAAGACTACTTTAGAATGTCAGCGGCAGACGTCCGCCGGGATTGTAATCGCCGAAAAGCACCTCGGCCACGGCACGGCCTCCACTCTCGCCTCCATACCAGGCATCGACGATTGCCGGCAGATTGTCATCCTCCCAGTTGAGGGCCAGATTACTACCCGCCACGACCACAAGCACTATATTACGGTTCACTTTGTAGAGCTCATGCAGAGACTCGCGCTGGTCGTCGGGCAGAGAAATATCATAGCGGTCCTGCCCTTCGCGCTCAATCGACTTGTTGATACCCATCACCGCGACAACCACATCGCTCTTGCGAGCCACATCACCGGCCTCGCCAAACATATCAAGACGCGTCGACGCCGGAGCGCTCGGCACTCTCCACTGAAGGCGCGCTATGGCATAGTCGCGGTTGTCCCAGTACTCGGCACGCAGATTATAGTCACGTCCCGCCTCCAGATACACCGATGCAGAGTCGGTACGCACGGCATGTCCTCCCCACGAATCCACGAGCAGCCTGTCGTCGATATACAGTCGCGCACCGTCATCGCTGGTAAATGTCATCACATACTCGCCGCTTACCGGCGGACGGAGTTTTCCGGTCCAGCGCACCGACACCGGATTGCCCGGTAGAAACGGATCAGGCGCCTGATTGGCAGGCTCATAGTTGACCCACTTTTCATGGCGCACCCTTGGCGTGCCCTCAAGATTCATATTGGAGAAATACTCAGCCTTAACACCCTCCGGAAACGAACGCTCGTCAATAATTTCCAGACCGTCCTTGGCCGACTTCCACGGAGCATGCAGCACCCTCACGTCGCTTCCGGCCCGGTCACGTATACCTTGAAGCACCGACACAGGCGCCACGACAGGCATGCCGCTGTAATCGCCGAACTCGGCTTTATCGGCATTGATTCCCACCACGCCAATCGTCTTTATCTTCTTTGAATCGAGTGGCAATGTCGACCCAGAGTTCTTCAACAGCACTATCGACTGGCGTGCCGCCTCAAGCGCAATCCGCTGATGCTCGGCCGACCCTATCACCGACGCCGGTATCCGCGCATACGGATTGTCTTCCCCGGAGTCGAATATGCCGAGACGCATGCGGGCTCTGAGCACACGGGTAGCCGCAGTGTCGATATCGGCGTCTGTCACCATCCCCAGCTGATAGGCGCAGAGCAACGGTTCGTCGTACACCTCATCGCCACACTCAAGGTCAAGCCCGGCTTTCAGACAGAGTGCGCCTGCAGTCTCCAGGGTCTTGCAGTACTTATGTGCATTGCGCACGGCAGCGACTCCGCCACAGTCGCTCACTACATAACCGTCGAATCCCCAGTCATCGCGCAACACCTTGGTCAGCAGCCACGGATTGGCCGCACATGGCACGTCGAACACAGCATTATATGCTGCCATGACAGAGGCCGCCTTCCCCTCGGTCACGCACTGCTCGAACGCCGGAAGATAATATTCCCTGAGCTGCTTCTCGGTGAGTTGCGGAAGGCACGAAAAACGGTTATGCTCCTCATTGTTGGCCGCAAAATGCTTTGGAGTGGCCACAATCTTCAGATAACGGGGATTATCGACTTGCAATCCCCTGACAAACGCCGCCCCCATAGCTCCGCTCAGCACCGGGTCCTCACCGTAAGTCTCGGGAGTGCGCCCCCAGCGGGGATCGCGAGCCATATTTACTGTGGGCGACCAGAATGTAAGCAGGTCGGTAAATTGCTCGGTCTGCTTCCTCCCCTGGTCGAGCTCGTTCCAGCGTGCGCGCGCCTCGTCCGACATCGCAGTCGCCACGCTATATATTAAGAGCTTGTTTAATAATAAATGTTGCCGACAGGGTCGTATAGCTTGAGGCGATTTTCGACATGTGACGAAGGAGTGTACTTTATGTACATGACTGAGGAATAGGGCGAAAAGCGGCCAAGATATACGAGACAAAAGGTAACTTTATAACCTATACAATCTCTTGGCTGCTTGTAAGGTAAATGCAAAAATATATCAACTATATGAAACAAATTACCTCTCGTCGGCCATTCGCCGGCATCTTTCCGCCCGCTCTTCGGTCGTTATGGAGCCCCATAACTCCCTCATCACAAGCGAAAATCTGTCCGACGACTGACCGCCCTGACGGTAACATTTATTATTAAATAAGCTCTAAATCGGTATTCCATGTGGCCGCCAGCCCTACGGCCTGCGGAAAAACCGTAAAACGTCCGGGGCGTACCACACCGTGGAGCGCCTCGTTGCCATGATAATATTTATCAATACCAAGTCGGGGTATCGCCGGAGAGGTAGCTCTCAGCAATCCCACTTTTTCTTCCGTTGTAAGCCGTCCAAGAAGGTCAGCCACCCTTGCGTCAACAGGCGCGCTCTCATCCTGATAAAGAGCCTGAGCGCCTGCCGCAACAGAGACAGCCAGCACCACAGTGCCGACCGACAGTCGAATCAGTCCGTTCATAATCGTTTCGAATAAAGATGTATTTCACTATTAAACAAGGCGATACCCGTATTATCGGATACTATAGGCAAGTATTTGACACACCTAATTACAAAGGTATAACTTTTTTATGGAATTTTTTTACTAAAATTTTTCGCCAACAGTTTTGCAAATACAAAAATAATCCATACATTTGCAATGTATTTTTACACAAGAAATTTATAACACACCATTCATCATCTAAAATTAATCTGATAATTATGACACACTACCGATTTACAGCCCAACACACTTAGCTATAGACAACCATCCACGCCTCATTATTGGCGCATTTCAATATGATATCACCATCAAAAGAATCGCAATAAGCTCCCAAAAAGCCATTGCCCTCCTGAGGCATATACACACGAAAATCTTTTGGAAAATTTTCTCTACTCACATTATTAAGTACACGCATTTTTTACTAAATTTGCGCTCTGAATCCGACTATAAAAAGAATTAACGCATGTCCGACATCAAAAACATCAAGACTGCACTCATCTCGGTCTATCATAAAGACGGCCTTGACGAGATACTCTCCCTACTCCACAACGACGGTGTGAAATTTCTCTCAACCGGTGGCACACAGACATTTATCGAAAGTCTCGGCTATCCCTGCGATGCAGTGGAAGACCTCACCGGCTATCCCTCGATACTGGGTGGCCGCGTAAAGACGCTTCACCCCAAGGTGTTTGGCGGCATACTCAACCGCCGCGAACACGAAGGCGACAAGGCCCAGATAGCACAGTACGAGATTCCTGAAATCGACCTGGTGATTGTCGACCTCTATCCGTTTGTCGACACAGTCGCTTCCGGCGCATCCAACGCCGATATCATCGAAAAAATCGACATAGGCGGCATATCGCTCATACGCGCAGCCGCTAAAAACTACAACGACGTGATAATCGTGGCCTCGAAAGGCCAGTACTCCCCCCTCGCCGAAATGCTCCGCCGCAACGGCGCCAAGTCGTCGCTCGACGAGCGCCGTTGGTTTGCCAAAGAGGCATTCGCCGTAAGCTCGGCCTACGACAGCTCGATATTCAACTATTTCGACCTCGACGGAGGCCCCTCAGCTCTGCGCGTGGCCATCGACGGAGCCAAGACAATGCGCTACGGCGAGAATCCCCATCAGAAAGGATTCTTCTTCGGCGATTTCGAAAAAATGTTCACCCAGCTCCATGGCAAGGAGATTTCCTACAACAACCTCCTCGACATCGACGCGGCCGTTACCCTCATCAGTGAATTCGCCGACCCGACTTTCGCTGTACTCAAGCATAACAACGCATGCGGTGTAGCCACCCGCGCCACCATACTCGATGCCTGGAAAGACGCCCTCGCAGGCGACCCCGTAAGCGCATTCGGAGGAGTGCTCGTGACCAACGGCACCATCGACGAAGCCACAGCCGAAGAAATCAACAAAATTTTCTTCGAGGTAGTCATTGCACCCGCATACACCGACGATGCCCTCAAGGTGCTCCAGCAGAAAAAGAACCGCATCATTCTCGTGCAAAACGAGCCCCTCTCCACAAAGATGTCGTTCCGTTCATGCCTCAACGGAGCCCTCGGTCAGGAACGCGACCTCAAGATAGAGACTCCCGACGAACTCAAATGCGTAACCAACCGCGCCCTCACCGGGGAACAGATAACCGACCTCCTCTTCGCCAACAAGATTGTCAAGAACTCTAAGAGCAACGCAATTGTTCTTGCTAAGAACGGACAGCTCTACGCCTCCGGTGTAGGACAGACCTCGCGTGTCGATGCCCTGCGCCAGGCCATTGCCAAAGCCCAGAGCTTCGGCTTCGACCTGAAGGGTGCCGTGATGGCTTCCGACGCTTTCTTCCCCTTCCCCGACTGCGTGGAAATCGCCTATGAAGCCGGCATAGAGGCAGTGGTACATCCCGGAGGCTCAATCCGCGATCAGGAGTCGGTAGACTTCTGCAATGCCCACGACATGGCTATGGCAGTGACCGGATTCCGCCACTTCAAACACTAACAACACATCCCTGTGCATGCTCACGTCCTGCCACGGACGGAGCATGCATATAAAATAAGAAAATCAAAAATGGGTCTATTCTCATTCACAAAAGAAATAGCCATCGACCTCGGCACCGCCAACACCATCATCATTCACAATGACAAGATTGTGATTGACGAGCCGTCGATTGTGGCCCTCGACACCAAGACAGGAAAGCTGCTTGCCGTAGGCACAGAGGCCCAGCAGATGCAGGGCAAGGAGCCTGAAGGCATACGCACCGTACGCCCTCTGCGCAAAGGCGTTATCGCCGACTTCAACGCCGCCGAGCTGATGATCAGAGGCCTCGTAAAAAAGGTAAGTACCAAAAGCAACTGGTTCAGCCCGTCGCTCCGCATGGTTGTCGGCATCCCGTCAGGCTCCACTGAAGTCGAAATCCGTGCCGTGCGCGACTCATCGGAACATGCCGACGGCCGCGACGTATATATGATATACGAACCAATGGCAGCAGCCCTCGGTATCGGCCTCGACGTGCGCGCCCCGGAAGGCAACATGATTGTGGACATAGGCGGCGGTACATCTGAAATCGCCGTGATATCGCTCGGCGGAATCGTCAGCAACAAATCCATACAGATTGCCGGCGACGACTTTACCGACGACATCAAAGAGCACATGCGCCGCGCCCACAACATCCGTGTAGGCGAACGCACAGCCGAACTCATCAAGATTAATGTAGGCTCAGCTCTTACCGAACTCGAAAATCCACCGGAAGACTACATCGTGCATGGCCCCAACCAGATGACAGCCCTCCCTATGGAGGTGCCTGTGAGCTATCAGGAGATTTCCCACTGTATCGAGAAGTCGATTTCAAAAATCGAGGCCGCCGTGCTCAGCGCTCTCGAGCAGACACCCTCGGAGCTATATGCCGACATAGTGCGCAACGGCATCTGGCTTGCCGGCGGCGGCGCCCTTTTGCGCGGACTCGACAAGCGCCTTTACGACAAAATCGGAATCCAGTTCCACATCGCAGAGGATCCGCTGCTGGCTGTTGCCCGCGGCACAGGCGTGGCGCTGAAGAATATCGACAAATTCAAGTTCCTGATACGCTGACGCCACATTACGGCAAGCCCTGAAAAGGCGCCGGTATCAGCAGTCAATATTTTCAGGATTATGACTCCGCAAGCCGCCTCAACCGGCTAATGGAGAGCATAATCCTGAAAAAACATTTATTAATCCATCCCCGCTTCACCCCCTGACAGGTATCGATGAGCACCCTATGGGACTTTTTGCTTAAATATAGCCGATGGTTTCTATTCACGTTTTACGTAGTGGTATCTTGCATACTTCTGTTTGATACAAACCCTTATCAGCACTACGTGTGGATGACCTCGGCAGGACGTGTCACCTCGGCTATATATGGTGTCGCGGCCAATGTCACATCGTATTTCCATCTCCACGACATAAACGAGGACTTGCAGAGACGCACCGCCGACCTTGAGCTCGAGGTAATCGGACTGCGCAACCAGCTCCGGGCCATGAACGAGAAAGTATATGCCGACTCGCTCGCCCACGACTCGGTGATGCAGCCGTTCGACTTCATAATCGCCCACGTGATAAGCAACAGTGTGTCGCGCACCCATAATTATATCACCATCGAGAAAGGGCGCCTCGACTCGGTAAGACCTGAAATGGGAGTCGTAGACCAGAACGGCGTGGTTGGTATAGTGAATGTGGTAGGTGACCATTCAGCCCGTGTCATCTCGCTGCTCAACCCCAAGATGCGCTTGAGCTGCAAGGTGAAAGGCCGCGATTACTTCGGCTCGCTCGTGTGGGACGGACACAATCCGGGCGAGGCTGTCCTTGAAGAGATGCCGCGACACGAACGGTTTCGCAAAGGCGACACCATAGTCACGTCGGGATACTCGGCCGTATTCCCCGAAGGGATACCCGTAGGCACAATCATCAGCCACGAAAAGGAGCACGACGACAACTTCTACGCGCTACGCATCAGGCTGCTGACCGACTTCTCCACCCTTTCAACCGTAAGAGTCATCGCCAACGACATGCGCCAGGAACTTGACTCGCTTACAGCAGGAGAGGAAAATGACAGCCGTACCAATCCATGATATGCCATGGCATATTCTCGTATGTCGAAAAAAATACTCTTTAATCCCGAATAACCCACCCTCGAGAGTACACCTGCCGCCACAATGACAAAGACAGCCATACAGTTTACAATCCTATATATAGTGCTCGCGCTCGCCCAGGCTATCGTATTCAACAATGTATGCCTTTTCGGAGCGGCTGTTCCCTTTGTATTCATATATGTGATAATCCGACTGCCGATGACGCTTGCCGTAAACTGGGTACTGACAATCGGTTTTACCCTCGGCCTGGTCGTCGACATATTTTCTGACACACAGGGTATGAACTCGCTCGCGTGCACACTGCTCGCAATGGCACGGCGTCCGATACTGCATCTCTATTTCCCGCGAGAGGACGAGCTCACCATGCCGGAGCCGTCAATACGCTCGCTTGGCCCTGAGATATACGGACGATATCTCTTTACAATGGTGCTCTTCTACTGCACGGCCATATTCCTTATCGAAGCGTTCTCCCTGTTCGACCCTCTCAGGATAATGCTGCGTGTCATATGCAGTACATTCCTCACCTTTCTGCTGCTGCTTGGTCTCGACAGTGTGATATCGCGCGGCAGCTGACTCTCCGCCACCTATGAGAAAAGACTATCAACTTGAAAAAAGAAAATATGTAATCGGGGGATTCATCCTCGTGATTGTGTGCATATACATCATACGTCTGTTAGGCCTTCAGGTAATGGATTCGCGCTACAAGGAGGTTGCCGACAGCAACGCATTCATGCGCAAGACCCTATACCCATCGCGCGGCATGATACGCGACCGCAACGACAAGCTGGTTGTGTACAACCAGCCTGCCTACGACGTAATGATGATTCCCAAAAACGTACAGGCATTCGACACCCTCGACTTCTGCCGTACGTTGGGCATCACCCGCGAGCAGTTTGACCGCAGGCTCGCCGACATGAAGGACCGTCGCCTCAATCCCGGATACTCGGCCTATACACCACAGCGCTTCATCACACACATATCCGCCCAGGACTACGGACGTCTGCAGGAGAAACTCTACCGCTTCCCCGGATTCTTCATACAGCAGCGCATACTGCGGCAATACGACCGCCCCGCCGGCGGCAATATCCTCGGCAACATACGCGAGGTGTCACAGAAAGAAATCGACAACGACGAATATTACGCGCCCGGCGATTATTGCGGCGACCTTGGCATAGAGAAAAGCTACGAAGAGTACCTGCGCGGACAAAAAGGTGTCGAGATTCTTATCCGCGACGCATATGGCCGCATAAAGGGTAAATACGAGAACGGCATACATGACATAGCTCCCGTGTCGGGCCGCGACCTGAAACTTTCAATCGACATCGACCTCCAGGAGTACGGAGAGAAGCTGATGGCCAACAAAATCGGTGCCATCGTGGCCATTGAGCCGGCCACCGGAGAGATTCTCGCAATGGTCAGCAGTCCGACATACGACCCTCGTCTGCTCGTGGGACGCGACCGAGGCAAGCACTACAACGAACTGGTTGCCGACCTCTATAAGCCGCTTTTCGACCGCGCTCTGAAGGGTGCATATCCTCCCGGCTCCACATTCAAGCCCTCGCAAGGCCTCATCCTGCGTCAAGAGAACATAATCACGCTCAGTACGGCCTATCCATGCTACCACGGATTTATCAGCGGAGGCCTTAAGGTAGGATGCCACGGACACGCGTCACCGATTACACTGAAACCCGCGCTACAGACCTCGTGCAACGCATTTTTCTGCTGGGGCCTGAAAAGCATGCTTGACAACAACCGCTCGAAATACGGCTCGACTGCCGAGGCGTTCGAGGTGTGGAAACGCCATCTCGTATCGCTCGGCTATGGCTACCGTCTTGGAGTCGACCTACCGGGCGAAGGACGCGGATTCATACCCAACGCACAGTTCTACAACAAAATCTACGGAGAGGGGCGATGGAGCGCCAACACAATAATATCCATTGCAATCGGCCAGGGTGAGATACTTGCCACCCCGCTCCAGATAGCCAACCTCTGTGCCACGATAGCCAACCGCGGATGGTTTGTCACCCCACATATCGTAAAAGAGATACAGGACACCATACTCCCGAAAGAGATAACCGAGAAGCGCGTCCCCACCATCGACCGACAGCATTTCGTTGATGTAGCCGAAGGTATGCGCATGGCCGTGCTCGGAGGCACCTGCCGCCTTGCCAACCTCAAGGATGTGGCCGTGGCCGGCAAGACCGGTACGGCTCAGAACCCCCACGGCAAGGACCATTCGGCATTCATAGGCTTTGCCCCCTACGACGACCCGAAGATTGCAATCTGTGTTTACGTAGAGAATGCCGGGTTCGGCGCCACATATGGTGTGCCTATCGGCTCGTTGATGATGGAGAAATATCTCAACGACTCCATCGCCCCCGAGCGCAAATATATTGAACAACGCATGTTTGAATCAAACACAATCATAAGCAGTGGAGTCAAGAAACACTAACGCATCATCGCTGCTGCGCGGCCTCGACTGGCCGACAGTGATAATATACGTACTGCTCGTGCTGTGCGGCGTGGTAAGCATCTATGCCGCGAGCTACGACTTCGACAATGCATCCATGTTCTCGTTCGACGAGTTCTCCGGCAAGCAGCTGCGATGGGTCGGCCTGGCCTTTCTGGCCGGGGCCATGATAATGCTTATCGACTTCAGAGTATACGAGGCATACGCCTACCCAATCTACGGTGTGGTGATATTACTTTTGATTGTCACTATATTCATTGCGCCCGACATCAAGGGGTCAAGGTCGTGGCTCGTGCTGGGGCCGATGAGTCTGCAACCGGCCGAGTTCGGCAAATTTGCCACAGCGCTTGCTCTCGCCAAGCTATTCTCGTCCTATAATTTCAGTCTCAACACAAGCGCCTCCAACTACCTGAAAGCCCTGCTGATTATCTTCCTCCCGATATTCCTCATCCTCGCCCAGAAAGAGACCGGCTCGGCACTCGCCTATCTGGCTCTGTTTTTTGTGCTCTACCGCGAGGGTATGAGCGGGCTTGTGCTTACAGCCGCACTCGCCACCGTAGTGTTTTTCGTGACGACGGTAAAGTATACAGAGACACTTGTGCTCGGTATCCCTTCGGGAGAGGTAGCTGTATTTGTCATGATTGAGGCCGGCCTTGTGGCCATGCTCGCCATATACTGCAAATTGCAGACAGTGGCGCGCAACGTGCTTGTATGGTTTACCGCTACCGGCATTCTGGCATGGCTGCTCGCTGTCTGCGGTGTGGTGATTCCCGGTCTGGTATTCTTTCTGACAGTAATCGGCGCAGCCATAGGCTACATTCTGTTTCAGGCTCTGCGCATACCTCAGCGCGAGATTTTCGTCACCGCCGGTGCGGCAGTACTTTCCATATGTTTTCTGTTTTCGGTCAACAAGGTGTTCAACGACGTGCTTCAGCCCCACCAGCAGCAACGCATCAAGGTGTCGCTCGGCATCGAGGAAGACCTGCGCGGAGCCGGCTACAACGTAAACCAGTCGAAAATAGCCATCGGCTCGGGAGGCACCTTCGGAAAGGGATTTCTCAATGGCACACAGACTAAACTGAAATATGTGCCCGAGCAACATACCGACTTCATATTCTGCACAATCGGCGAGGAAGAGGGATTTTTGGGATCAGCTGTAGTGCTTCTGCTGTTTCTGGCACTCATACTCCGTATCATCTCGATAGCCGAGCGTCAGCCCACCACATTTGGCCGCGTCTACGCCTATTGTGTGGCCTCCTACCTGATATTCCATATCGCCATCAACATAGGCATGGTCATCGGCCTATGTCCCGTTATAGGCATTCCGTTGCCATTTTTCAGCTACGGCGGTTCCTCGCTGTGGGGCTTCACCTTCCTGCTGTTCATACTTCTACGCATCGACGCCTCGCGCCGTGAACACCTTATCTATTGACCGTCAACGTCGCTTATTTCAAGATTGCCGAGTCGGCTGTACCCGTACCGGAAATCTCGTTTTTGCGCTGTACCTTTTTGCCATATCCGATAGTGTAGGATACGGAAATAGTATATCGCGCATGATGCTGAGTACCGAATGTAGTGCGGTCAAAACTGTAGTATTCGCTTGTGAGGGTTTCTTTGAGGTCTTCCCATGATGTATGAGCAAAATTGTACGCTGACGCACTTATATTCCAGCCATTCTTCCCCCATCCGATTTCAATCTGATATTTTGAAGGAGATTTACTGATAACACCACTGTGAGTCTCCTGATATTTTCCGGGAGTCATATACCAGCCGAAAATGTAGAAGTTGCCCAAGTAGTAATTGAGCTGAGCCGTACATGTAAGTTGATTGTCATGCCAAGCATACTCGCCTGTGGTCTTGCGAATCCAGAATTGAGGACGTAATTTGCCTACCAGTTTACCTCCGAAAAATTTGCCTGTGGCACTGACCCCGACATATTCGCTGAAATAGTTGCCTCCATTAAAATATTGACGCAGCATGGTGCCATCGGGACCTGTGGGAGAATAAAGCGTGACACACCGGTCCTTAATCATCCCTAAATAAGCGTCAGCCGACAGCTGCCACCGGTTGTCGGGCAACCATGTGTATGAAAGAAGAGCGTTTGTGTATTTGTAGTCATTCAGCTCCGGTGTTCCGCGATACCACATAAGTTCATCCTGCTGAAGCATGTTGGGACTCTTTTGTGATGAGCCCGGGAACATTGAGCCATAATTGGCAGTGAGATAAAGTTGATGCTTGTCGTTGGGCGACCATGTGGCATTAATATTGGTCTGAGGGAAATTATTGTCGGCATTTACTCCTGAGATTCTGTTTGTCTCCCATATCCACGCCAAACCGGCTCCGACATTCCATTTTTCGTTAAAAATATGCTGATAATTCTGTCCAAGGAAATATATACCGACATCATATTTTTGCTTCGACGGGGAATTGCCATAATAGTTAATGATGTTCCAGTCGTGCTGCACTCCGAAATTCGTAACAAACCGGTTGGCTTTGCCGGGATTCCAGTTCAAATGAAGATATACACTCAATTCATGGATGTCCTCCTTTGCATTGTTTATGATTGAAAGGTCATCATGAGCGGTATAGTCAGAGTTAAGGTCATTATGGCCGTATGTATAACCGGCATCAACATTCAGCCCCGTCTGCTTTGAGAGCATGAAGAAATATTCCCCGCTGTATTTTAAGGCCCAGTCTTTTGACGAGGCTTTTGTGAATGACTCTGTGGAGGGGAACAATGCGTCGGAGTATGTCAGAGTATTGCCGACATCATTCCGTGGCACATTTGTCAAGCTATAGGCTATGCGATTTGATATCTGTATATTCTCAGTGTCATACAATGCTCTGAAACCTATATCATTGCTATTGTTGCGATAACGCCCCAATCTCATTTCAGATACTCTGCTCACATCCTTTGGTCCCATTCCATACAAGTCGGCAAACCTAAAATTCTCAACCGAATTCTGCCCCGTATGCCGATTCGTCAGATATATTTCATCGGCAAATAAGTCGAATGTCATTTTCTTGTATGCAATTTTTGAATATACAGAGCCTTCAGTGCGGTTTACTCCAAACCATTTGTTGGCGTTGAGCTTCGTATAACCACCCCATTCGTATTTCTGCATAACGAAATTAATGACATATTTAGCGCCTTGGAAACGTGCATCAGCCGGATGAGTGTAATACTCGACCTTCTTCACATCCTGCGTTCTCATGCCCTTCAAGTCCTCAGAAGTAGCAGGGATAAAGTCAATGAATACAGACACATCTTGTCCGTGTGCGGTCTGTATCGTCTGACTGACCGGGTCTACGCTAATCTGAGGAATAGACATTTGCGAAAGAAGCGATACAGCGTTTTGAGCCGCGTTTTTCTGACGTACCATAGGTATATAGGTCGACACCTCTGCATTTATGCGCTGATTGGATGCCTCGATTACGACTTCGTCAAGTTGTTGCGCCCTGATAGAATCAGAAGTCTCTGTCTGTGCCCCGGCTGTTGTGGCAACAATGCCGCAAATCATTGTGAGCATAATTCCTTTACGCATCTGAAAATATGATTATTAAACCCCGAAGTAAAGTTATACTATTACCTTACACAAGAGTTTATAGTTCAGCCACTGACTCTGCGGCTGTTGTATCTGATAAAGAAATACGTGAGCCAACTATGCCACGTCATGAGTCGGAGGTCGTAGGAAAACCTTTATCCAAAGATGTGGGAATAGCAGCCCACGCTATACGCGTGAGAACCACTATGCCT
>ERZ778518.1849-NODE-1849-length-12969-cov-5.299288_pt1 | contig 12969 bp, 9 predicted proteins | sample MGYA00510340_ERZ778518 | MGnify/ENA primary metagenome ERZ778518 (study PRJEB29527, sample SAMN07138967) | mouse gut metagenome | material: feces | host: mouse | place: China:Nanjing | collected 2016-01-25 ... | reverse complement strand
CATTTCCCCGTCAGTTCTGCACGCCAGCCCATTGAATCCTTTTTCCATTGGGCTAAGCTCAAAGCTGCCTTCCAGGATGCCTCTCGCGCACGCTCTCTCCAGGGCATCTTTTTCCTCGTCTTCTCCGCTCTCGCTTTTATCGCCTTTTTAGCTCGTTTCTACTATTGATTCGCATTTCAAAAGAAAAGTATGTATGCCTCCAGAAGACGGGGCCGCCGCTGTGCGGCGGCCCCGCTCGTTCCGATGCCGGTATGGTGTTACTTGCTGGCCAGCCAGGCGTCCAGCTGGCTCTGCACTTCGGCGACGATCTCGTCGAAGCCGGAGTCGCGCATGGCGTCCATCATGGCCTTGACATTGGCCTCCACATCGCCGGTGCCGGTGTGGATGATGCCCTTATACTCGTTGAAAATGGCCTGGCAGGCGGCAATCTGGTCGGCAACATTGGTGTTGTCGAAGGAGAAGCCCATGGCGGGGGAGCGGACGGCGTTCTCGTTCTGGGGCAGGATCTCGTCCACGTAGGGGTTGCCCTCGTTGGTATCGTCGGGGGGCATATGGATAGTCTTGCCCTGGGTGTAGGCGGCCAGGGTCCAGTCGTTGTTGATCCGATGGACGTGCTGGGAGCCGTTCATGTCGATGTACTCAAAGTTCACGCCCTCTTCCCCGTAGGCCATCATGTCGCGGAAGGTGGTGTCGGTGTTGACCAGCTCGATGAGCTTCAGGGCCTCCAGTGGATGGGGGGAGGAAGCGGAGATGCAGGCCATGGAGCCCAGGGCGGTCTGGGTGGACAGCACGGGCTCGTTGTAGGCGGAGACCACCACCTCGGCGCCGCGGCCGTCGCCCCAAGTACCGGCGGCGGAGGGCCAGCCCTGGCTGATGCCTACGCCGCACATGCCGGAGGCCTCGTTAGCGGTGGCGGCATCGGAGTTGATGTAGCCGTTCTCCATCCACTGCTGGACGATCTTGTACTGATCGAGCACGTCGGGCTGCTCGTACACGGCCACAACCTTATTGGAGCCGTCGCGGTAGCTGATCCCCAGCGCGGAACAGCCCACGCCCATACCGTCGTAGCGGTTCTCGGGGATGGCGGAGATGCCGTCCTTATTGAGCAGCATGGGGGGCTCGCCGGTGCCCTCCTTCGGGCCTTGAGGGCCGCGGTGGCCTGCTCGGTGGTGTGGACGTTGGCCCAGTCGGGATAGTAGGCGTCCACCTGCTCCTTGGTCCAGACAAAGAACTGCTGGGCGGCGCTGTCCTTGTAGGCGGGAATACCGTAGATCCGGTCGCCAATCCTGGCGGCATCGAGGAAGTCGGCGGGGATCGCTTCCGCAATACCGGGGGTCTGGGCCAGCAGGTCGGTCAGATCGGCGAAGGCGCCCATCTTCACGTCGTTGGCATAGGTGCTGGCGTCGGTGAACATGATGTCATAGGGCTCGTTGGTCTGGACGATGACGGAGCGGCGCTGGCCCCAGGGGCCCCACTCGATGCACTGGACATTGATGTGCACGCCGATCTTTTCCTCCAGATAGGCGTTGGCCTTCTCCGTCCAGGAGCTGATGTTGGCGGGCTGGCCGCTGCCCACCATGTACCAGGTGATGACAGGATAGCCGCCCTCCTCGGTAGGCGGGGGCGTGGTCGGGGCGTCGTCGCTGGGAGTCTGGACGTCGGTCTGTCCGGAATTGCTGTCAGCGGGCGTCTGGTTGTTGCCGCCGCCACATCCAGCCAGCAGGGCCAGCGTCATGACAGAGACCAGGAGCAGAGCAAGTAATTTCTTCATCTTCAGGGGTTCCTCCTTATTATAGTATGGGTGCTGCGTTCTATCAAATGGCGGTGCCATTCAATACATGGGTTAGCCCTTGACCGCGCCCACGGTCAGGCCAGAGATAAAATACTTCCGGAAGAAGGGGTAGATGCAGGCGATGGGCACGGCGACCACGAAAGCGATGGCCATGCGGACGCTCTCCTGGGGCATACTCTTCTTCAGATCGGAGATGCTCAGACCGGCCGACGGGTTCTTGGTCAGGTACTCCAGGTTGTTCTGCATGGAGTTCAGCATGGCCTGGAGGGAGTGCAGGTTGGAGTCGGAGATATACAGCTGGGCCTGGAACCAGTCGTTCCAGTAGCCGAAGGCCAGGAACAGGCCGATGGTGGCCAGCACGGGCTTGGAGATGGGGAGGATGATCTGGAAGAACACCGTCCACTGGCTGGCGCCGTCGATTTTGGCGGATTCAATGATGCCGTCCGGGATGGTGGTGCGGAAGAACGTGCGGGCGATGGTCACGTTAAAGCTGGACACCGCCAGGGGCAGGATCAGGACCCACATGGTGTCCGTCAGGTGCAGCACCTGGGAGATGACCACATAGGAGGCCGCCAGGCCGCCGCCGAAAACCATGGGGATGAAGATCAGGATGGTCAGGAGGTTGTTCAGCTTGTGCTCCGTCCGGCTGAGTACATAGCCCATCAGGGCCGTCAGCATCACGCCGAGGACCGTGCCGATGACGGTGACATAAATGGACACCCACATGGCGTGGAGAATGGTCTGCCGCTGACTCCACAGGTAGCTGTACGCGTCGCCGGAGAAGGTCTGGGCGGTGACGAAGACCTGGTAGCCCACCTTCCGGATCACGTTGTTGTCCGTGATGGAGATCATGAAGATAAAGATGATGGGCAGGAAGCAGGCCAGCGCAATGAGCAGGAACATCACATTCAGCAGAACGTTGGTCGCCGGCTTGATCCGGTTGAGGCGGCTGAGCGTATCGCCGCTGACGGGCTTCACCTTGTTTTTACTCATACTGCCACCTCCTTAAATCAGCGCGCTGGAGCGGTCGAGCTTGCGCACGACGGCGTTGGCCGTCAGGATGGTGATACAGCCGACGACCATCTGGAACAGGGAGGCCGCCGCCGTCTTGCCCAGACTGACGGTGCCGGAGGTCAGCATCTGGTATACCTTCACGTCCAGCGTGGCCACCATGGGGGTCAGGGGCTGCTGTGCGCCGCGGGACACCTGGTAGAACAGGCCGAAGTCGGAGGAGAAGATCCCGCCGACGGCCAGGATAAACATCATGATGATGATGGGGCGCAGGGAGGGGATGGTGATGTACTTGGCCTGCTGGAACTTGGTGGCGCCGTCCAGCACCGCCGCCTCGTAGAGACTGTTGTCAATGCCGGTGATGCTGGCCAGGTAGACGACCATCTTATAGCCGATGGACTTCCACACGTGCATGATGATGATGATGATTGGCCAGGCGGAGGGCGTGGAGTACCACGGTACGTTCTCGCCGCCGAAGAAGCGGATGATCGAGTTGAGCAGGCCCTTGTCCGTGACCAGGAAGGCGTAGACAAAGTAACTGATGACGACCCAGCTCATGAAGTGGGGCATGAACATCAGCGTCTGGTAGGTTTTGGACTTGCGCTTGCTGTAGATGTTGCTGATCAGGATGGCCAGCCCTACGGGCAGGACGATGTCCAGAACGATGAATACCAGGTTGTAAAGAACGGTGTTGCGCAGGATCTGGGGAAAATCCCGGAGGCCGAAGAAATACTTGAAGTTGTCAAAGGCCACCCACTTACTGTTGAGCAGGCTGGTGAGGAAGTTCGCTCCCGGCGTAATCGTGTAGTCCTTGAACGCCAGGATGATGCCGAACATGGGCAGGTAGCAGAAGAGGATGTACCAGACGGTGGTGGGCAGGGCCAGGATGGTCAGCTCAGTGTCGTCCTTTGTCCACTTGCTCTTCTTCTTCAGCGGTTTTGCCTGAACTTTTGCTGGAGCTTTGTTTTCTTGCATTCGAGTCACCTTTCTTCCTTTCTCTCTGCCTGTTTCCGCGCCCTGTACATCCGATTTCCTCGCAAAGGCCGGCCGAACCCCTGCCGCACAGGCCATGACGCAGGCTTCTGAGGACGGCAAAGCGGACTGTCATTGTGGATTTGCACGAAAATGAACCGCTTTGTTGGGGTTATTATAGCTTTTTTGATTTGAGAAAAGAAAGTATTGCAGCTCCTCTTTGTAGTATGGAAAAGATACCCACGCCGTTTTTCTCCCATTTGACGGGAAAACATGCCTTGCATAATGTCCCCGCTTCCGGTATAATTTAGGGCGGAAATTGCGGGATGGCCCCCGCGATAGCGCAATATTGGGCCCAAAAGGTTCCCCCTGCCGCCGGGGGCGTTCTGCACAGACGAAAGACGCCCCCAACCTTGTACCGGTCAGGGGCGTCCGCATCTATTCCGTTTCGCCGCGGGACGCCTCCGCCGCGTCCCGCTCCAGCCGCTCAAAGACCGGACGGAGCAGGAAGGCGTTGGCCTGGGCGGTGAATCCGGGGCAGAACAGGAGCCAGAGCAGAAGCGTGCTCAAAAGGACATAGGGCATATAGGTTGCCATCAGCAGGGGCAGCATCTGGAGGAACACCATCAGCAGCGTTTTGGGAAAGTACCGGACGGCCAGGATGACGGCGTTGCGGACATGCTCCTGGAGGGTGTTGTCGTACCGGGCAATCAGGGGGAAGAGGTAGCACAGGACGGATTCCAGCAGCAGCGCCAGGAACAGTACGATCCAGGCCAGCACGGTGTAGGCCGTCCCCTCAAAATACAGCCGCAGCAGGAGCCAGTCGCAGACCAGCGACGCAAACCCCAGCAGGGCCAGCAGCCACGCGGTGACCGCCTGCTTGAAATTGCTGCGGAAGGCATGGAAGTAGCGGCGGAAGAGTCCGCTGCCGCGCTCAAGGGTCAGGTCGTAAACCGACTTGAACAGTGCGGCCGCCGCCGGTCCGACGGTCACCACCGGCAGGCAGCAAATCATACACAAAAACCCCAGCACGGTCAGGTCCAGCAGACGCGCGATCAGCTGGAACACCGGGTTTTCCAGGTCAAACAGCTTTCTCATCTCCAGAGCCTCCTCGTCTCTCACTGTGTCAGCTTTGATGTCTCCTCCGCCAGGGCCTCCGCATCCTCAAGCCCCGGTCCCGTGGGGAGGGGCGGCGGCGCGGCGGCCTCGTCAAAGCGCCGCAGGGCGCTGGGGGAGACGTGGTAATAGTCCTTGAAGTGCACGTAGAAGTTGTTGAGCTGGCTGTACCCCACCATATTGGCCACCACGGAGATTTTCTCCCTCGTGTTCTCAATGAGCCGCCGCGCCTGGATCATCCGGTAAGCCGTCAGGTACTCGGAGAACTTCATCCCGGTGTCCTGTAGGAAGATCCGGCCGATGTACTTGCTGGACATGTTCAGCGTATCCGCGATGCTGGTGAGGGACTGGCTGCGGCGGTAATTGCTCTTGACGATCAGGATGATCTTCGCGGTGATGCGGGACAGCTGGCTGTACTCCACCTGGAGCACCGGGTCCATCTCCGGCTGGGACAGCGGGTGCTCGGGGATCGTTCCGTGGAGGTCCCGCACGATGACGCGCTCCAGGAAGGCCCGCAGCTCTTTGGTGTTGATGGGCTTGAGGAGATAGTCCCTGGCCCCGGCGCGCATGGACTTACGGGCGTACTGAAAGTCCTCCCGGCCGCCCATCATGCAGAAGATGGTCCTGATGCCCGCGTCCCACACGTGCTCGGCCAGCTCATAGCCCCAGTAATCCCCCAGCTCTATGTCCACCAGCGCAATGTGGGGAAGAAAGTCCATGATGCTGCTGACCGCGTCGCCATAAGAGGGGGCGGTCAGTACGCTGGAAATATCATACCGGCTCCAGTCCACCAGGTATCGGATGGATTCACAGACATCCTCGTCCCGATCAACGATCAATAAACGGTACATAGCGGCACTTTTCCTCACAAATCCTATACCCGGCGGTTGTTTCTGCAAAGCGCGAAGGCGTCTCGCCCCGAAGATTACAGGCACATCTTACGCCGCCGCCGCAGGTCAAGCAACCATTATTTGCGGAAAAGTGACAATCCTATACTTAAAAACCCCCTTTCTAGACTATTTCCACGGTGCAAAATAGCGAAATATAGATATGGTATAGTGCGGATGATACAACGCGGTATCGAAAGGGCGGATTCCATCCAATCTATACTGAATCGTTTCAATTTGCGTAATTGTGGTTCTCACACGGTCATGCTATGTTGGCAGAGGAACAGGCACACATTTTTATGATTCTATTTTTGACCACATCAGAAATGTAAGGAGTGATCATTCTATGCCGTATTTCGGGGCGCTGGAGGCAGGCGGCACGAAAATGGTATGCGCTGTTGGCACGGCGCAGGGCAAGATTCTGGAGCGGATCAGCATTCCCACCCGGGGGCCGGAGGCGACAATGCCGGAGCTTCTGGAGTTCTTTCAGGGGAAGGGGCTGGCCGCCATCGGCATCGGCGCCTTTGGACCGGTGGATCTGGACCGCAGTTCCCCGGACTACGGAGTCATCCAGTCCTCGCCCAAGCTGGACTGGCGGGGCTTCCCCATTCTCCGCCGGTTCGAGGAGGCGCTGGGGATCCCGGCGGGGATCGACACGGACGTCAACGCCGCCGCGCTGGGGGAGGCCGTGTGGGGATGCACCCGCACGGTGTCCGACAGTATCTATGTTACCATCGGCACGGGCGTGGGTCTTGGCGTGATTATCAATGGCAAGCCCCATCACGGGATGCTCCACCCGGAGGGGGGCCATATCTTCATGGACCGCCGGGCCGACGACCCCATGGTCCGGGGCGTGTGTCCCTACCACCCCAACTGTCTGGAGGGACTGGCCAGCGGTCCGGCGATTGAGCGGCGCTGGGGCCGGAAGGCCCAGGAGCTGGGGGACTGTACCGCCGTGTGGGAGATGGAGGCGTACTACATCGCCCAGGCGCTGTGCAGCTATATCCTGATGATTTCGCCGGAGCGGATCGTCCTGGGCGGCGGCGTGATGCATCAGGCGCAAATGCTCCCCCTTGTGCGGAAGGAGGTCCGCCGCCAGCTGCGGGGGTACATCCAGGGCAAGGGGCTGGATAATCTGGACGAGTATATCGTACCGGTGAGCCTGGGGGACAACCAGGGCATCATGGGGGCCATTAAGCTGGCGATGGACGCCTATGTCGAAAGGGGGGGACGGCTGTGAAGGGAAGGAAGCCGATTTTTCTGGAGCCGATCTTGCAGGAGAAGCTGTGGGGCGGGGACCGGCTGAGGAGCCGGTTCGGGTACGATATTCCCAGCGGCCACACCGGCGAATGCTGGGCCATCAGCGCCCACCCCGGCGGGGACTGCCGGGTCCGGGGCGGCGAATATGCCGGAAAACCCCTGGGCGCTCTCTGGCGGGAGCACCCGGAACTGTTCGGGAATACGGGGGGAGAGGTGTTCCCCCTCCTTGTCAAAATCATTGATGCCAGGGAGGATCTGAGCATTCAGGTCCATCCGGATGACGAGTACGCCCGCGTCCATGAGAACGGCTCGCTGGGAAAGACGGAGTGCTGGTATATCCTGGAGTGCGGGGAGGATGCCGAGATCATCATCGGGCATAACGCGGAGAGCCCCGCCGCACTCCGAGAAATGGTGGAGGAGGGGCGGTGGAACGAGCTGCTTCGACGGATCCCCATCCACAGGGGAGATTTCTTCCAGATCGACCCCGGGTGCCTCCACGCGATCAAGGGCGGCACCATGGTCCTGGAGACCCAGCAGAGCAGCGACGTCACGTACCGGTTCTATGACTACGGACGCCTGGAGAACGGCAGGCCCCGGACGCTGCACCTCCAGCAGAGCCTGGCGGTGACCCAGGTCCCCTTCCGGCCCCATCCCGTGGAGCGGGAGACGGTCCGGGAGGGCGGCGCACAGGTGACCAAGCTGGTGACCTGCCCCTGCTACACGGTCTACCGGGTGGAGGTGGACGGCCTGTGGACGAGGGACTGGGCAAGGCCCTTCGTCAACGTCAGCGTCCTGGACGGCGAGGGGGTGCTGGACGGACAGCCGGTGAAAAAGGGCGACCATCTGCTGCTGCCCGCCGGATACGGAGAGATGGCCCTCTCGGGCCGTCTGGAGCTGATCTGCTCCCACTTGTAAGAGCCTGTTTAATATCTCAACGTGTGCGGATTGGCGAGCGGATTTTTTGCCCCTTGCGCCGCCCTACGGGCGGCTGCTGCTGTAGCCAGCCTCTGGCTGGCACATGGCAAGGCAAAAAGCCGCAGCAATCCTGACGGATTGCAAGGGTTTTTAACGCAGTCTGGGCGGAAAATCAGCCGCCAAGACGTGCGCGGGGAGATGTTAAACAGGCTCTAAGGAAAAAGGATGCAACGGCGCAGGAAAGGTCTCTCCGGCCGCCGTACTAATTTAGGGAATTTTGATGGAGGTATGAGCATGAAGAATTTTGTGTTTTCACAGCCGAAGCGCTGCGAGGTCAGGGGAGAGGATGTGTGGCGTCCGGGAACTGGCAGCCGCGTCATCCTGATGGACGGGAGCATCCCCTGGGAGGATGTGGCCGCCTGCGTGAACCTGCTGGGGGAGGAGCACCGCGGTCTGGGCGCGGCGGCGCAGCTGCGGAATGTGGAGGCGCTGCCTGGTGACCTGGTGATCCGGACGGGGGAGCCTGACGAGCTGAGGGGCGTGGAGACCTACCGGGAGGGCTACGTCCTCGCGGTGGGACCCGTAGTGGAGCTGACGGCCCAGTCGGAGCGGGCGGTGCTGTACGGCCTGCGGACCATCATGGAGGCCCTGGAGAATGGCGGCCTGCCCTATGGCCGGATCGTGGACTGGCCGGACACCAATGAGCGCGGCTTCCATCTGGACGCCGGGCGGAAGTTCTACACCAAGGAGTGGATCATGGACCGGATCCGGGACCTGTCCCGGAATCGCATGAACGTGCTGTGGTTCCATTTCTCCGAGAACGAGGGCTTCCGCATCGCCAGCGACCGGCACCCTGAGGTGCCGTCCCTCCTCCATCTCAGCAAGGATGACGTCCGGGAGATCATCCGTCTGGCCAACGCCTACCATATCGACATCAACCCCGCCCTGGACTGCCCCGGCCATCTGGGCCAGGCGCTGCAAGAGCACCCCCGGTGGAGGCTGAACCGGGAGATGGCGGAACCGCTGTGGTCCGCGCTGGATATTACCAAGGACGACGCCCGGGCGTTCCTTTTGGAGCTGATCGACGAGTATGCCGAGCTGTTCGCAGGCGCGAAGGTGTTCCACATCGGCGGGGACGAGTTCATTGATTTCAACCACTTTGAGCGCTTCCCCGAGCTGGAGCAGTACGCCAGGGAGCACCTGGGACCGGACCACGGCGGCGTGGATGTCTACGTGGACTTCCTCAACCAGGTGATCGCCCACGTCCGGAACAAGGGGTTCCAGGTGCGCGTCTGGAATGACGGCCTGCTGCGCCCAGACCAGGCGGAACATGTGGAGCTGGACAGGGATGTGCAGATTGCCTTTTGGAGCAACTGGGACAAGGGGATGGCTCCCCTGGAGTCCTTCCTGGTGCGGGGATACCAGGTGGTGAACTATCATGCGGACTACCTGTACTATATCCTGCTGGTCCGCAAGGGGTACGCCGACCCCAGTCCGGAGAAGATCATGAACGAGTGGGGTCCTGCCGTCTTTCCGGGACATCCCGTTCACGGCGAGCAGGTGCTCCCGGAGGAGCGCGCCGGACAGCTCTTGGGCTGCTGCTACTCCATCTGGAGCGACTGGCCGGACATCCAGAGCGAGGAGGAAGTCGTTGCGCGCTGCCGGGACTCCCTGCGCGCCTTTGCGGCACGCTGCTGGAGCTGGAAAGACAAGTAAATTTCTTCGCCTGCCGGTTTGTTTCTTGTGAGGCCACCGGCGGCGGCGCCTCCGCCCGGGACTTTTCCCCGCGGACCGCGGGCGCCGACGCTAAAATGCTCCCAGATTTTCTGGGAGCATTTTATTATATATCCATCCCATAAGAGGGGCGCATCCGGCTTGATTCTGTCGTTTGGATACCTGAATTGAGAAGTGCAATACTGTTGGCCCCGGGAAAAGTATGATACCATCACACTTGTTCGGGTGCCCGTAAGCGGTTTGCGTTCAGACCGCTTCCCCCAGTACCCAGATCATGGAAAAAGGAGGAGATAGAGAAGGATCCCGCCGCAAGATTGTCCCGCCCATATATGACTTTGAAAGGAATCTGAGAGATGAAAAGATTTGCAAAACTGATGATTTCGCTGCTCCTGGCAGCGGTAATGGCTGCCTCTCTGTTCGGATGCAGCGACGCCCCCGCTTCAGATCCCGTTTCCGAGCCTGATCCTGCCCCCGCGCCCAGTGAGCAGACCACTCCGGACGAGGAGGTCCCGGCTGAGCAGACCGTTATCCAGGTCACAGAGGAGAACACCTACAGCAAGCCTCTGCCCAATCTCCCGGAGGTCCCCTACTGGTTCCCCGCCGACCTGCTGAACTGGGACCCCGCCCAGGATCCCGAGGCGAAATATCACGTGAGCAGCATCCCCCTGGCCACGCGCGTGGACAAGGATGCCCTCACCCCCGCCAACGCCACCCAGAATAAGGATATGCGCGTGATGGCCATCTCCATCATGAACGCCAGCACCAGCGGGAACGCGCCCCAGGGCCTCAATACCGCCAATGCCAACGTGTTCTCCTACTGGCAGTACATCGACAAGCTGGTGTACTGGGGCGGCTCCTCCGGCGAGGGCCTGATTATAACGCCCAGCGTCGATGTCATTGACGCCGCCCATACCAACGGGGTTCCCGTCCTGGGCACTGTGTTCTTCCCCCAGGCCGGTCACGGCGGAAAGCTCCAGTGGCTGAATGATTTCCTCCAGAAGGATGCCGCAGGCAGCTTCCCCATGATCGACAAGCTCATCGAAGTTGCGGACTACTTCGGCTTTGACGGCTGGTTCATCAACCAGGAGACCGAGGGCGGGGAGGGCGACCCCAACGGCGCCCTGACGGCCGAGCACGCCGCGCTTATGCAGGAGTTCATCAAGGCTTTCAAGGCCAAGGCCGGCGACAGCCTGGAGGTCATATGGTATGACTCCATGACCGTGGAGGGCGAGATGGACTGGCAGAACGCCCTGACGGACAAGAACAGCGCCTATGTCATAGATGGGGACAAGGCCCCCGTCGCCGACGGCATGTTCCTGAACTTCTGGTGGAACACCAACACCTATGCCCCCGACGAGCTGCTGCGCGCCTCCGCCGAGAAGGCCGCCGAGCTGGGCGTGGACCCCTACGACCTGTACGCGGGCATTGATGTCCAGGCCAATGGCACCAATACCACGGTGCGCTGGAACCTCTTCGCTCCCGACGGCCAGGCGCCCTACACCTCCCTGGGCCTCTACTGCCCCAGCTGGACCTACTTCGCCGCCAACGACTTCTTCACGGATTACCAGCAGAAGGAGGCGTGGATGTGGGTCAACCAGAAGAGCGACCCCTTCGCGGACACTTCCGCTGCGGACGGCTGGCGGGGCGTGTCCACCTACGCCGTGGAGCAGACCGTGGTCAACCAGATCCCCTTTATCACCAATTTCAGCATGGGCCACGGCTACAGCTTCTTCATCGACGGTGTGAAGGTCTCCGACAAGGACTGGAACAACCGCAGTATGCAGGACGTGATGCCCACCTACCGCTGGCACCTGGAGCAGGATGCAGGCAACGCCCTGGCGGCCATCATTGATTACTCCGACGCCTACTATGGCGGCACCTCCGTCAAGCTCTACGGCAAGGCCGCCAAGGATCAGTCCACCCTCCTCAAGCTCTACAGCGCCCGGCTGGATATGACCGAGGGCCTCTCCTTCACCGCCGCTGCGAAGAGCACCGTGGAGGCCTCCATGGACCTGGTGGCCACCCTCAGCGACGGCAGCACCGAGACTATCCCCGGGGACAAGAAGGTGGGGACCGAGTGGACCACCGTGCACTACGACGTCTCCGGCCTGGCCGGAAAGACACTCACCGGCATTGACTTCCGGATCGCGCTCTCCGAGGACGCGGTCGGTGCAAAATTCCTCCTGGGGCGGATCGCCATCACCGGCGAGATCGAGCCCCTGACGGCGGAAGCCGTCAACCTGAAGGTGGACAGCACCAGCTTTGACGACGACGACTGCATGTATAGCGGCGTGTGCCTGTCCTGGGAGACCACCGCGGATGCCGACTGGTACGAGGTCTATCGCGTGAACCAGGACAACAGCATCTCCTTCCTGCACGCCACGCCCGGCACCAGCTGCTACATCAACGGTCTGGAGCGGAACGACGACACCAACAGGACCAGCTTCCAGGTCGTCCCCGTGAACGCCACCGGCGAGCGGGGCAAGGCGTCCAACATCGCCACCATGGACTGGCCGGACAACAGCCTGCCCAAGGCGGACTTCCGGGCCTCGGCCACCCTGGCGGCTCCCGGACAGGAGATCGCCTTCGAGAGCCTGTGCTCCGCCAACACGGAGAGCGTGTCCTGGGAGTTCCCCGGCGCTTCCGCTGAGACCAGCACCGATGCCGCTCCCAAGGTGAGCTACGCTGCTGAGGGCACCTACACCGTGAAGGTTACCGCCAGGAGCGCCTTCGGCGAGGCTATGGCGGAGAAAGAGGATCTCATTACCATCTCCTCCCAGGTGGGCGGCGAGCTGGCGCTGCTGTCCCAGGGCAAGGATACCGAGGCCTCCGCCTATGTCAACGACAACGAAGCGCCTCCCTTCGCCGTGGATGGCGACGTAACAAAGAAGTGGTGCGCCACCGGCAATCCGCCCCATACGATCACCATTGATCTGGGCGGCGTGATGACTGTCAGCGAGGTGAAGATCTTCCATGCCCAGGCGGGCGGGGAGAGCGACACCATGAACACCAAGGCATACACCATCCTGGTCAGCGAGGACGGCGAGGAGTTCACCGAGGTGGTCAAGGTGGCCAAGAACACCTTGGGTGAGACCTCGGATACCTTCCAGGCGGTCAGCGCCAGGTATGTGAAGCTATCCGTAGAGAAGCCCACCCAGGGGTCCGATACGGCTGCCAGAATCTATGAGATCCAGGTGTTCGGCCTGGAGAATGAACTGTAAAAGGGAAACAGGGGCTGTCAAAAAGCCCTCCGCAGGAGTTTCGCCGCCGGAGCGGCGAAAT
>ERZ778518.1843-NODE-1843-length-12982-cov-4.394987_pt1 | contig 12982 bp, 9 predicted proteins | sample MGYA00510340_ERZ778518 | MGnify/ENA primary metagenome ERZ778518 (study PRJEB29527, sample SAMN07138967) | mouse gut metagenome | material: feces | host: mouse | place: China:Nanjing | collected 2016-01-25 ... | reverse complement strand
GACAGCTGAAGCTGATGATTGCCACTCTGCTCGCGGGCAAGTTCGAGAGCCTGCCCGGCATCCATGGCCACCACAAACTTCTCTTCCTCACCGGGTGCGTTGTAGAACCAGGCGGGTATTCTGTGTCCCCACCACAGCTGGCGGCTTATGCACCAGTCCTTGATGTTCTCCAGCCAGATACGGTAGGTGTTTTTGTATTTTTCAGGAACAAACCGTATTACATCGTCCATCACCGGGGCGAGACTCTCTTTTGCGAAATGCTCCATCTTCACAAACCACTGCAGCGACAGTCTCGGCTCAATGGGCACCTTGGTGCGTTCGGAAAGTCCGACGTTGTTCACGTAGTCCTCTTCCTTTTCCATAAGCCCGGCGGCGGCAAGATCGGCGGAAATGGCCTTCCGCACATCGAAACGGTCCATGCCCACATACATGCCGGCACATTCCGCTACCGTTCCGTTGTCGTTGAAGATGTCGATGGTTTCAAGATTGTGGGTCTGGCCGAGCATGTAGTCGTTTTTGTCGTGCGCGGGAGTTACCTTGAGGCAGCCTGTGCCGAACTCGATGTCGACATAGCGGTCCTCTATCACCGGTATCTCGCGTCCCACCAGAGGCACAACCACACGCCGTCCCTTGAGCCATACGTTCTTTGGGTCCTTGGGATTGATACACATCGCCGTATCGCCCATTATGGTTTCCGGACGTGTCGTGGCCACAAGGGCGTAGTGACGGCCATCGCCATCGGTATGCACGACGCATCCCTCTGGTGCGGTCCACCCTTCTCCGGGTTCGGTATCGGCGGTGAGATAATATTTCAGATAGTACAATTTGGACTGCTCCTGCTCGAAGAACACCTCATCGTCGCTTATGGCTGTCTGGTTCTGCGGATCCCAGTTCACCATGCGCAGTCCGCGGTATATCAACCCCTTGTTATAGAGATCGACGAATACCTTCACCACGCTCTCGCTCCTCTGCTCATCCATAGTGAACGCAGTGCGATCCCAGTCACAGGATGCGCCCAATTTACGCAGCTGTTTCAGAATTATGCCTCCATGCTTCTCGGTCCACTCCCAGGCGTGGGTCAGAAACTGTTCTCTGGTAAGATCGGTTTTTCTGATGCCTTCGGCCGCGAGTTTGGCAATCACCTTTGTTTCGGTGCTTATCGAGGCATGGTCGGTTCCCGGAACCCACAGTGCGTTATATCCTTTCATGCGCGCACGCCGCACAAGAATATCCTGTATGGTATTGTTGAGCATATGCCCCATGTGAAGAACCCCGGTAACGTTCGGCGGCGGTATCACGATAGTGTATGCCGGACGGGCATCGGGTTCGGAATGGAAAAGACGGTGTTCGGTCCAGTAGCCGTACCATTTGTCCTCCACTTCGGAGGGGTTGTATTTCTGAGGCAGTTCGTTCATCTTGCTTATTCTTTTTGCAGTGCAAAGGTAGTAAATAATGGCGAAACCGGATTCAGAGGGTATTCAATAATTCACACTCCTCCACAAGCGAAGCCGCCAGGACATCGGTGAGTGACGACGGAATAGCCCTGACAGTCGTCGCCACAGCGGCAGCCCGGTCCGTGTGCTTTGCGTAAAGATTGAACATCAGTCGCAACGCGGTATATCTCGCGATTGCCTTATCGGAACCGGCAAGCTCTTCGGCGAGCTCTACGGCATAGGGCCTATGGCGCAGCAATCGGTGGCAAAACACATCTATGGCCTCGCATGAACCTATAGGAAATACAATGTCGAGCCAACGGCGCGCATCTTCTATGCCGAACGTTTCAAGCGTCCGCACCATAGGTGCCAGAAGCATGCTCTCGCGAGTGCTGGTATTGTTCCACAAGGCTTCCGCAAGGGAATCGTCGAAGCCGTTCATGCTGGCGGTTTCCACAATCTGAGGCAGATTGAGGCCGAAAATTATACGGTGCGGAGAGCCTGCCCGGCGCAGTGTATCGGCCACGATTCCATTGCGCATGGCAAAGAAATGGCGCTTCACGGCCTGGAGTGGCCCATATGGTTTTATTGTATCTTTCATCTGCTTTTTTGGGTTTCCTCCGACAAAGTTACTGCATAACGCAGATATAGCCCGACTGCGCAAGCGAAAAATTTTGTCACACTAAAAAAATGTAGTAACTTTGAACAAAGAAACCAACCCGCCGGCAATTGGCAATCGGCGAGAACAAAGATATAATTTAATGATAGATAAAGATTTCAGAAATTTCGCAGTGCATCATCTGGGCATGAACGGCCTGGCCGTCGACCAGTACGCGGCAGTAACATCGCGTGCGGCCACGCCCATGGCATCGTATATAAGCCCTACCATTATTGAGGAACGCACTCTGAACGTCGCTCAGATGGATGTGTTCTCGCGCCTGATGATGGACCGTATAATCTTTCTGGGAACAGAAGTCAACGACTATACAGCCAACGTAATCCAGGCACAGTTGCTGTATCTCGATTCCGCCGACCCCGGCAAAGACGTCAGCATATACATCAATTCACCCGGCGGCTCGGTTTACGCAGGTCTGGGAATATACGACACCATGCAGTATATCTCCAGCGATGTGACAACCATCTGTACAGGCATTGCCGCCTCCATGGCCGCCGTGCTTCTGGTTGCCGGAGAAAAAGGCAAACGCTTCGCTCTTCGTCATTCCAGGGTGATGATACACCAGCCCATGGGCGGTGCCCAGGGCCAGGCAAGCGACATGGAAATAACTGTTCGCGAAATCAAGAAACTCAAGGAAGAACTGTACCGGATAATCTCTGAACATTCAGGCCAGCCAATGGAAAAAGTAGAGCGCGACTCCGACCGCGACTACTGGATGACATCGGCTGAAGCTCTCGAATACGGCATGATTGACCGGGTCCTTGAAAAGGCCAAAAACAAATAACGTAGATGGCAAAAAAGAAGATTGACCATTGCAGTTTCTGTGGCCGCAGTGAATCCCAGGGCGCACAGCTCATCACTTCGCCGCTGACTGACGCCTTCATCTGCGTTGACTGTATCGAAACAGCTGCGGAGATGCTCGGCATTGCCGCCGATAACGAACAGGAAGCTACCGCACGCCGTGCACGGGCACGCAATTCCCACGCAGGCTCTGCTGCCAAGCCACAGACCAGCGAAAAAAAGACACCCAAACCGGCGGAAATCAAGGAATTTCTCGACCAGTATATAATCGGACAGGATCAGGCCAAAAAGTATTTGTCGGTAGCTGTGTACAATCATTATAAACGGTTGGAGCAGAAGGCGGATACAAACGACACCGAAATAGAGAAAAGCAACATCGTGATGGTAGGGCCTACCGGCACAGGCAAAACCTTGATTGCCCGCACCATTGCCAAGATTCTCGATGTTCCGTTCACCATTGTCGATGCAACGGTGCTCACCCAGGCCGGTTACGTAGGCGAGGATATCGAAAGTCTGCTCACAAGGCTGCTGCAAGTAGCCGACTACGATGTGGAACAGGCACAGCGGGGCATTGTATTCATCGATGAGATCGACAAGATTGCCCGCAAAGGCGACAATCCCAGCATAACCCGCGATGTCGGGGGCGAAGGTGTACAGCAGGGTCTGCTCAAACTCCTCGAAGGTTCGGTTGTGAACGTGCCGCCCCAAGGCGGACGCAAGCATCCCGAGCAGCCGATGATAGCAGTGGATACCAAAAACATCCTGTTTATCTGCGGCGGTGCCTTCGACGGCATCGAACAGGCTATCGCACACCGACTGAACAAAAGTTTTGTGGGATTCTCCACCGATGCAAAGACCAGACGCATCGAACGCGACAGCTTCATGAGCCATGTATCTCCCCAGGACCTGAAGACATTCGGCCTCATCCCCGAGATTATAGGCCGCCTGCCGATTCTCACCCATCTGCTGCCGCTGGACCGCAACGCCCTGCGGCGCATCCTGACAGAGCCTAAGAATGCCATCGTGCGCCAGTACACAAAACTGCTGGAAATGGACGGTGTCGCTCTCACTTTCGAGGACTCTGCTCTCGATTTCATTGTCGACAAAGCCATCGAATTCAAGCTTGGAGCACGTGGCCTGCGCTCGATAGTGGAGACCATCATGATGAACGCCATGTTCGACATACCTTCTTCAAAAATCAAAGAGTTCAACGTTACAGCGGATTTCTGCAGCAAACAGCTTGAAGAAGCTCATTTCGATGCCGCATCCGTATAATAACTATTAACCCCCGACATCCCTCTCACCCCCACTCATGGCCACGACCCCAGATCTCAGCGAGGCGCTGAAAAGACACTTCGGTTTTGACAGCTTCAAAGGCAACCAGGAGGCAATTATCCGTAATCTGCTGGACTGTGGCGACACCTTTGTGATCATGCCCACAGGAGGCGGAAAAAGCATGTGCTACCAGTTGCCTGCACTGATGATGGAGGGAACGGCAATCATAATCTCCCCTCTGATTGCCCTGATGAAGAATCAGGTGGATGCCATGAGGCATTTCAGCGAGAACGACAGCATTGCACATTTCCTGAACTCCTCGCTCACAAAGGCCGCGGCGGAAGCCGTGCGCCACGATGTGGCGGCGGGAATAACAAAAATGCTCTATGTCGCACCGGAGTCGTTGACAAAGGAAGAGAACATAGAGTTTCTGAAGACTGTCACCATTTCGTTCTATGCCGTGGACGAAGCCCACTGCATTTCGGAATGGGGACATGATTTCCGACCCGAATACCGGCGCATACGCCCGATAATCAACGAAATCGGGTCGCGCCCGGTTATCGCGCTCACGGCCACGGCCACGCCAAAAGTGCAGCACGACATCCAGAAAAATCTCGGCATGGCCGACTCGGCGGTATTCAAAAGCTCCTTCAACCGGCCCAATCTCTATTATGAGGTACGGCAGAAATCGCCGTCAACCGAACGTGAGATAATACGCTTCATAAAGCAGCGCCCCGGACGCAGCGGCATCATCTACTGCCTGAGCCGGAAGCGCGTGGAGGAACTCGCCGCACTGCTGAAAGTGAACGAGATAAAGGCGCTACCCTACCATGCCGGGATGGATCCTGCAGCACGCTCCGACAACCAGGACGCTTTCCTGCTGGAAAAAGTGGATGTGATTGTCGCCACAATAGCCTTCGGAATGGGCATCGACAAACCGGACGTAAGGTTCGTTATCCATTACGATATACCCAAAAGTCTCGAAGGATATTATCAGGAGACCGGACGTGCCGGAAGAGATGGCGGCGAAGGCCATTGCCTGGCATTCTATTCCCGCAAAGACCTCCAGAAAATGGAGAAATTCATGCAAGGAAAGCCCGTGACCGAACAGGAAATCGGGCGCCAGCTACTTGCCGAAACTGCCGCATACGCCGAATCGGCGGTATGCCGCCGACGCTCGCTGCTGCACTATTTCGGCGAAGACTTCGGCAAAGAGGAATGTGGTAATTGCGACAACTGCAACATTACGAAAATCAAAGTGGAAGCCAAAGAAGACCTGGAGGCGGCACTCGAAGCCATTGCCTCGCTTAAGGAAAAATTCAAAGCCGAACATATTATAGATGTTCTGATTGGACGCGCGTCGAACGATGTAAGAGCCTACGGACATCAGGAACTTGAAATATTCGGATGCCTCCAGGGCACCGACCCCAAACATCTTGCAACCGTGTTGCGACAGGCATTGCTCGACGGGTATCTCGAACGTGGCATAGAAAGCTACGGCGTGCTGCGCATCACGGCAAAGGGCAAGAAATTCCTGCAAAAGCCCGTTTCTTTCAAAATCGTGGAAGACGCCGAATACAGCGACGATATTCCCGACGAAGATGCCGTTATGAAGAGCGGAGCCTCATGCGCCGCCGACCCGGAACTGTTCGCAATCCTCAACAGCCTGCGCAAACGCGTGGCCCAGCAGCTGAACCTGCCGCCATACATCATATTCCAGGATCCATCGCTGGAAGCTATGGCCACGACATATCCTGTTACCATCGATGAACTCGCGGGGATACCCGGTGTAGGAAGCGGAAAGGCCAAACGCTACGGCGATGAATTCGTCAAACTGATTCGCACATACGTCGACGAGAACGAAATAGAACGTCCCGAAGACCTGCGTGTGCGCACTGTGGCCAACAAGAGCAAACTAAAGATTTCCATAATCCAGTCCATCGACCGCAAAATCGATCTTAACCAGATCGCGTTCTCCAACGGATTGGAATTCGACCAGCTGCTCGACGAAATCGAAGCCATCGTGAACTCGGGAACACGCATAAACCTATCCTACTACATAGATTCTCTGATTGATGAAGAGGACCAGGACGATATATTCGATTATTTCCGCCACAGCAAATCCGACAGCCTGAACGATGCGTTCAACGAACTGTGCTCCGACTACACCGAGCAGGAAGTACGGCTCGTCCGCATAAAATTTCTCAGCGACTTAGGAAACTGACAGAATGGATAACCAACAACTCATCACACTCTTCACCGAACACACCGGAAAGCAGCCTTGCTCGGTGGACGAATTGCCGTCGTCGGGTTCCAACCGCCGCTATTTCCGTCTTCGCGCCGAGGGTGCACCCAGCATCATAGGAGTGCTCGGAACCTCAGTCGACGAAAACAGGGCGTTCATTTACATGGCACGCCACTTCGCCACCAGAGGCCTGCCGGTACCGACAATCCTCGCCGTTAGCGACGACGACATGTGCTACCTCCAGACCGACCTCGGCGACCGGATGCTGTTCAAGGAAATCGAAAAAGGACGGGCAACACGTCTTTTCTCGGCCCAGGAGCGCGAACTTCTCGACAAGACAGTGCGCCTTCTGCCCAAAATCCAGTTCGCAGGCGCTCAAGGCATGGATTTCGGAATGTGCTTTCCTGCCGTGGCTTTCGACCAGCGTTCCATAATGTGGGACCTGAACTATTTCAAGTATTGCTTCCTCAAGGCCACCGGTCTTGAATTCGATGAAGACAAACTCGAGGACGACTTCCGCGCACTCACATCGGTACTCATGCAGACCGATACCGATACGTTCATGTACCGCGATTTCCAGAGCCGCAACGTTATGATTCGCGACGGACAGCCCTGGCTAATCGACTTTCAGGGAGGACGCCGCGGACCGTTCTACTACGACGTGGCGTCGTTTCTGTGGCAGGCAAAGGCGAACATCCCTGACAGTCTGCGGCAGGAGCTGCTGGACAGCTATCTCGAAGCACTCCAGGAGTACTACCCTATAGAAAAGGATGAATTCAGTTCACGATTGCGCCATTTCGTGCTGTTCCGCACGCTCCAGGTTCTCGGAGCCTACGGTTTCCGGGGCTACTTCGAGAAGAAACCCCACTTCATGCAGAGTGTGCCTTTCGCCATAGCCAATCTCCGCGAGCTCCTCAACCACAGCTACTCTGAGTATCCCTATCTCGACAGCATGCTGCGCCGCCTGGTCGATATGCATCAGTTCACAGACGAGATAGCACGCAAGAGCCTCACAGTAAAAGTTCTCAGCTTCGCATATAAAAAAGGGATACCCAACGACCCCAGCGGAAATGGTGGCGGCTTCGTATTCGATTGCCGTGCCGTAAACAACCCGGGAAAATACGAACGCTACAAACCGTTCACCGGACTTGACCAGTGCGTTGTGGATTTTCTTGAAAAAGACGGCGAAGTGCTCTCGTTCCTCGACAACTGCTATTCGCTGATCGACGCCTCCGTGGCCCGCTACATCGAACGTGGCTTCACCAACCTTATGGTGGCATACGGCTGCACCGGCGGACAGCACCGGTCGGTGTACTGTGCCCAGCACACCGCCGAACACATCGCCAAAAAATTCCCGGTAAAGGTCGAACTCGTGCACCGCGAGCAGGACCTCGCCCAGGTGTTCAAAATCAAGGAATGAAAGGCATTGTGTTCGCGGCCGGCATCGGCTCCAGACTCAAACCGTTCACCGACAGCCATCCGAAAGCGCTGGCCATGATTGGCGAACGCCCACTGCTGGAAATTGTCATAGACCGCATGGTAAGTGCCGGAGTGGATTCCATAGTCGTGAACGCTCACCATTTTGCAGAGCAGATATTCAGTTTTGTGCGCAATCGTTCGTTCGGCGTGCCGGTAGAAATCAGCGACGAATCCGCCTTGCTTCTGGATACCGCAGGCGCCATCGCAAAAATCGAACGCGACACATCGCTCCTAAAGAATGTTCCGGACAACGAGCCTGTTCTCATCCACAACTCCGACATCCTTACCGATTTCCCCATATCCGAAATGCTCGGACAGCATGTCGCAAGCCAGGCAGACGCGACCTTGCTTGTCGACCCGCAACGAACATCGACGCGCGGATTCCTTTTCGACAGCAGCGGCAGGCTATGCGCATGGCACAACAGCACAACCGGCGACACCATTCCCGAAGGAACCGACATCTCCACACTGAATCAGGCTGCATTCGGAGGGGTGCACATCCTGCGGGCAAAGACTGTCCGTCTTATCTCACATTCCCTGCCTGCGCGACTCGAGCCGGCTGGAATCACTCCCTTCTATGCCGGCAACGCAGCACAACTCGACATCCGGGGATTCGCTCCCGCTCTACCATATAAGTGGTTCGATATCGGAACTCCCCAGAAACTTGAAAATGCCCGCCGGGGCTTCTACCAATAAGCCAGATGACATTACCTACCGACCCATATATCCTGCTAAGCTACATAAACACAAAACTCCGCGATGAATATCCCTCGCTGGAGGCTTTGTGCGACAATCTCGATATCGATGCCGAAGAAATCTCGCAACGGCTGTCCGATGCAGGATTCAGCTATAATCCGGAAATAAACCAGTTCCGATGAAATGACCAACGGGAACGATTACCTCGAGAAGCTGAACACCGCCCAGAGGGCTGCCGTCGAATACCTCGGCGGCCCCCAGCTGGTGATTGCCGGCGCCGGATCCGGCAAAACCAGAGTACTAACATACAAGATAGTGCACCTGCTTGCTCAAGGATGCGATGCCGGAAGAATTCTCGCGCTCACTTTCACCAACAAGGCCGCAAATGAAATGCGGCAACGTGTATGCTCTGTCGCCGGCGAGAGTGTAGCTGCACGGCTATGGATGGGAACATTCCACAGCATCTTCTCCCGTATGCTCCGGCGGCATGCCGACCGCCTCGGATTCCGCAGCGACTTCACAATCTACGACACATCGGATTCCAAAAGCCTTGTGAAATCCATAATCAAGGAACTGAAGCTCGATGACAAGGCATACCGTCCAGGCCACGTGCTCTCCGATATCTCCTGGGCTAAAAACGCACTGTACTCGCCGGCGGACTATGCCTCCGACCGTGAACTCATGCGTGCAGCAGCGGATGCGGGAAGGCCCCGGACTGCCGAAATATACCGGATATATTCCGAACGCTGCCGGATAGCGTCGGCCATGGACTTCGACGACCTGCTGTTCTTCACCAATGTGCTGCTGCGCGACAACCCAGACATTCTGGAGCACTACCGCAACTATTTCGCATACGTTCTTGTCGACGAGTATCAGGACACCAATTTCGCCCAGCACATGATTGTGCGGCAGCTGTGCGCAACACATGGCAGGCTATGTGTCGTGGGCGACGACGCCCAGAGCATCTATTCGTTCCGTGGCGCCAACATACGCAATATCCTCGATCTCAAGAAGAGCTTTCCCACTCTCGAGACATTCAAACTCGAGCAGAACTACCGCAGCACCGGCAATATTGTCGATGCCGCCAACTCGCTGATCGCATGCAACCGCGAACAGATTCCGAAAGAGGTTTTCTCGAAAAACGGCTCCGGGGAAAAAATAGATGTAATCCAGTGCTACAACGAAAACGAAGAGGGCTTCACCGTCGCGAACAATATCCTGCGCATGCGCATGAAGACAGGCGACAGATGGTCCGACTTCGCCATACTATACCGCACAAACGCACAGAGCCGCGTCCTTGAGGAACATCTCAGAAACCGCAATATCCCGTATCGCGTTTTCGGCGGACTCGCCTACTATCAAAGAAAGGAAATAAAGGATGCCGTAAGTTATTTTCGGCTTGCTGTGAACCCGTCGGACGACGAGGCCTTGAAACGAATCATCAACACCCCGCGCCGCGGAATCGGCGACACCACTCTGGGCAAACTCAGCCAGGGAGCAATGGCAATGGGTGTGAGCATTTTCGAAGTACTCGACGGGAAACTCGAAGGACTCGGTTTCAACAAAGGGACTATCGCCAAACTGAACGCTTTCCGCAACCTGATTGCTGAATTCGTGGCAGCCAACAGCCAGGGCATCTCCGCGCCGGAGATTGCAAGGCTTATAATCGAGCGCACGGGGTTGCTGAAAGAATATATCGTTTCCGGCGATACTCCGGAAAACATATCGAAACGGGATAACCTGCTGGAACTTATAAAAGCCGTCGACGAAGCATCCGAGGCATATGCCGAACAGAACGGCGACACCGTGTTCACCATGGGTGAGTTCCTTGCCACGGTTTCGCTGCTCACCGACGCCGACACACAGGCCGTCGGCGACGATGCTGTGACACTAATGACAATACATTCGGCCAAAGGACTCGAATTCGACTGCGTATATCTGGTTGGTGCCGAAGAGGAACTGCTGCCATCGTCGATGAGCATCCACAGCCGCGACGCCGCCCGACAGATAGAGGAGGAACGCAGGCTGATGTATGTCGCCATCACCCGTGCCAAACGGCACTGCACCATCACATTCGCATCGCACCGTGCTATCAACGGCAAAACGGGCATACAGCGGCCGTCGCGCTTTTTAGGAGAAATAGACATCGAATATCTCAACCCCGCTTCCGGAGCACGCCTGCCGCAGCAACGCCGCCAGGAACATTCGCCGGCCGCTTCCAACATACGGGTACAGGCTCCGGCCGCTCCGACAGTCCGGCAAGCGGTCTCCGACGGCAACCATACTCTGCACCATAGCAGCGAACTGGAAGAAGGTGTGAGAATCCACCACCCGCGTTTCGGCCAAGGCACCATTCAAGGTGTGGATACCACCGGCTCCGACCATACTGTCCTTGTACTTTTCGATGGCGAGCCTTCGCCGCGGAAACTGCTCCTGAAATTCGCCAAATTCTCCATTCTGCAATGAAATCCACGGAACTTACCACCCCATTTTTCATAGTCTACGAAGAGCGCCTGCGCCGGAATCTGGCGCTTATTTCCGATATCGCCCGACGCAGTGGCGCCAGAATTATCATGGCATTCAAAGCCAATGCCTTGTGGCGAACATTCCCGATTGTGAAGGAGTACTGCCGCGACTGCACCGCCAGTTCCGTGAACGAACTGATTCTTGGTGCGGAGGAACTCGGAGGAGAAATACACAGCTACACCCCGGCATACACCTTGACCAATATCTCCGAGTTTGTCGCCAGAAGTTCGCACATAACCTTCAACTCCCTGTCGCAATGGAACCGCTTCGGCAAATACGCTCTCGAAGGCGGTGTAAGCTGCGGACTGAGAGTAAACCCCAAGTGCTCGGTAATAGAAACCGATATATATAATCCCGCACTTCCCGGCAGCCGTTTCGGAGTGGATGCCCACGAACTCGCCGATGGCGTTCCCGATGGAATAGAAGGCCTGCATTTCCATGCATTATGTGAATCCTCTGCGGAAGATCTCGTTTCTGTACTCGATGCGTTCGAAAAAAAATTCGGGCATCTTATTCCCCGTCTGAAATGGGTAAATATGGGCGGCGGACATCTCTTGACACGCCAGGGATACAACGTGGACCTGCTTGTCAGCACGCTCAGGGACTTCCAGACCAGATATCCGGGCATCCAGGTGATTCTCGAGCCTGGTAGCGCCTTCACATGGCAGACCGGCGACCTTGTGGCATCGGTGGTCGATACCGTCGAACACGATGGCATCAACACTGCGATTCTGGATGTCTCTTTCGCCTGCCATATGCCAGACACTCTGGAAATGCCATACACACCGAAGATAGCCGAGGCCGTCGATGCAGGAGGCATAGCCTACCGTCTGGGGGGTAACTCATGCCTGAGCGGCGATTTCAAGGAAGGATACCGGTTTGCGGAAAAACTTAAAATCGGCGATAGAATCACCCTCTGCGATATGAACCACTATACCACCGTGAAGACAACGATGTTCAACGGGGTCCACCATCCCGACATAGTTCTGGCCGATGCCGACGGCCAGTGCCACTATCTGCGACGTTTCTCCTACGATGACTATAAATCGCGCATGAGCTGATGGCAGAATCTCCGCAATTTTCCGTAATAGTGCCGGTATATAACCGGATCGGCGAAGTCCGGGATCTCGTCGACAGCCTGCTGGCGCAAACATCGAAAGACTTTGAACTTATTGTAGTGGAAGACGGCTCCACAACGCCATGCCGCGAGATTGTGGAAGACGCGGCAAGTCGTGGACTCAACGCCTCATATTATTATAAGGAAAACGAAGGCCGCTCCATTGCCCGCAATGCAGGCATGGAAAAAGCACGCGGAAGATGGTTCGTGTTTTTCGATTCCGACTGCGTGATTCCTCCCGACTATTTCGCCACCCTTGCCGAAGAGCTGCGCAAAACGCCCTGCGACTGCTTCGGAGGGCCGGATGCCGCCCACAGCAGTTTCTCCGACACACAGAAGGCAATCAACTATGCCATGACCTCTTTTCTCACAACCGGCGGCATACGTGGCGGCAAAGTGAGACTTGAGAAATTCACACCGCGCACATTCAACATGGGATTCACCAGAGATGTCTACAATTGTGTAGGCGGATTCCGCGAAATGTTCTCCGAAGACATCGACATGAGCAAGCGAATCGCCCGTGCAGGCTTCAGGACCATCCTTATACGTCCGGCATACGTGTGGCACAAAAGAAGAATCGATTTCCGGAAGTTTCTGCGTCAGGTATATGTATTCGGTATGTCTCGGATTACACTCCATCTGCTCTATCCAGGCTCACTGAAGCCAGTGCATGCCCTTCCGGCAATTTTCGTAGCGGGAACAGCGCTGCTGATCGCATTGGCGATTGCAGTGTC
>ERZ778518.1836-NODE-1836-length-13005-cov-4.144015_pt1 | contig 13005 bp, 9 predicted proteins | sample MGYA00510340_ERZ778518 | MGnify/ENA primary metagenome ERZ778518 (study PRJEB29527, sample SAMN07138967) | mouse gut metagenome | material: feces | host: mouse | place: China:Nanjing | collected 2016-01-25 ... | reverse complement strand
GCCTATGGCATAGATCTGAATGCAGAGGACGGAAGCCTTGTGGATACCAGTGATGCGTCTATTCGAAAAGACCGGGATTTAGAAACAGATAACGATATTGACAATTAATGAAGTCAGATATGTTAAGAATGTGAAAATTTCAGTTTGATGCAGATTGTTATCAAAAAAGAGTACCGCTCACTTTTGCGAAAGTGAACGGTATTTTTAAACCTTAACTTAACCTGTTGGACTTAACTAAATGACATTGGCGTCCTGAAAAACGCTTTTTCGATATCCCGGTCATAAACATATGAAGGCGCTGTGCCTGTTTCGCTGTCCGCCATTTTCCAGCCGTATCGCCGACAAAGCAATGGGATAAAATTATCGGACACGCGGTCATAGCTGGCTTCAATATCGCGGATTTGGTTCAAGAATGTTTCATTCATTTTCCATGCGAATCTGTTGTAACATATAGGCGGCATATTCTCTGGCAAGTGCTGTATTCAATTTCATGGTACGATCAGTCGTGTAATCTTTCAGGGCATCAGCAATCAGAGGTGCATACTTTTGTGGAAGATTTGCAAGCCCCCATGTTCCACCTTCTAACTTGGACAAAATGAGCTGCTCTTTCTGGTAGGCGAGCACACGACACAGATTCAGCGTGATATACATAGGATTTTCGGTGATTTCTTCTTCTGCATTTTCAATGTCATTCCAAATACTGTCGAAATAATATGTGGCGTCAACTTCGGCGAAAACTTCGGGAATCTCTTTTCCCCAAAGTGTCATTCCCCTGTGGTAGAGGATTGTAAAGTGTGCAGCTAAGTCTTTGTCGGTTCCGTTCATTTTTTCAATGTAATCGGAGGGATTTGTCTGATACCAGTTCAGATGTGCTGCGGAAAAATGAAGCACAAATGGGGTCGGGTAGACAAACGGGCGGCAGACAGATTCTTTCACGATGCTAAGCTCGATGCCTTTTGCGGGAGCAATGATAGCATCATGACTGTTTTGCGCGACGACCATATCCATGTACTGACGTTTGACAGCAGCATTCAGATCATGCTGAATAACAATGATAAAATCGAGGTCGCTCTTTTTGGGGTGGAAACATCCCATTACCGCAGAACCGTGGAGATAAACGCCGACAAGATTGTCACCTAATATTAATTGATTCTTTTGTACAAAGCTGCCAATAAATTTTTTGTATTCTTTTATTTGTGAGTCCTCCTCAATTGCGTGGTTAGACAACAGCTTCCACGATGGTCTTTTCACCGACTGTGATTGTCTTAACACCTGTTTCTTTTTTCTGATTAAAGTTAAAGCTCAGCAGATAGCCTTTGTCTAGGTGAAAGTAGTTCAGATAGTCTGCCAGTTGTTTTTCGCCGCGCTCATTGTATTCGCGTCCCCGCCAGATTTTCATTTCGATAATAAACTGTTCACCTGCATAATCTACAATGATATCAGTCCGTCTTGCATCTCTTGTCTGTGCCTCAATATAGTAATTTCCAGTGCCATTTATAATGGGACGCAGATATAATAGGAAAATTTTGCGTCCTTGTTCTTCCATAAATTTTTCATTATTTTCTCCATAAATATCATGAAAATATTGTACAAATTTTTCCAGAACCCGTACCATATCCAGTCTGCCATTGGAAAGAAACTGAGATTTATCTTGCTTTGCCTGATGACTCATCGCATTCGCCAGTTCTTCCTCAGACAGAAAGAGATTATATAAGCAAATTTCAAAAATACGATTTGCGACGCGGACAGTACTGCCATCTGCAATAACATATCCAAACATGCAGGCAAGCTCTATGGTGTGGTTATACTGGTTAAATGCAATTTGTTCACCCTGAAACAACATTGTATATAACATTTGTTTCATTTCAGGAAATTCACTGAGGTGTTTGGTCAAACTGTCAAACAGTGTTGTCCTTGAACCGAGCAGGATTTTAACGGCTTCCACAATATATTCCCTTGTCCAGACAGATTTGCAGTCAGACAATTTTTCATCTACGATTTTGCATAGGGCAGACACAAGATAGGGATAGCCTGACGTATATTGGTAAATCTCGTTTGCAATCTGAACGATATCCATTTCAGTCTGGTGATCAGTCTGGTATTCATTGAGCATAGATTGAATCTGCTCTGATGAAAAACGCATCGTTACATCAAAATCAGCTGCAATATTCCACGGACTGTTATACTGGTGTTCTGAATTTGGACGTATCTTTAATTTCAGATTTTTGATATCATAGACTCCAGCAAGTATGACAGAATGAAAAAATGGGCGTCGGCTTCTGGCGAGGTAATAACCTCTAAGCTGTGCGAGAAAGTCGATAAATACCTGATTGTTTGATGCGCTGTCCACCTCGTCTATCATCAGAATGACAGGTTTTTTGGCTGCTTTGCAGATTCGGCTGAGACAGCGGAACATTTCATCCATGGAAAGCTTTTGCTGTTCGCAGAGTGTGGTCATTTTCTGGTATGCTTCGTTTGCGATTGCGTCTGCCAAATCGTCGTCCTCCGCAACCAGATCTGCCAGATTGGTGACAAACGATGTGACAAAGGCGGGTTCTTCCACAAAGCTTGTGGTACTCATCAACTGAAAATCCATAAGAATAACAGCAAAATCTGTCCGAAGCGCCGCAGCCAGTGCCACCAGCATTGTCGTTTTGCCATATTGACGACCTCTGTTGATGACGAAATATTTTTTGCGGTCAATATACAGTTCTCGGATTGTTTTGATCCTGTCATCAAGAGGCACCATGTAGTGTTCTGCTGGCAGACAGCAGCCCTCTGTGTTAAAATAGCGTATTGTTTTCATTAAAATTGATTTACTCCTTCTGTCTGCTGCGTACCTTTTTGAAGGTGTTCCCAAAGCATTCTATTGGTATCGTATCATATTTGTGGAAATAGTCAACGTTTAACTGCAAAAATGCTTTATATCCACAACCGGTAATGAAAACGGTTTTGATGAAAGCAACGATGTATTATACAAAAGTACCATACAGTGTGGTATTATCAATGTATAGGGAGGTCTGCAAACAGCGCCTTTATATGAAAAAATAGTGATATCCATAATATAGAAAGGATTGGAAAAATGTCAAGACAAATACGCACTTCTGCGAAAGCAGTTGTCATTCAACATGGAAAACTGCTTGCAATCAAGGTAAATGACGGAAATGAGGAATGGTATATTCTGCCCGGCGGCGGTCAGGACAGTGAAGAGGTGATTTCCGAGACGGTTGAGCGGGAAGTAAGAGAAGAGACAGGACTAGAGGTCAGATGCGGGGAGCTGCTTTTAGTGATAGAAGGGGTTCACGGTGAAAGTTTTCATAGGATAGATCTCGTATTTTTGTGTGATTACTTGGGAGAGACAGCAAATGCAGTGCTGCATCATGATACGAATCAGGTTGGCGTTGAATGGCTGGATTTGTCAGGGTTAAATAAGCTGCCACTATATCCGTCGAAACTTCGCCGTCCGATTATGAACTTTTATCAGGGAAAAGAATACAGAAAGTATCTTGGAAATGAAGAGATTGGTGATCCAGAGCATTTAGAGTAGATACCTATATAAATGCACAATCGAAAACAGACCGAAGAGCGGCAGAAATAATTACAATTAGATAGGACAGAATTACAGTAGTAAACGCATATTATAGTACATGGTACTATATTTCAGATTGATAAATACGACAAATTATTGTATAATATTCCCAAACACAACAAATTTTTCTGGAAATATTTGGTATAAAGGGGAAGCGATGTACACAGTTGTATTTATTGACACAGAGGTCAGCGTCGAGCGCGGTGCGGTACTGGATTACGGCGCGGCCGTAGACGGAGGCACACATATTCATACAAAATCAGCCAAGGCGTTTGAGGATTTTCTGGTGCAGAACAGCACTGGCGGCAAGCGATTTCTATGTGGACACAATATTGTCCATCACGACGCCAGATATATCAGGCAGCAGATGCAGGCAGCGGGAATTACGGACATGATAGACACGCTCTATCTGTCGCCGCTGCTGTTTCCGAACAAGCCCTATCACGCACTGCTCAAGGACGACAAACTGCTGACCGATTCCCTGAACAATCCCTTAAATGATGCGATAAAAGCGATGGAATTATTTTACGACGAGGTCAATGCCTTTCACAGCCTCAACGAGCTGCAAAAGGACATTTATGCGGACCTGCTCAGCCAAGAAGAAGGATTTCGTGGCTTTTTTTCTTATCTCAATTACTATCCGCGGGGAGATGCTTCCTCTCTCATCAAAAGCTTTTATCATGGAAAATTGTGTGGCAACAGTGAGATTTCGCATATTGCTGCGCGTTATCCGGTAGAGCTTGCCTATGTGCTGGCAATCATTTCAGCAGAAGACAGCACGTCCATGATACCAAACTGGGTCAATATGCGATACCCGGCAGTCTCCAATGTAATACGGCTGCTGCGCAATACGGTTTGTGCCGAGGGCTGTTTATACTGCCGCAGCCAGCTCAATATTTACAGGCGGTTAAACCAGATTTTCGGATATGATGATTTTCGGAAATACGATGGAGAAAATTTGCAGGAGAAGGCAGTTCAAGCGGCAGTTGACAACCAGTCCTTGCTCGCCATCTTTCCGACAGGCGGCGGAAAATCCATCACATTTCAACTGCCCGCACTGATGGCTGGAGAGCTTTCCAAGGCATTGACCGTCGTGATATCGCCATTGCAGTCCCTCATGAAAGATCAGGTGGACAATCTGGAAAAGAAGGGCATCGTGGACGCGGTGACAATCAATGGACTGCTCAGTCCGATCGAGCGGGCGGAGGCTATTGAGCGCGTCGAGAATGGGCTTGCTTCTATATTGTATGTCGCGCCGGAGTCTTTGCGCTCTAAGACGATCGAGCGTTTGCTGATAAAACGGGTGATTGCGCGTTTTGTGATTGATGAGGCGCACTGCTTTTCCGCGTGGGGACAGGATTTTCGGGTGGATTATCTCTACATTGGTGATTTTATCCGTGAATTGCAGGAGAAGAAGCAGCTAGCGGAACGGATTCCAGTCTCGTGCTTTACCGCGACGGCAAAGCAGAAGGTCATTAGCGATATCAAGGAATATTTCAAAGAAAAACTGGACTTGGATTTAGCGCTGTACACTTCGGGTGCGGGCAGGAAAAATCTGCGCTATGAGGTGCTTTACAAGGAGAGTGACGAGGAGAAATACACGACGCTGCGCTGGCTGATTGAACAGAAAAACTGCCCCACCATCGTGTATGTGTCGAGGACAAAGCGCACGACAGAGCTTGCACAGAAGCTGTGTGATGACGGTATCGCCGCGCTTGCCTTTAACGGAAAGATGGACAAGGCAGAGAAACAGGTGAATCAGGATGCTTTTATCCGCGATGAAGTTCAGGTGATGGTGGCAACCTCCGCCTTTGGCATGGGGGTGGACAAACCCAATATCAAGCTGGTGATACACTATGATATATCGGACTCGCTGGAAAATTATGTGCAGGAGGCAGGGCGCGCGGGCAGAGACCAGAATTTGCAGGCAGAGTGCTATGTGCTGTTTCAAGACGGGGATTTGGACAAGCATTTTATGCTGCTGAACCAGACGAAACTCAGTATCAGTGAGATTCAGCAGGTTTGGAAGGCGGTCAAGGATTTGACCAAGAACAGAGCCATCATACAGCGCACACCGCTCGAGATCGCGCGTCAGGCGGGATGGGACGAGACGGTGGCAGACGTAGAGACGCGCGTCAGGACAGCGGTGCAGGCATTGGAGAACGCCGGCTATCTCAAGCGCGGGAAGAACGTGCCGCACATCTATGCCACGAGTATTCTTGTCAAAAATATGATGGAAGCTGCGCTCAAGATAGAAGCGTCGATGAAAATGAGTGAAAATGAGCGCCTAAATGCCAAGCGCATCATGAGTATGCTGATCTCGGCAAGGAGTGTGGCAAATGCACAAAACGACGATGCGGAGTCTAGGGTGGATTACATTGCGGACAGGCTCGGCATCGAGCGGCAGGAGACGTTCAAGCTGATTCAGATTTTGCGGGAGGAGAATATCTTAGCAAACACAAAGGATTTGACAGCGTTTGTCTTAAAGACGGACACGGAGAACAAGTCGCTCAATGTGCTGAAAAGATATGCCGCCCTAGAGCAGTTTCTCATCGGCCAGCTCAGTGGTGAGGGGCAGTGCATCAACCTCAAAGAGTTAAATGAAAGTGCAGTCAGCAGCGGCGTAAAAAATGCGACAGTGAATGCATTCAAGACAGTGCTTTATTATTGGACAATCAAGAAATATATCAAAAAGAGCATCGAGAACACGACCGCAAGAACCATCATTGTGCCGGAGCTTTCTGCCGAGGCGTTTTGGGAACAGCGGCAGCAGTGTATCCGGCTGTCTGGCTTTATCGTGAAGTATTTATTTGAGAAAAGCAGGGAGACAGCGGACAGCGGGGAGCAGCAGGCGGTGGGATTTTCCATATTGGAATTAAAGACGCAATACCAAAAAAGTGCAGCCCAGCCCGGTAAGGAGAATGCAAAACAGAACACGGCGGAGAATATTACAGAGAATATTACGGATAAAGATATTGAGGATGCACTTCTCTATCTGGCGAAGATTGATGCCATGAAACTAGAGGGCGGTTTCCTTGTGCTGTACAGTGGAATGCAGATTACACGGCTTGAGATGGACAACAAAATCCGCTATAAGGCAGATGACTATAAAAGCCTGAATGCATACTATAAACAGAAGATGCAGCAGATTCATATTGTGGGTGAGTTTGCCAATATGATGGTCAGAAATTATGATGAGGCGTTACAGTTTGTAAACGACTATTTTCAGATGGACTACAAACTGTTTATCGCCAAGTACTTTAAGGGAAACCGCAAAAATGAGATTAACCGGAATATCACGCCCGAAAAGTATAATAAGCTCTTTGCGGAGTTGTCCGATGTGCAGCGGGAGATTATCGACAATGATGTGTCAAAGTATATTGTAGTGGCGGCAGGACCGGGGAGTGGAAAGACAAAGGTTCTTGTGCACAAGCTCGCCTCGCTGATGCTGCTGGAGGATGTGAAGCATGAACAGCTTTTGATGGTGACATTTTCGCGGGCGGCAGCGACGGAGTTTCGCAGACGTCTGTATGATTTAATCGGAAATGCGGCGGGCTTTATAGAAATCAAAACATTTCATTCGTATTGCTTTGACTTGATTGGCCGTATGGGGAATCTCGAGGATGCCAAGACCGTTGTGCAGGACGCGTCACAGATGATTGCAAACGGCGATGTGGAAATCGGGCGGATTACAAAGACAGTGCTCGTGATTGACGAGGCACAGGACATGGACGAGAATGAGTACAGGCTTGTCAGTGCCCTGATTGAGCGCAATGATGATCTGCGCGTGATTGCAGTGGGCGATGACGACCAGAATATCTATGAGTTCCGCGGGTCGAGTTCCCGGTATTTTGAGGAGTTTCTGGCGCGGGACAATGCGAAAAAGTATGAGCTGCTGGACAATTACAGAAGCGCAGGCAATATTGTAGCGTTTGCCAATCAGTTTGTGCGGCAGATCTCGCACAGAATGAAAAGCGCGCCGATCACTGCTGTGAAGGACGGGGCGCCGGGCGTGGTAGAGCTGATACAGTGCGCCAGCAGAAATCTTGAGGAGCCTGTGGCGGCAAAGGCAGTCAGGGTGCGTGACAGGGGGAGTGTGTGTATCCTCACCAACACGAACGACGAGACACTGCGCGTCGTGGGACTTCTAAAGAAAAAAGGCATTCGGGCGAAGCTGATTCAGTCCAATGACGGGTTTGATCTGTACAATATGATTGAGCTGCGCTTTTTTATGAAACGAATTACAAAAGAGCTGGATACACCTGTGATACCACAAAAGCTGTGGGACGCGGCAAGAGACAGGATGGCATCGGTCTATCAGGACAGCACCAATCTGGCGCTGTGCCTTGCCATTCTTGAAGCGTTTGCACTGGCGAACAAACGGAAGTACCGCTCGGACTTGGAGGTGTTTCTGCATGAATCCAACATCGAGGACTTTTTCGAAAATGACAGCCGGGACGTGGTCGTGTCCACAATGCACAAGTCAAAGGGCAGGGAGTTTGACGAGGTGGTTATGATGCTTGACGACCATGTTTCGTTTGACACGGACGAGCGCAGACGGCTGCTGTACGTGGGCATGACAAGGGCGAAAAAGGACTTGTATCTCTTTTATAACAACAAAGATTTTGACCGCTTGATCACGGGGAACGTGAGGGCGCAGGTGGACAGTACCCTGTATGGGCGCCCCGAAGAAATCCTGATGCAGCTATCACATAAGGACGTCTATCTTGGCTTCTTCAAGGATAAGAAAAATCTTATCCAGAGAATTGTCTCTGGTGCAAAGCTTTTGACGAGTGCGTCCGGGCTTTCGGTAGCGTCGGACGGCAAAACCGTTCAGGTGGTTCGTTTTTCCAAAAAGTTTTTGGAAGAAATCGAGAAATATCAAAGGCAGGGCTATGTGATGGAGAGTGCGAGCGTGCGCTTTGTGGTCGGCTGGACAGATACGACGGACGGGCAGGAGTATCCCATCATTTTGCCCGATGTTTATTTTGTCAGCAGATGATAAGGGGTATCTGCGGCAGGCGGTCATGTCCGCTTGCCAGCCGGCTACTCCTGCGGTAAAGCGTGATGCTCATACCGCCACTGCCTAGGCGGGACGCCATACACGTTTTTGAAGGCGCGCGAAAAGTGCAGTTGGTTTGGATAGCCGACGGCGTTGCTAATGTCAGAGATGGACAGGTTTGTAAGCTTCAAGAGCTCCGCCGCCTTTGTCATGCGATAGGAAATCAGAAATTCCTGCGGTGATTTTCCCATATTTTCACGAAAAATTTTTCCAAAATAACTTCGGTTCAAGCCGCAGGAAGCCGCGATATTCTCCACAGATATTGCATTCTGAAAATTCTGCTCGATAAAGGTGACAGCCTCGCGGATATAGAAATCGCGCAGTCCATTTCCGCTGTTGAGCTTTGTCAGGCTGCACGAGCGCATGAGGCTGTCAATAAACAGATAGAGATGCCCGATCAGGTGAAAGGGGGATTCCTCCTTATGGTTGACAATGTAGAGCATCTCCGATTTCATCAAGTCTGCCAAATCTTTATAACGCGCTTTATAGATCGGCTGGTCCACACTCAGCCCGGTCAGCTCGATTGTCTCTTTGGCGCGCAGTCCGTCAAACTCAATCCACACATATTCCCACGGAATTTCATGGTCGGCAATATACGTGTTAATCTGGTTTGGAAAACACATAAAACCTTGTCCGCTCTTAATCGGATAGAGAACGGACTCGCCCTTTGTATTGTTGCTATACAAGATGCCTGTGCCGGAAATACAGTAGTGAAACAGATAGTGGTTTCTCGCCGTGGGACCAAACGAGTGTGACGGGTCGCATTTCTCCCAGCCAAATTGGTACAATCCTAAATCTATAAAATTCTCACTTGGAAATACGGAAAAAATGACTTCGCTCATAATACAAATTCCCTTCTCATATTTTAATGTATGGCAATGTGTTCAGCCAAGTATTTGCAAATTAAGGTTTGATATACATAGTATACAATTATAATACAGTATATACCAAAATGCTAGATGACTTCAAGCTAATTCTGATTAAGCGGCATTAAGGTATAAAATAAGCAAAATGATGCAATTTACGATAGCATTAAGGTATGTTAAACTATATTTATCAAGAAAAAGGAGGATAAAATAGAATGAAAGGAAAAGCAGTAAGGCACTTAGGGATGGCATTATGCTGTATCGCAGCGGCGGCGGGTGTTCAGGGTTGTGCATCCTCGGACAACAATGGCAAGACAAAGATTGAGATTGTCCAGTACAAGCCGGAAGCAGCGAGTTACTTTGCGATGGTGGAAGAGAAGTTCAACGCGCAGCATGATGATATCCAGTTAAAGATCAGTTCTCCCAATGATGCGATGACCATTTTAAAGACAAGGTTTATCCGCGAGGACTACCCTGATATCATAGGAATCGGAGGAGATATCAATTACTCCTATTTCGTGGATGCAGAGATTTTGGCGGACGTTTCAGACTATGCAGGTTTGCAGGACATCAATCAGGCATATCTTGACACGGACGAGGCATTGGAGTTAGTCCCAACAGACGGCATCTTTGCCGTTCCATATGTAGCGAATGCAGCAGGCGTGCTGTACAACAGGGATATGTTTGCGGAACATGGCTGGCAGATTCCCCAGAACTGGACAGAAATGCAAACGCTTTGTGATCAGATTCAGGCGGAAGGAATCCTGCCATTTTACTTTGGCTTCAAGGACACGTGGACGTGTCTTGCACCGTGGAATGCCATGGCAGTCAGCCTTGCACCTGCCGATGTGACAAAGCAGGTAAACAGGGGAGAGACGACCTTTGAGAAGGAGTACCGCGAGGTGTCAGAGAAGTATCTCGACCTGCTGCAATACAGTGTGGAGGACCCCTTTGCATTCAGCTACAATGATGCCTGTACCGCCTTTGCGCGTGGCGAGGCAGCAATGTATCCCATCGGAAGCTATGCAATCCCACAGATTTTGTCAGTAAATCCCGATTTGAACATTGACTCCTTCGTGATGCCTGCAAATGACGATGCCGCAAAGAATACGTTGAACTCCGGTATTGACCTTCAGTTCTGCGTGATGGCGGACTGCAAGAATAAGGAGGCTGCATACAAGGTGCTGGACTTCCTGCTTGCGGAGGAGAATCTCCAGCAGTATATCGACGCACAGATTGCAATTCCCTGCAAGGAGGGCAATTTTACCCTGTCTCCCATGCTGGACGGTATGAACCAGCACATTGCAGAGGGCAAAATGACAGACTATCAGGATCACTATTATCCGTCGGAGATGGCAGTCGATGCACAGATTCAGACCTTCCTGATTCAGAAGGATGTGGATGCATTTCTAAAGAAATTTGATACCGACTGGCTGCGTTACAACAGGGACATTATCCGTATGGTTCAGGAATACGAAAAAACGCATGGAAATTAAGAGAAGGGGTGTGGGACTATGAAAAATGAGAGAAAAAGGACGTTTTTGTTGATTACGATTCCAATTTTAGCATTGTTTGTGTGCTTCAACACGATTCCGCTGATTCGCGGCGTCATCTACAGCTTTACGAATTTTAAGGGCTTTGGTTCATATGACTGGGTAGGACTGCGCAACTATGCAGATTTGTTTACGGACGCGCGTGTCGGAAAATCTTACTTGTTTACATTTAAGCTTGCAATTGCTTCAACGATTGTGGTGAATGTGATTAGTCTGATTTTAGCGCTGGCACTGAATGGCAGGATACGGGCGAAGAGCTTTTTCAGGGGTGCATACTTTCTGCCAAACATTCTCGGAGCACTGGTTGTAGGTTATATTTTCAATTACTTTTTTACATATATTCTTCCGGCGATGGGCGCAATGATTGGCTCTGAGTCATTGAGCAAAAGTATACTGTCAAATCCAGACTCAGCTTGGATTGGTATTGTGATTGTCTGTGCATGGCAGGCGATTGCGATGAACACGATCATCTACATCTCTGGCTTGCAGACTGTGCCGGAGGACGTGTACGAGGCGGGCGGACTGGACGGCGCGACAGGATGGAAGCAGTTCCGCTACCTGACTTTTCCGCTGATCATTCCATTCTTTTCTATTAATATGGTATTGTGCGTGAAAAATTTCCTGATGGTATTTGATCAGATTATGGCGTTGACCAAGGGCGGTCCTGCACAGAGTACAGAGTCAATCTCTTACCTGATCTACAACAATGGTATGTCTGGCGGACAGTTTGGCTTCCAGAGCGCCAATGCGGTGATATTCTTTTTGGTAATCGTGACGGTTTCTGTAGCACAGATGAAATTTACTGGTAAGAAGGAGGAGCAGTTATAATGAAGGAAGATATGATAAAAAGGAAAACAAACTGGACAGCGATGGTTGTGCTTATTTTAGGTCTTTCTGCAATTGCGTTCCCACTCTATATGACAATCATTATCGCATTTAAGCAGCCTGCGGAGATGACAAACAGCGTCAGCGGCATTTTGTCCCTCCCTAAGACATGGAGTCTTGACAATTTCAGAGAGGCAATGCGTGTGACAGATTTCTGGAACTCACTCAGAAACAGTGTGTTGATCACGCTGCTGACAGTAGTGCTTTCCGTCACGATTCACTCTGTGATGGGCTATGCGCTCGGCAGAAACAAGAGCCACAGCAAATTTTACAGTTTTGTCTATCTGTTTATCGTGAGTGGTATGTTTGTTCCATTCGCAATCCTGATGATGCCGCTGGCAAAGCAGACGGCTGAACTGGGGCTGGCGAACTGGTTTGGTGTCATTATCCTGTATGTTGTATTTTACATGCCGATGAATGTTATGTTGTATTCCGGTTATCTTGTCAATATCCCGATGGCGCTCGAGGAGGCGGCGAAGGTGGACGGGGCTTCCACATGGAGAACATACTGGAAAATCATTTTCCCGATTATGCGTCCGATGCACGCGACTGTAGCGGTTCTGACTGCTCTGTCAGTGTGGAATGACGTGATGACACCGTTGGTCATCATGGCAGGTTCTGAACAGAATACGCTGCCGCTGGCACAGCTCAACTTCCAGACACAGTTCGGCACAAACTACAATCTGGCATTTGCTTCTTACCTGCTGTCACTGATTCCGATACTGATTTTCTATATTGTCTGCCAGAAGCAGATTTTGAACGGTGTGGTAAACGGTGCAGTAAAATAAGTATTAGGAGAAAACGCGTATGGCTATTGAATTTCAACAGGATAAGCAACTATTTACGTTAAACACAAAACACACGACCTATCAGATGAAGGTTGACCGGCTGGGTTTCCTGCTGCATCTGTATTATGGTGAGCGGATTTCGGGAAATATGGACTATCTGCTGACCTACTATGACAGAGGCTTTTCGGGAAATCCGGCGGACGCCGGAAATGACCGGACGTATTCGATGGATGCTTTGCCGCAGGAGTATCCACATCTGGGG
>ERZ778518.1833-NODE-1833-length-13024-cov-7.554939_pt1 | contig 13024 bp, 11 predicted proteins | sample MGYA00510340_ERZ778518 | MGnify/ENA primary metagenome ERZ778518 (study PRJEB29527, sample SAMN07138967) | mouse gut metagenome | material: feces | host: mouse | place: China:Nanjing | collected 2016-01-25 ... | reverse complement strand
GACCTGAATAAGCCAGGATCTTGCCCATAGAGAGCACACCCTGTCCGCCGAAACCCACTAATTTATAGTTTTGTGAAGTAATAGAGAGCTTGAGAGTTAGCTTTTTTTTTAGGAAATTTTAAAAAAACAAGTGTAAATTCTTGTTTTATCAAAAATATATATTAACTTTGCACCATCCTACAAATTAGGGATTCGCTGAAACTTAAAAATTGTAGAAGGCATACATTTGATATCCAGTGGAAATTCTCCAAACATTGACGAGAAGAATTCATAAATACCTTCATTATAAGATTAAGACAAGCGATACTTATAATAGGTATGTTTTGGTAAAATAAGTTATTAATAATACACCAAGCCAATTGAGAGAAAGAATCTGAATTTTATACCTAAACTCTTTGAATTATGTAACTAACAAAGTAAGCTATATTCAGTATAATCAGTTGTTCTGCATAGTCTGATTTGACAAATTGATAGTGTAATAGTATAAATTATTGTTTGATAAAATGATGATGTGTGTTATAATAACAAAAATGAAGATGTGCGAGAACTGATGAAAAAGAAGAGCAATGCTATTGTTTAATCAACAGTTGTTGATATATTTATTGTATAAATATATATATATTTGATATGAAACTGTCACGATATAATCACTACATGGAAAATGAGAATTATTCCTATTGGTATAATCCTCTTTACAATCAATTTTTCCGATTGCCACTTGCATTGGGACAGAAACTAAATCAGCATCTGACTAGTAAGCAAGATTTATCTCATATATCAGAGACTCTTCACAGTAAATTCGTGGAAAGCCATTTTCTTGTAGACGAGGAGATGGATGAGTTAGAACTTGTAAGATCCAATTACAAGGCAGCTATTAACTCTAAAAATGCATTTCTAATAATAATGCCTACATTAAACTGCAATTATAGCTGTTGGTATTGCATTCAGAAACATATAGTATCTATAATGTCTGAGGATACAAAGGATGCAATACTCAGACATGTTAAGTATTTGATTGATGTAGAGCGCATAGAAAGTCTGCATATTGACTGGTTTGGCGGTGAACCTTTTATGTTTTACAGGCAGGTTGTCAAGCCTATAAGTAAGGCCGTAATGAAAATGTGCGATGAGGCTGGAATCCCATTTATGAATTCAGCAACAACAAATGCCTACTTTTTAGCAGAAGACGTAACAAGAGACTTGGAAGATTTGAGATTTTCCATGTTTCAGATAACTTTAGACGGTGATCGTGAACATCACGATAAAGTTAAATTCATGAAAGGTCTTGATTCTGCATTCGATCTGGCGTTGATAAACATTAATAGGATTCTTGATGAATCCGAACATACACGAATTCTGTTAAGAATCAATTATACTCATTCTAATATATCTGAACGGATTGTAGATGAGGTATGTGATCTAATTTCTGTTGAGAATCGCAATAGAGTTATTATAATGCCAAAGAAGGTATGGCAGGAAAAGGTTGATAAGGAGTTTGAAAATGTCCTAGAACCTATTATCCGAAAGTTTTCAGATAGTGGTTTTTGGGTGGAGTTTTGGGCTCCTATTCAAAACTTCATGCCATGCTATGCCTCTTCAAAGTACTATAAAGCTATAAACTATAATGGACATGTTCTGAAATGTACAGCAAATGACGATCTGTATCGTACAGATCCATTAGGTGTGATTGCAGAGTCTGGAGAGGTTATATGGAAGGCCGGTTTTGAAGAAAAAAGTTGTGAAAGTGGCTTCGAAAACGAGAAGTGTCTCTCTTGCAAGAAATTGCCTTCGTGTATGGGGCTATGTCCCAGAAATCACCAATCTCATTCAGGAGGGTGCAGTTACAATGCTGCAGATGCAACTTACGAAACCTCTGTGATGGCTTTTGTAGATGAGCAGTATAGAAGAACTCGAGAGAATCAACATAAATAAACTTTAAATCCATTAAGAAAATGAAACTTGAAGACTTCACTGCAGATGAGCTTTCTCAGCTCGAAAACTTGCAGATTCTTGGAGGTTCAGCTTCTCCAATGGGTAGCAATTTAGAGTGCACGCATCGTTCATGCTCAAATGGATTCTGTGCAAATCCAGATTGTACTCAAGCAGATTGCAAGCCCAACATCTCAATCACGAAATGTTCATTTGGCACATGTTCATTTACTACATGTAGTCTGATTGAACCTCAGACATCTGATTGTAATTGCACTGTACTCATAGATTAGTTCAACGAGTAAACTCTCTCAATGAACTCTTGAACATGTTGATTGTGACGCTCACATCAATGTCCCCTAAAATCTAGAAATTCGGGTTAATCATTATAAAGGTTAATCCGAATCTTCTATATTCTTGAATTTGAGAGTAAGTAGCATACTGCTTTTCATCATATCAGCCTGAAACGATAATTGCAACATGAATAGGATCTCGCTTTATAATCACGGCTTCTCACGGGCAATCGCGGCGGCCGCATTGCTTATGGCAGGTGCCGGTTTTTCAGCTTCTGGCACTACCGCCTCTCAGGAGGAAGGTGCACAGCAAGTACAGACCAATGATTCTACGAATAGCAAATCCAGAGAACTCGGGGAAGTGGTGGTGGAAGGACGCACTCAGCGTGTCGTCAGGTATGGCGTGGAATATATGCCCGACAGGCGCTCTAAAAAAATGGCATCCGATGCAATATCCCTGTTGAGGTATATGCAGATTCCCCAACTTCGAGTATCTCCTTCCGATGCTTCGGTGACTACCGCTGCAGGGCAAAGCGTAGCGATATTCATCGACTATATGCCAGCTTCGGCTCAGGATCTGCGCGGTATGCGCACCGAAGACGTGCTCCGTGTCGAAGTGCTCGATTACCCTGATGATCCCCGGTTTCAGAGCTATCCGCATGTTATCAACTATATAATGCGTAAATATGAATGGGGCGGATATACTAAGACTTCGGTAACAGGTGGCACTTTATCTTCTGATTTCATAAGCGGTCAGGCATATTCAAAATTCGCCTATAAGAATACCGTGATTGATGCCAATGTATCCGCCCAGGCGTTTCATACCGACATGTCGGAGGCATATTCAGAGCAGACATATCGCGATTTCTACATAGGCGACCGCCATTATAACAGTGTGACCCGTATAGCCACCACTCCTGATGGGGAAGACCGGAAGAGCAACAATCAGTCTGCATCAATACGTGCGGCATGGAGCAACCGGAAGAACGTACGTCTCACCCATACCTTATCCATGTACCGTTCGGCAAGTCCGATGATGGAATCTTCCGAAGCAGTGGCTTACTCTATCCCTATTCTCCCCTCTACGGAATCCCTCGGCAGCAGTTGGTCACAATCCCTTTCGCCGCAGATTAACGGTAACTATTATTTTATCTTAAACAACGGACAGTCGTTCTATGTAGACTGGACATTCGGGTATTATCACACGAAGGGAGGGTCATTCTATCAGCTTGGCCAAATGTCGCCTATCAGCAGTGCCAACAGTGAGGACACATACTCGCCGGAAGTGACCATGCAATACTCAAAGCGATTCTCCAATAATAATATGTTCCGCACCTCGCTGATGACAGTAAATTCTATCTATAATACCGATTATACCGGCTCATCTTACAATGGCCGACAGGACTTGCTGTCGTCGGAGAATATGCTGTTCTTCGAATATCTGCAGTCGTGGCAATGCGGTCTGAATCTGTATTCACGTGCCGGAGTCTCATATGTGGCCGGACGTGTAAATGGTGAGACTACACTGAGCAGCTGGAATCCGCGCCTCGGATTTCAGCTCCAGTATGGCATCAACCGGAAGAACTCCGCAAGCCTCTCGGCATTCTGGGGCAATTCCCATCCTCATCCGTCGGCAGTAAACTCCGCTATCGTACAGAGCAGCGAACTGATGTGGCTAATGGGTAATCCCGACCTTAAGAATACGCTGTTTGCGTCAGTGGAAGCCAATTACAACTTTATCCCCTCCAATACATTCGGGCTGAACGCCAATATGTCGTATGTGGCCAATCCAGACAAGGCCACATATGAGTATCTCGTAATCCCCGGCTATGACGGACTGATAAGGACTAACGTAAACAGCGGCACAATCCACAATCTGTCGGCGGGCGTATCGGCATCACTGAAGCTCATCGACAACCACCTCAATCTACAGGGTGGTGTAAATGCCAGTCACATCCGGCTGACAGGGATTGATGCCATGACACTTAACTACATCACATGTAATATGGATGCCAACTATTACCTCGGCGACTTCGCCTTCACCCTTTATTACAATTCCCCCTCGAAAAGCACCGGTCTCGGGATGAACGGAGTCACGACATGGAATAAAAGCACATACGGACTCAGGGTTGCCTATGCCATAGGTGAGTTCAAGGCAAACCTGTCGTTCAGCGGATGGTTTGACAGCAACCGCCAGTATACACGTTATGATTCCGGTCACTACTCCTTTTATACGTGGGGATGCCGTCCGAATCTCGGTCGACAGCTCCGCCTGACACTGTCGTACACCGTCCCATATGGCAAAGTGGTAAGGCGAGACAATGAGTTGCAGACCTCCGGCTCCGTTAACTCGGCTATCCTGAAATAGCCTCCCGTCCGCTTCCCTTATACCTATGATATGCAGTCAGCGCCGCTCCCGGCAGGGGGCGGCGCTGAGTATTTTGGGAGCGGATGGAGTGTCCGGCTTACTTTTTTAGGAGGGTACGACCCTTCTCGATGGCCTGCTCGTTGAGGGGGATAAGCTTGTGGTGACGCTCGGGAAGCGATTTCTTAAGCCCTTTGATCACGTTCTCCATCGGGAGTTTATAGTTCATTGCCTCAAGGAGCGCACCCATCACTACCATGTTGTATGCCTTGGAGTTGCCAATTTCGAGAGTGGCGCCCATTGCATCGATGGGATAGATAGTGATGTCGTCGCGCTTCGGGTGATTGTGGATGCCGTTGGTGTCGTAGATCAGGATACCGCCGGGTTTCACCTTGGGAGCGAACTTGTCGAGGCTCTGCTGGTTGAGAGCGATTACATTGTCAAACGAGTCGAGCACGGGCGACGAGATTCTCTCATCGGAGAGGATTACGGTCACATTGGCCGTGCCGCCGCGCTGTTCCGGACCGTAAGAAGGCATCCAAGTCACCTCCTTGTCGTCCATCAGACCTGAATAAGCCAGGATCTTGCCCATAGAGAGCACACCCTGTCCGCCGAAACCGGCGATGATGATTTCTTCCTTCATAAGTGTAAAGTCTTTATGGGTTAGCGTTTATTTCACATCCTTGAGGTCGCCCAGCGGATATTTGGCAAACATGTGCTCGGCCATCCACTCATTGGCCTTTTCGGGGCTCATTTTCCAGCCGGAGTTGCAGGTGGCTACCACTTCCACCACCGAAGTGCCCTTCTTGTCGAGGGCGTTCTGGAATGCCTTCTTAAGGGCGGCTTTTGTCTTGCGCACGTTGGCCGGAGTGTGTACAGACTGACGGGTGACATAGCATGTGCCGTCGAGGATGGCCATGAGGTTGGTGATTTCCAGCGGGTGTCCGTTGAGGTCAACGCGGCGGCCATAGGGAGTAGTGGCAGTCTTCTGCCCCACGAGTGTCGTGGGAGCCATCTGTCCGCCGGTCATGCCATATATGGCATTATTGACGAAGACCATCACGATATTCTCGCCACGGTTGGCGGCATGAATTGACTCGGCAGTACCGATTGCCGACATGTCGCCGTCGCCCTGATATGTGAATACCACATCATCGGGCCATAGGCGCGAGATGGCAGTCGCCACTGCGGGAGCGCGGCCGTGGGCGGCCTCGACCCAGTCGACATCTATGTAATTGTAAGCGAACACGGCACAGCCTACGGGCGATACGCCGACAGTCTTCTCGGCGAGTCCCATTTCGGCTATCACCTCTGCCAGCAGCTTGTGGATTACACCGTGGCTGCATCCGGGGCAGTAGTGCATATGCACTTGGTCGAGAAGCTCAGGTGCGGAATATACCTTATTCTCGGGGCGGATTATATCTTGGATTTCCATTGTTGGAGTCAGAAGTTAGGTGGGGTGGCTTTTATCTGATGATTTTCTCTTCGAGGGCCTTCACTACCTCGTCGGGGCTGGGGATGATACCGCCGAGTCGGCCGAAATGCTCTACGGGGAGATTGTCGTGGACTGCGAGGCGCACATCTTCGATCATCTGTCCGGCGTTGAGCTCTACGCAGAGGATACCCTTTTTGCCTTCGGCAGCGCGGGCGATAGCCTCTGTCGGGAAGGGCCAGAGGGTGATTGGGCGCACGATGCCCACCTTGATACCCTTTTCGGCGGCGATTTCCTTGGCCTTGGTGCAGATACGTGCGATAGATCCGAAAGCCACGATAAGATAATCGGCGTCTTCCACATCGATTTCTTCCCAGCGGGTCTCGTTCTTTTCGATTTCGCGGTATCGGGCCTGGAGAACATGGTTGATTTCTTCCATGCGGGCAGACTCAAGTTCGAGCGAGGTCACCACATTGCGTTTGCGGGCTCCCTTGCGGCCGTCGGCGGCCCAGGGGCACTGTCGGCGGATTTCCTCCTCCGTGCGTCGGGGACGCTGCTCCGGGAGCACCACCTTCTCCATCATCTGACCGACGATGCCGTCGGCAAGAATCATGGCGGGGTTGGTGTATTTGAATGCCAGGTCGAAGCCGAGGCCTACGAAGTCCACCATTTCCTGCACCGTAGAGGGTGCGAGCACGATGAGGTGATAGTCGCCGTGGCCACCACCCTTTGTGGCCTGGAAATAGTCGGCCTGCGAGGGCTGGATTGTGCCAAGGCCCGGGCCACCGCGCATTACGTTGAGGATGAGAGCCGGCAGAGATGCGGCTGCTATATATGAGATACCCTCCTGCTTGAGGCTGACGCCCGGGGAGGATGATGAGGTCATCACGGCTTTGCCGGATGCAGCGCCGCCATAGACCATATTGATTGCTGCAACTTCCGATTCAGCCTGAAGCACTACCATGCCGGTTGTCTCCCATGGCATGAGTTCCTCGAGTGTCTCCAGCACTTCCGACTGGGGTGTGATGGGGTAGCCGAAGTAGCCGTCGCAGCCGTAGCGGATTGCAGCGTGGGCGATGGCCTCGTTACCCTTCATGAGTCTTACCTCTTCTTTCATATTCGGTGTAATGTTAATTCAAGGTTTTATTTAAGGATCTGTGTGCGTGGGGTCAGTCCACTTTCACGCGATATACTTCGATACAAGCGTCCGGGCATACAAGAGCGCAGGAACAGCAACCGATGCATGCATCTGGATTGGCCATGTAAGCATAGTGATAACCGCGGTCGTTGACCTCGTTAGCCTGAAGCGACAGAGTGTCTGTCGGACATGCCACCACACAGAGGTTACACCCCTTGCAACGCTCGACGTTGACTGTGACGGCACCTTTTATTTTTGCCATACTTGATTAATTTTTAAATACTTGGCAGTTTTAAGGATTGCTGCCATGTTTTCCATGATGTTACTTTCCACAAATATACACGTTTTGCGGCGTATAGAGGGAGTAAAAAAATATGTTATACAACAGAAACTACTGTTTTGCAGTAAGTTTTTCGGTCAGTATCTCCATCCCTTTCGTGGCCGGCGCCTTTATCACGGTGAGATTCGGCAGACCGTGTGTGGCGGCAGGATTGGGGTCTATATAGTAAATCGGAGTGCCCGGACGCACGCAATTGATGAGTCCTGCCGCCGGATAGACCACGAGCGATGTGCCGATCACAACGAATATATCGGCCCGGCGCACCAGGTCGACGGCTGCCTCGATCATTGGCACCGGTTCTTGAAAGAATACTATGTGGGGCCGCATCAGGTCGCCCCTGCGTCCGCGAGTCTGAGGTGTGGTGTCGAGGTGGGCGGCATCAAGGGGTTCGATGTAGTCGGGGTCGCTCACGGAGCGTATTTTCATCAGTTCGCCGTGCAGGTGCATCACGCGGCTTGAGCCGGCGCGTTCATGCAGGTCGTCGACGTTCTGGGTGATGACATACACATCATAGTCCTTCTCCAGAGCCGCCAGCGCACGATGGGCGGCATTTGGCTCAGCCTGAAGCAGGGCATGGCGGCGCTCGTTGTAGAATTTATGCACGAGTGCCGGGTCGCGGCGGAATCCATCGGCTGAGGCTACATCCATCACTGGATAATTCTCCCAGAGTCCGTCGGCATCGCGAAAGGTGCGAATGCCGCTTTCGGCCGAAATTCCAGCTCCGGTGGATACCACCAGTATTGGTTTTGACATAATAAGAGTCTCCTATAAATATGTTACGCCGGGCCGACTCTTGAAGTGGCTTGGCGAGGGTGTGTTTTTTTGAGATAAGAGGAGGAGAAAGTTGGAGCGGGGTGATACCGACGATTTTTTTTGAATTTTTTACATCGTTTTTTCTCCCGATTCCCAAATTTATAACTATTTTTGCAGATAATCACTATGCAAGAGTATTTTTTTTGGAACTTTGACGTTTAGAATGCTCCGGCATATGATAAATATGGATGAATATGGGAAAATATGCTCTTGTCGAATAGGGCATTTGCTTATCAATTCGAATCAAAATAAACAAATAATTCTAACGACATGAAAAAGTCTTTACTTACAATGATGCTTTGCGGCATCGCCGGCATGGCTTTCGCCGCCGGTACAGTTGAGAATCCTCTGTCGGTCGACGACCTGATTGAGGCCGGTACTCCCGCCGAGGCCACTGATGTGGTAGTGAAGGGTTATATCGTAGGTGTGGTAGATGGCACATCTTGGGAATCTGATGCCCGTTTCCAGGCTCCGTTCACCACTACCTCCAATCTGATTCTGGCATCTTCAAGCACAGAGACCGACATCGAGTACTGTCTCCCCGTGCAGCTTCCTTCAGGCGAGATCCGCACAGCGCTCAGCCCTTCCGGTCATCCGGAGAATCTGGGTCATCAGGTGATTCTCACCGCATCCAACACCAAGTATTTCGGTGTCAACGGTCTGAAGTCAGTATCCGCTTATGAGTGGGTGGGTGATGCTCCCGTGGCACCCGAAGTGCCCGAAGAGAAGCGCGGCACAATCTACAATCCCCTCAACGTGGCCGACTATCTCACCTATGGCGAAGATGGAGCTACCGTGGAGAACTGCTGGTTAGAGGGTGTGATTGTAGGTTATGTCGACGGCAAGTCAATTGATGGCGCGGTGTTCGGCGCTACGGCCCCCGAGGGTTCGGAAGTATCTGCCACCAACATTCTGATTGCCGGTTCGGCTGATGTGAAAGATGTGGCATCCTGCGTTGCCGTGCAGCTTCCCATAGGCGATGTGCGCTCGGCCCTCAATCTTAAGGACAATCCCGCCAACCTCGGCAGAACCGTTGCCATGCACGGTGTGCGCGAGAAGTACTTCGGCGTGACCGGTTTGAAAAGTGTCGACCGGTATTACTGGGAAGGTGAGAAACCCGTTGACCCCACTACCGATCCCAACGTCGCCTACTTTGGTCTGACAGTGCCCGGCACAGGATGCGAAGACTGGACTCTCAACGACGGCACACTCCCCGAAGGACTGACATACGTATGGTACTGGGCTGAGAAATATGGTCTTTGCGCGAGCGCATTCAAGGATGAAACATGTTTTACTACCGACGCATGGGCTATGTCACCCGTAATCGACCTCACAAACTTTGAAAACGTCGCACTCACATTCTCGCAGGCTGCCAATAAGTTTACAGGTGCCGTAGCCGACCAGGTTTCTGTAATGGTGCGCGAGGCAGAGGGCGAATGGACAAAGGTGGATGTTGAACTTCCCGCAGGCAACAGCTGGACATTTATCGACAGCGAGGCCGCTCTGGCCGACTGGTCAGGCAAGAAGATTCAGCTCGGCTTCCACTACACATCGACTGCGGCGTCAGCCGGCACATGGGAGATCAAGAATCTTAAGGTGAAGGGCACTAATATATCCGGTGTCGAAGAAGTTGTATTCGGCGAGTCTGAGGTACGTGTGGAGGGCAGCAGCATCGTGGCTCCCGCAGGGTCACGTGTATTCAGCCTCAACGGCTCAGCCGTTGGTACTGAGAATCTTGCAGCCGGTGTGTACGTAGTGGTTACACCCTCGAAGGCTGTCAAGGTGATGGTGCGCTGATCTGATGCGCGCAACAGTCGCTGATGCCCCGGTGGCATAAGGCGGCGGCTGTTTCTCAAAAAGTAGAAAATAATAAAAAGGTAAAGCGGCGCTTCATCTCGAAGCGCCGCTTTTTTGGGTGGCTCCTTAAGCGGGATGACGGCATTCCACTTCCGCCATCTGGTCCGCCGGATGACTAATAGACCGTCTGTTTCTCTCTATACTTGACTCAAAGGAGTCACCCGATCAGTGTGTGTGTACCAATATTCAACCAAACAAACATCTTCTAATGGCGGTCTTCCACCTCCGCCACTGGATGATGGCTGCATTCTGTTCGCACAGTTTTAAGGAAGCCAACTATCCTAATGATTCAATGATGTGAGATATTGAAGCATCAGGAGTGTTTTTGTTTCTGTGGCGTAAAGTTGCAAAATTTTCATCATAATACCAAATATTTGTTCAAAAAAATCTAAATTTTCGAAAAATACTTCCTTGTTGGGGCTAAAATATGTTGTTTAACATATTTTTAATTCGAAAAAACAAGTGTTCAAATTTAATTTATACAATATGCGGGACTGTTTTTTAGTCGATTCCGGTGCGGAGTGAAGGAGAATATAAACATATTCGACTGAACGACAAGCCGGAAACGGCTAAAAAGAAGCGCTTCCGGATTAGACCGCTTCCAACAAAAAATGTGAACGCAGGGGTCGCAGATTTTGTTGGAAGTGGTCTTGTATATGTATCTTTCATTTACTGTCGGATTTCCGTACAATTGCTATCGGTTGAATTTGAACGCCTACTTAAGTGTCATGTGTATACAGGAAGCAGTGTCCGGTGACGGCATAGGGCACAGATAGGGGGCATCTGTAGCGGCGGGATTGGGGTCCGGGCAAAAAAAAGACCGGCTCCGGACAGTCGGTGCTGTCAGGAGCCGGAATTATAAGATTGATTGGAAAATCGCGGGATTAGCCGTTCACTTTCTTCATGTAAGAGATGAGATCGAGCACCTTGTTAGAGTAGCCGATTTCGTTGTCATACCAAGAGATTACCTTCACGAAGTTGTCGGTCAAGTATACACCGGCGGTAGCGTCGAAGATAGAAGTGAGGGGGCATCCGAGGAAATCAGAGCTTACCACAGCGTCCTCAGTATATCCGAGCACACCCTTGAGCTCACCTTCTGCAGCAGCCTTCATTGCAGCGCAGATAGCCTCTTTGGTAGCGGGCTTCTCGAGGTTGCAGGTCAGGTCGACAACAGAAACGTCAAGAGTGGGGACACGCATAGAGATACCTGTCAGTTTGCCGTTAAGCTCGGGGATAACCTTGCCCACAGCCTTGGCTGCACCTGTAGAAGAGGGGATGATGTTGCCGGAAGCAGCACGGCCACCGCGCCAGTCCTTCATAGAGGGACCATCGACAGTCTTCTGAGTTGCAGTAGTAGAGTGTACGGTAGTCATCAGACCCTCCTTGATGCCGAAGTTCTCGTGGAGCACCTTGGCGATGGGGGCAAGACAGTTGGTGGTGCAAGATGCGTTTGACACAATCTGAGTGCCGGGAACGTATGAAGTCTGGTTTACGCCTACTACGAACATGGGGGTGTCGTCCTTAGAGGGAGCAGACATTACCACATACTTGGCGCCAGCCTCGATGTGAGCCTGAGCTTTCTCCTTAGTGAGGAAGAGACCGGTAGATTCAACTACGTATTCAGCGCCTGCCTCGCCCCATGCGATTTCCCTGGGGTCGCGGCATGCAGTCACGCGGATAGCCTTGCCGTTGACAATCAGAAGGCTCTTCTCCAGATCGTAGTCTACAGTGCCGTCGAAGCGACCGTGCATTGTGTCGTACTTCAGCATGTAGGCCATGTAGTCAACGGGAAGAAGGTCGTTGATGGCTACTACCTCGAGATCCTCTCTTTTTGTAGAGGCGCGGAACACGAAACGTCCGATACGGCCAAAGCCGTTAATACCGATTTTTGTCATTGTTACTATTACTTAATTTGGGTTCTATTTAAGTTTTTTATTGGTTGCGTAAAATTTTGTTTGCTTTTTTTGTTATAAAAGCAGCCGGAGCCGCGAAGATGATTCATATCATTACCTGTAGAGGATGACACTGTCATCCCGTCGACTCGGAACGAGTCTTGTTTCCAACCGCAAAATTAGCAAAAAAATTTCTAATTTTGCTTGCAACAGGAGCTAAAGTTTCATCGCAACCCCCTTTTAAACGCATTTTATGTGCCGTAAGGGTATCCGGCATTGTGCGACTCTACTTCCTGACCTCCTGCCGGCAGTGAGGATGGCAGCAGGGTTCGTACTAATATAACCCTTTGAAACCCCAAATCTATCGTATATGAGTAAATTTTTAAATGATTTTAAAGAATTTGCCCTGAAGGGCAATGTGATTGATATGGCAGTCGGCGTTATCGTGGGCGGTGCGTTCGGCAAAATCGTCAGTTCGCTGGTCAATGATATCCTGATGCCGGTAATCTCGCTTTTCACCGGAGGCGACGGATATAAGAATCTGAAGTATGTCATCACTCCGGGTTCGCCGGCGGCCGACGGGGTGGCTGCTGTCGAGGAGGTGGCCGTCAACTATGGTCTGTTCATACAGAACATTGTGGACTTCATCATCATAGCGTTCTCTATTTTTGTGGCGCTGCGTGTGGCCATGAAGCTGAAGAAGAAGGAGGCTGAACCCGCTCCTGCCCCGGCTGCTCCCCCTACCAGGGAGGAAGTGCTGCTCACCGAAATCCGCGACCTGCTTGCCCGGCGGGATGATGTGGCGAAGAAGAAGTGATCTGCCGCGATTTCCGCAAAAAAAGGGATGCGCCCGCCATTGCCTGGCGGCGCATCCCTTTTTTGCGGAGTATGTCGTCGGTTGCGGAGTAGTCTGTCAGACGTTGAAGCGGAAGTGCATGATGTCGCCGTCCTGCACCACATATTCC
>ERZ778518.1826-NODE-1826-length-13048-cov-13.394212_pt1 | contig 13048 bp, 17 predicted proteins | sample MGYA00510340_ERZ778518 | MGnify/ENA primary metagenome ERZ778518 (study PRJEB29527, sample SAMN07138967) | mouse gut metagenome | material: feces | host: mouse | place: China:Nanjing | collected 2016-01-25 ... | reverse complement strand
TGTGAGAATTAGCGATTTGACTTTTACTTGGGTGGTGCCACCAGAACCTGAGTTTTTGAATTGTGGCGAATGATGATGAAATGTAATATTGTGCAAAATACTGAATAATAACGCAATATGAATTTTGTCTGAATTTTGAGTTTTCACGGAAATTCAAAAAACGTGGTGACCTGCGTGGTGACCCGACTTGACAAAACGTGGTTTGAGTTGTTATATTTGCAGAACCAAAACGACTGATAGTGAATGACTGTGAATCGTGGCGAATGAATTTAGCAACACAAAATAAGATGGCAACAACACCCTCTCCGAAAAAATTAACCCCGTTTCATGTCCGCAACAAGGATTTGAAGAAGGAAACCGCGACACTGTTTATCCGTGTACATACACGCAAGATTGACGTGCTTGTTTCGACGCTCCTGCAAGTGGAGGTGAGCGAGTGGCTCAAAGCGACCGCATCGCCACGTGCGTGGCTGGCACATCAGAAAAAGAATTACCAACTCCACGCAAAACTAACGCAGATTGAAGGAATTGTGAAATCCCACCTCGCCAAACTCAATTTTGACCGTGAGGCTCTTGACATGGATGTGCGCTACATTTCCGAGCCGGAGAAAGTCGAGGCTGAACGGAAGGCGATGGAGGAAGCCGCCGAAGCAGAACGCAAGGCTTTGGCGAAGAAAGAGGCAGCGAAAGAAAAAGCCCGAATGAAAGCCGAGGAGAAAAAACGCATTGAGGATGAGAAGAACCGTCTTATCTGGCCGTTTCTTGTTCAGTTTGTCGAAGACATTAAGAGCGGCGCACGGAAGATTGGCAGCAAGGACTATTCAGCCGGATCTTGCAAGACATGGAAAAGTTACATTGGGGTTTACGAGGGCTTCGACCCGTTGCATCAGTTCGGATGGACAGACATTAACCGAGCCTTTGTAAGTCGCTACATCAACTATCTCCGTCGGCATGGCTATATGCCTAAGGTCGTTAACAAGCACATGACAAATCTTAAAGCACTTATCAACGCCGCTTTTATTGACGGTGTTCACGACAACCAACGCGCCGCTTCGCTGATAGTCAAGAATAAGATTGAAGACCGCGACAAGGCAGTCGAGATTTATCTCACCGAGGAAGAGTTACAGGCACTCTATGAAATGCCGTTGACCGGGAAGAAAGAGCATGTGCGCGATGTTTTTCTCATCGGATGCTACACCTGTCAGCGTGTCAGTGATTACAATAATCTCAACAAAGACCATTTTGAGACAACCCGAAAGGGAACACGCATTATCCGGCTTGTCCAGCAGAAGACAAAGACTGAGGTTACAATCCCTGTGATGAACGAGAATCTTATTGCCATCTGCGAGAAATATGGCTACAACATACCGAAAGCCAACGAGCAGGTGCTGAACCGTTACATCAAGGATATTTTGGAAGACTTATCCGAGAGTGTGCCGACACTGAAAGAGAAAGTGCCGACCAATCTGACGATGAAGCAAAAGGACGCACTGAAAAAAGAAGGCAAAGAACCGGAAACCGACCTTAACGGCAACGTACTCCTGCCACGCTTCAAATGCGTGACGAGCCACACCGCCCGACGCACCGGAATCACCAACATGTACCTGAGCCACAAATACGACATCGTCCAGATGATGCACGTCAGCGGCCACAAAACCCAAAAGACTTTCATGGACTACATCAAACTCTCCTCCGAGGAGATAGCCGATGAAATCGCCGCCCGAACCAGGAAAGACAGCGAGATGTGGTAAACGCCTGATTCCTATATGTGTAATTGCAGAAGATTGTCCGTCTATAAGTATGACTGTTTAATATAATGATGAACATCTTACTCCTGTTACTGGTTATAATAATGAAAATAAAGGAAAAACTTACCCTATAGGTTTGGTTGTTCCAAATATTATTAGTAACTTTGCAAAGCGAAACACTAAAGATATGGATCCCGTTTTAGCCGCATTAAGACACTATAGGGTCAGTGCCTCTGAAGAACAGAAGGCCATTGACCTAGCTCGACTGGAGAATGAATGCCTCTCATCAGTCGATGCCTATGAGTATGTATATGCGATATCAGTTCAGACAAAGCGGCATTCAAATCAACAAGAATTAGTAAACTATAATATGAATCCAGATTATAATCTGGATTTTTCTTTATATTCTGCATCCTATGGCTACTCCCGCTGCCTTTGCGTTTAAATCGTACACATTCTCTAATGTGGAAATGAATATGGGACTCTTCTCGGATCAGTCTCCATTGGATTTATCGTTTTCTCCATCTGGGGTCTTTGATCCAACTACAAGTTCTTATCATCTTCGTTTTGCATTTACTGCCACACAAGGAGAGGGAGTAAATGTGATTGTGAAGATTATATGTGAGGCTGTTTTTGAATTCAAAGAGCCCTTAAACATAAATGAAATACCTGATTATTTTTACCCAAATAGTCTCGCGATTGTATTTCCCTATGTTAGATCTTTTGTGAGTTCTGTAACCTTGCAAGCCAACATAGACACTCCCATACTTATCCCAACCCTAAATCTTACGGGACTACAGGCCACGCTTAAAGAGAACACAAAATTACGTTAAACAACTTTGGGCATTCTTTACCAAACATTAGAAGATTGCGATAACGTAGATTACGTTGAGGCGAATGGACCTTTCCTCGGCAATGTTAGAGATTGTTGGCTTGGGAAAGGCTATTACTATTGGGATACATTTATAAACTCTGCTCATTTTTGGGGGCGAATATCGTATTTAAATGCAGGAAAAGGGTATATGATAGCTCAATCGGAGGTATCCTTACCGGCTGACAAAGTGTTGAATTTATTAGAACCAACAGATTTATTATTGTTTTCAGCATGGAGAGAAGAGTATGCCCGCACATTTCCCAAAAGCAAAGCAACTGTAGAAAAGGTATTGACTCATGCAGAAAATATTATGGGTGAAAAATTCCCTTATTTAGCCATTCGGGCAGAGTTTCGAGATTGTATAAATATTAGGGATTTTCAGGATCGGATTTTCCCAAATGGTAAAGCATATTTGGACTTGAAGCCACCTATCCAAATATGTATAAAGGATAAGCGTATTATAGGGAAAGATAACTTTAAAGTTATTTATCCAGAGTGTTATATAGACAACACTCTAATGTCCTACAACATCTAAGTAGAATATTATTGCATCCTTGGGAAACGTCATGAGAACACCCTAAAACGTTAGCAATATGTCCTTTTGCGAAACTTGTCTCAAATAATTTGATGGATTGTGAGAACTCGACTTGTTTTTGCAAGTAAGGAGGAATCAGTCTCAATAATTCAAGTAAAAATAATCCATCATCATCTGAACCTTTTACAACCTACCTTCGTTAGATTTGTACTGATGGTCTTTCTTTGACCGCGACATGGATTGGCGAATATGCCCCAGCACTTCGTGACAGCGTCATGCCAAGTTGCGACAAGAGATAGGGCCTAATCAGAAAACGTGATGGCATTTTCATGTGACCATAGCGGAGCATCAACACACAGCCTATCTCATGGGCTAATCATACACTTGGCTCTGCCGTGACGGTCGCCCGGCATGATTTTGTCCGTCAAAGTCCATTCGTGGGCGAAAAGACATATATCCCCTGCAAGGGGAACGATTATCAACGCACAGCCAAAGAAGCGTGCCGCCATCTGCGCATGGGAAGAATGCGGAGGCATTGAGGCGAATGGTATAGCCATTGTTATGCACCTATGTTTCCTGCCCGGATGGCCTATAACTGCATTTTCTTGTAATACACGCAAGATGATGTAGTTACAGGGCTATTTTTGCCCCAAAAAGCACCTTTGGAGCTGTGATGATTTGGAAACGCGAAAATTATTTCGTATCTTTATGTAACACAAGATGGCAGAGCCACCGTCCGACACATTCAACTTTTATATATCGGATTGGAATGATGCTCCTGACTGTGCTACGCTTTTTTGTGTTCATACCTACACCTAATCCCGGATGAAGTCGTCCGGAACACTATGAAGATGAGAGCCTTAAAAAGACGGCAGACGCGAACCGCTAACAACACGCACTGAGGAAGCGATGACCCAACGGTTTGCAAACAAATGGAATGGCTGCTGTTAAATGGCTCAGAGAAAGACGGTTTTCCAATTATAAGGGAAGATTGCACCCGATTGTCAACACGCTGGATTTTGTGGATATAGTGGCAGCGTCAAGTTGAAATATCGGAAGCGTCTGACTGACAGATTGGGAAAAGGTCTTAGAAAGCGCGACCCGCGCGAAATTTACCCACTAAAAATGATGGCACTCGCCCTATGATGGCGTTTGCGCCCGACGTATGTTCGCCCAAGCGTGGCGGATAGCCCCCTTGTTGTCTTCACTCTGAAGGCGGCACGGGATAGGGAGAACTACGTCCGTTTCCGACCAAAGATGTGTCGGGAACACACCGCTTGTTGGCTTCAGCGAAAAGAGCCGACAGTACCCACTACGTCCTTTTCGGACCTTTGCCACCGCCCAATGCGCCGGGGCTGTGCCAACGTATTAAGTCGGCGAACATCTTATAGATTCAACACCACTGCCAATGAATTTATACAACCTTCTTCAAGCCTCTCTCTCCGACCCCAACTCTCCCAACATTCTCCTTACCGTCAGCCTCAGTGATCTCCATCAGCTTGTGGTTGACACCATCGACGCCACCCGCGACCGTCTTCTGCCCCTATTCATGAAGGCGGATGAAGACCGACTTCTTACCAAAGCCGAAGTTTGTGCCAAACTCGGTATCAAGCCGACATCGGTATGGAACCTTGTGCAAAAGGGTAAACTCACCGCAATCAAGGTTGGCCGCAGCAGCCGCTACAAGTTGAGCGAGGTAAACGAGTATCTCGAATCCAAATCCTGATAGCCTATGGAAAAGAACAATTCTACACCCAAAGGCATCGACCCGATGATTCTGCTTGGCAAAGCCATTGACGCAGGAGTCAGTATGCGAGGAGGTGATTTTCCTCTCAGTGCCATGCCGATGAAGATTCAGCGGATTGTGCGTGAGGCTAACGATTGCTACGGTTTTCCGGTGGATTATCTTGCCGGGGCTATGCTCGTGACACTCGGTCTTGGCATAGGCAACACCCATTTCGTGCGGCTGAAAGGGAAATGGGACGAGAGCGCCATTCTGTTCATGGCTCTTGTCGGCAGACCCGGAGCGTGCAAGTCGCATCCGCTGAACTTCGCTATACGTCCGTTCTCAGATATTGACGGCGTAAACAACAGTGCCTTTCAGAAAGAACTTGCCGAATATAACCGCCAGTGCGAGTTGCCGATGAAAGAAAGAACTGTTGCGCACCCTGTATTGCCAGTGAACAAGCGTTTCCTGATTTCAGATGCAACGCCGGAGGCAATGATGCTTATACACTCCCACAATCTGCGCGGCATCTGCATGTGGAATGATGAGTTGGCGGGATGGTTCAAGAATTTCAACCGCTACAACAAAGGCTCTGATGAGGAGTATTGGTTGAAACTATACAACGCCAACCCGATATTCTCCGACCGCAAGGGAGCGAAAGACTCTGTCTATATCGGCAGACCGTTTGTGTCGGTTGTCGGCACGATTCAGAACGGTATTCTCAACGAGCTCGCCCAAGGCAGCCGCAGTTCCAACGGCTTTATCGACCGACTTCTATTCGTCATCGCCAACAATCAGGATAAACAGGCGTGGAGCGACAAAGAACCGTCATTCGACATTGAGGCTTCATGGGCTGAGATTATCGGCAAACTTGTGGATATGCCATACAAAACTGATGAAGACGGCAAGGTTATCCCTACAATTCTCGGCTTCTCGCCGGAGGCAAAGACACGGCTCTATCAGTGGCAACGGGAGAACACCGAGGACTGCAACCGCGAGGAGAATGACGCGCTGAAAGGAGTGTTCAGCAAGTTCGATTTTCATGCCATACGCTTCTGTCTGATAATCCAGATGGCGCGATGGGCTTGCGGCGAGGCTGACAAAACTGAAATAGACCTTGTTTCGGTGGAGAACGCCATAAGTCTTGTGGATTATTTCAAGGCTACTGCCACAAGGGTACAGGGCATAATCAAAGATTTGTCGCTGTCAGAACTGCAACGGGCTGTCATAGCCGCATTACCTGAGGAATTCACAACCGAGCAAGGCGTTGAAATCGCAACCGCCAATTCTATGGCAGAGCGGACTTTCAAGGATTTTGTAAAGCGGTTCACCGGCATCCATTTCCAAAAGGTACGTCACGGAGTCTATGCGAAATTATGATTATCCACCTGCATTTTCTGCACTTTCCGCATTTTCCACCCATCAAAATGCAAATAATGCGGATAATGCGACCCAAATCTTTATGGAACTATGAGTGAACACCGATTTATTCTCCAACCTTATCATGGTGTCGGAAGCCGTCATACTTGCCCCGCCTGTCATAAGAAACGGTGCTTCTCCCGATACATTGACACCGAGAAACAAATCACGTTCCCGGAAGATGTCGGCAGGTGCGACCATGAGCAGAGTTGTGGCTACCACCTCACGCCAAAGGAATATTTTGAGCGCAATCCGCAGGACAAGCCTCAGCACTCTGATTGGTTATCTCCGTCAGCTCGCAGAGCCACGCCGACCGAGCCGCCCAAGCCAGCCTCTTTCATTGCGGCAGAGACTGTTTCACAGACTCTGCACGGTTACGACCGAAACAATCTCTTTCTGTTCCTCAAATCGAAGTTCGGACTCGATGATGCGGAGCGTATGATGAGAGAGTATTGCGTCGGCACATCGAAACACTGGCCGGGGGCTTGTGTGTTCTGGCAGACCGACATAAACGGGCGTGTCCGCACCGGGAAAGTGATGCTCTACGATGCCGAGAGCGGAAAGCGTGTCAAGGATCCATTCAACCATGTGTCGTGGGCGCACTCGCTGATGAAGTTGCCGGACTACAATCTACGTCAGTGCTTTTTCGGTGAACATCTGTTGCCGATGAACCGAGGCAAGCCCGTTGCATTGGTCGAGAGCGAGAAGACGGCACTGATAGCGAGTTGGTATCTGCCCGAATATGTGTGGCTCGCCATGGGCGGCAAGAACGGATGCCTCAATGCCGAGGCACTCCGAGTTCTACGAGGACGGCAAGTAATCCTCTATCCCGATTTGGGTGCGACAGAGCAGTGGCGGCATAAACTGCCATTGATGAAGTCTCTCGGAATCGAAGCCACCATCTTTAACTTCATGGATGATATTGCCGACGATACAGACAAATCAGCCGGATATGATATTGCCGACTATCTACTGCAAATCGAGCCTGACCAAGCCGTGCTGCAATCTATGATTAGAAAGTATCCGATGTTGCAGAAATTCATAGATGACCTGCAACTCGAATTAGTGTCGGTTGAACGGTATGACCCGACAACCGAAACACCATTGTCAAACCGTATAAACGAGAAAATATGACAAACAAAAAATCTCAGTCAACAACCTCTTCCTCCACCGCCAAGTCAACACCCAAGACTGGCAAAACATCTACCGATTGTATAACTCCCAAATCTGATGATATTATGAAATCTGATACTACTCCCAATCCCGTTGACCCAGCTATGCCTGTCAACATCGACAACTCTGATGTTGCTGTTAACAGCAACGACCGCAACACTCCCGACAACACCGCCAATCTGTTCAACGATGAACAGACTGCACCCACACAACCTAAACAACAGCGTGTGGGCATAAAACAGCGTAAGCTGGAGTTCGGCGAATACAAGGAAACATATCTCATCCCGGTGAAGATTGTCAAGCGACATTCGCTCAACATCAGCGATGCCACATGGGAGCGACTTGAACGTTACGCCCGAATCCTCGGCGACCGTGGTGCCAACGTAGGCAGCTATGCCGAGCGTATCATCTGCGAACACCTCGACCTTTTCGGCGATGACCTCGAAGCGTGGCGCAAACTCTGATGTACCGCTTTATTCATTATAGTAATTCTAACCATCTAAATTCCCTGTAATTTCGCGCTGCTCGAAATTATCCGCAGGGTTCGGAATGGAATGGAGCGAGTTTATGTTTTCGTATTACAAGTAATCCGCAAACGACTCGCCCATTCCGCTCCCGATGGTCACACAACACAAACACCCTCAACAGATGAGAAAGATAAATTCCCGTCCTGCAAAAGGACGCCCGGCACTGCCTGCCGAAGAACGAAAGTCGATTGTCGTAACCGCCAAGTTTGACATCGACGAGTATCAACAGATGATGGACAAGGCTATAACCGCCGGCTTGAAGAAGTCGGAATACTTGCGTCATTCCGCGCTCCATTGTAAAGTGGTGGAAAGGCTTAAACCTAAAGATGTGAAAGCCATCCGCGACCTGCAAGGCATCGCTGAGAACCTCAATCAGATTGCGAAATTCTGTAACGCAATCTTGCGCGGAGGAATCAATGACGAGCGGGTTGTTAGGACATATCAGGACATTGTGGATAGCCGAGAATTCATTGTTTCGCTGATAAAAATTTACCGAAATACCCCCGACAGCGTATGATGGCCAAGTTAAGAAAAGGCGGTGATTTTCGTGGTTGCGTCAATTATGTTACCCGCGCTAAAAAGGATAATCCCGATGGATCACCGTGCGATGAATGGCGTTTGATTGATGCTGAGGGCGTGGCGACATACGGAGGCAGAGAAGAAATTATCGCCTCTTTCGAGGATAATCAAGCTCTGAATCCGAAGCTTAAAAACGTGGTCGGCCACTTCTCTTTGAATTTCCATGCCAATGATAAGGACAAGATTAACGACCGTGTAATGGTAGAGATTGCCCATAAATATATGGAAAGAATGGGCATTGTTGACACGCCGTTTATCATCGTCCGCCATCTTGACAAGGATTATCCACACTGCCACCTTGTGTTCAGCCGCGTCGATAATCACGGCGAAACAATCTCGGACAAGAACGATTTCAACCGCAACAGGAAGGTTTGTCTTGATTTGACCAAAGAGTATGGGCTCCATATATCCGAGGGTAAAACGCAGACAAAAGTCAACAAACTCCGGGGCAATGAAAAGACACGGTATGAGATTTTCAACGCCGTCAACGCCGCATGGAACGACAAAAGTATCTATACTTTTGAGCAGTTTGAGAATCATTTGAAAGCGGTAGGAGTTGGTGTTGAATTTAAGTATCGACGTGGCTCAAATCAGGTTCAGGGACTTTGGTTCATGAGAAAAGGCAAGAAGTTTCCGGCATCGAAGATTGACCGCAAATTCAGCTTTGCCAATCTCTCGAAACATCTTTCCAAAAACACGCCCCTGCATCCGAAATCGGAATTCATGTTCATAGACGGTACAATACGACCCATAAATAAACTACTTGGAGTCAGATTGACCGCTCAACAAGTGAATGACTACGTTTCGGGCAAAACAATCCGTCTTGACGGTTGCACAGGTAATCACCCGACAGTATATGTTAAGTTCGACAGAACTGCAATGAGGCCGTGCTCCTATCTGAGCAATCCGGACAATCCAAAGCAAGCTGCGCCATCTAATTCAGTTTCAGCAGGACACTCCGTGCAACCATCTTCTCCGCAAGAAGAACAAGGTTTCGCAGGTGGCGGTGGCATAACATGGCCCGAATACCGAGCCGCACACATGGATTTACCCGTACAAGAAGCCCTGCGCAGATTCAGAGCCATCAAACGAGGTCAGAATCCAAACACCATGACAGGTGTAATGCATATTTGAAACTTGAAGAAAGCCATTGAAAGAAGAATCTCAAATTCTTTCAGTGGCTTTTTTCAGGTTGTTAATGAGCCAAGCCATATTTTGTCCGAGGTTGCGCATGTTTGCCATTCCTTCCTCGTCATTCATGACATCGCCAATTTCTCTGCCATAAACCATATTCCAGTATGTGGAGCCAACCACTATCATCTCTTTGTTCAGCATAAAATGATTCATCGTATCTACGGCTGTCATACCCCCTGCACGGCGTACAGCGGCAACGGAAGCACCTAACTTATGCTTCAACAATCCGGGATTGGTAGCAACGACAACACCTCCACGGTCAAGAAACGCTTTCATTTTCGACGATACGTCTGCGGAATACACCGGAGAGCCAAGTATGATGCCGTCAGCTTCAACCACGCGGTTGAACACATCGCTGAAGCCATCACTTTTGAAAACACAGTTTCTTTTGCCCTTGCAAGCGAAACAAGCGCGACACGGCTGAATATCAATATCCGCCAACTGAATAAGTTCCGTTTCAATACCGACCTTACTCAATTCCTCAAAAATCGTTTTGATTATGATTGCAGTATTGCCATTCTTACGAGAACTACCACTTATGCCTACAACTTTCATCACTTCAATTCTTTCGTTTAGAAACAATTCTTTCGATAAACTCGGTTTTGGCTTCGGTATAGCCATCTCTATTATGCTTGAATTTTGGCAAGAGACTCAATTTCAGAGCCTCATATTCTTTAGCCGTATCGGGATGGTCCACCAGAAAATCACGAAAAAATATCTCGTCATTGTCACCGATTGGATGAATATGTATATGGAATACCTTATCGGCGTATCCCGATGGCGTATATCCCTTATTGAAACTCATACGTATTCCTGAAACAGACATACATATATATCCGGACGACTCCATGACATCGCGTAATTTGGTCCAATCCAGTCTTGTCGATACTTCCACCAATATGTCTATTATAGGTTTGGCCTGAATTGTCGAAATCGCGGTGCTGCCTATATGGTTGATTATGGGGCAAAATCCCTCAAGGATTATTTGGAGTTGCTTTATTTCATCATCAGCCCATTCTTTCCAGCAAGAACAATGCGGCACAAGAACTATTGGAAACAGTTCCCATAGTTCTGCCAATGTCATGTATTCTAATCGCTTTGCCATAGTTAACTAATTTTTCAAACCGTTTATTTTCAACAGTTCTTCAACATTTCCGCTTTGAATAGCCGCTATATGAGTCTTTATCTTCTCAGACGGCCAGTTCCACCATTTCAATTCCAGTAATTTAGCCACGACATCAGGAGCAAACCGTTTGCGGATTTCTTTTGCCGGAACACCTCCGACAATCGAATATGGCTCGACATCTTTCGTTACAACTGCCCGTGTGCCGATAATCGCGCCGTCGCCTATGTGAACTCCTGCCATGATAACAGCATCGTAGCCAATCCATACATCATTACCGATGATAATATCACCCTTGTTGTCCCATGCTGTGGCAACTTCTGATTTTGGCAAATCCCATTCTTCAAAAAATAGAGGAAAAGTATATGTCGAGAGTGATTTAAGTGTATGATTAGCACAGTTAAATATGAACTTTGCGCCGCACGCTATCGAACAAAATTTTCCGATAGTCAATCTGTCGTGATTTATCGGATAATGATACAGCACATTACTCTTCTCAAAGTCGCGCGGATCATTCACAAAATCATTATAGATTGTGAAATCTCCTACTTCGATGGTCGGTTTTGTAATTACTGACTTTAGATAAACCGTTTGAGTATCGCCGGTTCTCGGATATATTATGTTGGGATTGGGATTCATCGCTTGTAATTACGTTTTATCTCATCAATGGATTTTCCGCCGATGCCGAAATTTTCATCAGGTAGTTCCTTGATGGTTACAGTGAAGAACTGCTCCGGGATATGTGTTATCTCGGAGGCTGTTGCTGTGAGCCGTTCAATTAGTTCTTTCTTTTGTTCTGCGGTGAGTTTTCCGCTTTCGATGGATATGTATGGCATGGATTACAGGAGTGTTTGTAAAGACTCGTCGCAGAACATCGTAGGAGTGAATTCCACTATCTGATAATCGGCGATGCCGTTGATGTTGAACGGGTCTTGCGAGATAATGGCGTTGACCGCCTCGCGGTCGGCGGCTTTTATCATTATCACACCACCGATGCGCGGATTCTGCGGTCCCGATGCGATGAAATCCCCGGCGGAATAGTGCTCAGCAAGATAATCGCGGTGAGCCTGAAGATATTTGTCAACCTCGCTCAGAGGCTTCTTGTATGTAAGAATCACTATAAACATACTCTATTTTCGTTTGATGGTTTGACATTTACGTTTTGTCATTTCGTCAGCATAAGCCTGCTCCCCGTGCTTTTTTATAAAACGGATACATGCCGGACGGTCTGATTTGAAGATGAATGCAAAAAGTTTAGCCATGAAATTGGAATAAGTCTTGCAATAGCTAACCTCCATGCCGCAATCAGCACAGGTACTTATACCTTTTTCTTGGGTGCATCTCCGTATTCCACACCATGATGCCTTTTCATTTAATCTGCATCCCGGACATTTCTCTTGCAGATATTTGCGGCATGCTCCACAATACAATCCACATCTCGCAATCAGTCGAGTGTCCGATACAATAGATTTCATATTTTATCCCTCGGTAAAAGAATGTATCTCAATCAAGTTCCCCTCCGGGTCTGCTATATAGCAAGTACGCTGTCCCCATGGCATTGTCTGTGGAGCAAAGACAGATTTTGCTCCTAATGCGGTCACTCGTGCATATTCTTCATCCACATCGTTGAATGTAGGTACATGAAATGCCAGCTCCACAGTTCCATTCAATCCTTGCGGGTAGCCATATTCCTGATGTGTCATTTGCTCAAACGCTGTCCGTGGAAACATAATCAGCCACATATTGCCAAGCTGCATCATGACATTAGGATCTTTACCATTCCAGTCTGTCGTGAACCCCATTACATCACGATAGAACGGTACCATTTTACCGTTATCGGTTGTAAACAATCCGATTGTGTTGAAATTAAATCTATTTGCCATTGTTGTATTGTTTATATCAGCTTCCATAGTCCGGACTGGGCCTGTTTATATATGCAGAAGCGCGGACTGCCAATGCCACGTCTTAATTGGAGGTCGTAGGAAACCTTGGATACAGATGTAGTTATAGCAGCCCACGCCGTATGCGTGAGAACCGCTATGCAATCTTTGTATCCTTGGGAAGTTCCTACGTTTCCAATTACAAGAGAGCATATCGCTTCTTATTTATCAAAATGTCGTGGGTGAACTTGTGTCAACCCGACCACAAAG
>ERZ778518.1822-NODE-1822-length-13069-cov-11.122099_pt1 | contig 13069 bp, 9 predicted proteins | sample MGYA00510340_ERZ778518 | MGnify/ENA primary metagenome ERZ778518 (study PRJEB29527, sample SAMN07138967) | mouse gut metagenome | material: feces | host: mouse | place: China:Nanjing | collected 2016-01-25 ... | reverse complement strand
TATACCGCCGCCGGTGGCAGATTGAGTCGCTTTTCAAGCAGATAAAGCAAAACTTCCCACTGAGATACTTCTACGGCGAAAGCGCCAATGCCATAAAGATCCAGATATGGGTAACACTCATAGCAAATCTGCTGCTCTCGGTCTTACAAAGCACCTTGCAAAGGCGTTGGAGCTTCTCGGGACTGGCTACAATCGTCAGAATTGTTCTGATGTATTACCTAAATCTCGAAAAGTTCCTCAATCAGCCTGATGCAGACCTGAAAATCATGCTTGTCGAAGCAGCAGAATCACCACCTAAAGATACTGAAAACTGCTGAGGGGGCTTGTCATATACAAAAAGTAAGCCCAACTTCTGGCATGCAGGAAGTTGGACTCACCTTTTTATAGTTTAGCGGACAGTAATAATTTTGAATGACGTTTTTCGTAACATCAAACTGAACACCCTACTTGCCAACAATCCCGGCGTGTCTGTCATCTCCGCTTGTCGTATACCTACTTGTCGTGAGGTGTTGTATTGCTGTCGGAGTCGCCGCGCGACTTCGACTCTACCTTTTCAGTCAGCACCGGCAGCTGAAGGTTATACTTCAGAGCACAGAATCGCAAAGCGATTATCACAGCGGCACATGCCAGCTGACTCATCATCGGGGCCTCTGCGAATTCATACATCAGCCAATATACGAAGCCCCCCGCGATACAGGCCGTGGCATAGATATCTTTGCGGAATACGAGCGGTTCCTCATTGATCAGTATATCACGTATCACTCCGCCGAAGGCTCCGGTGATGATTCCCATCACAAGCGCCACCCACATCGGATAACCGATTGCCAGCGTCTTATTGATACCTATCACACAGAACATGGCAAGTCCGATACTGTCGAAGATAAATAGCATCCGGTCTTTGCTGACAAGCAGATTCCTGAACACCAGCACAGCAAGCAGCGAAAGGGCCGTCACCGCCAGATACCACCATGTCTGCATCCAGAACACCCGTATGTCGAGCAATATGTCACGCAGTGTGCCGCCTCCAATGGCCGTTACCAGCCCCACGATATAAGCGCCAAACCAGTCAAATCTCTTAGTAGCTGCCAGACGGATGCCGCTTATCGCGGCTGCGACGGTGCCTATTACCTCCAGTATGAATGAAAGCGTATCTTCCATTGGTCGTTGTTGATTTTCTTTTTTGTTTCTTTACCTGTAGTTGCATGCCGGGGGGAAATCAGGTTCTGCCCGCTTTCTCCCCATCGTTCCGACACAATGTCGGCAATCAGCCTGCAAAGTTAGCAAATATCGGCCAATACTCAAACACCGCATCCCCCCCACGCAAGCATATAATCTGTCAAGCGGTTGCCTATAGTCCCTGTTCACATCTCCCCCACGCACGCTACTTGATTTATTTCAATTTAACACCACCGTCATCCGGCTTGTTTCAAAACACCATCACCATCATAAAACCATTCTCATACCCCGATGTTATATTGGGTAGAAAGCTTTTTTTGAAATCGTTTCGAAGAAAAATGCACATACGTCGGCAAGTGTCCCGACTTAAACGATAGTATGCCGACGGAAATTTTTTCTGCAATCCGCGGTTTCTTTTCATCTGATTCCGCAAGTTGAGACGAGCGCCTGCTTATTATCGGAAGCCTGCGAATCACCTCTCTCCAATCCTTCGCTCCGGCGGAGATACAATAACTTCTTCCGGACTCCCCCCACTCCATTTACATTGAGCCAGGTGCGTCCGGCATACCATGAAAACCACATCTATGGAAAACACGAAAGACTACGATGTCATCATCATCGGCGGAGGAGCCACTGGCGCCGGTACAGCCCGCGACTGCGCCATGCGTGGTCTGCGCACCATACTGATAGAGCGGTTAGACTTCACAGCCGGAGCCACCGGGCGCAATCACGGTCTGCTGCACAGCGGAGCCAGATATGCCCACACCGACCCCGAGTCGGCTGCCGAATGCATCAAGGAGAATATCATTCTCAAACGCATAGCACGCCACTGCATCGAAGAGACCGGCGGACTCTTTGTATCCCTGCCGGAAGACGGCCTTGATTATCATGCGGCTTTCATCGAGGACTGCCGCAAGGCAGGCATCTCTGCCGAAGAACTTGACCCGACCGAAGCCCTGCGCATAGAGTCCTCGGTCAATCCGGCCATAATCGGGGCCGTAAAGGTGCCCGACGGCTCAATCGACCCCTTCCGTCTTACCACAGCCAATGTCATGGCGGCACGCATGAACGGCGCCGATATCATGACCTATCAGGAGGTTGTGGGATTCCTGCGCGAGGGCACTCGCATCACCGGTGTGCGACTCCGCAGCCACCGCGACGGCCAGGAGCGTGAAATCCGGGGGAAAGTCACCATCAACGCCGCCGGCATATGGGGGCATCATCTCGCCCGATTGGCCGGAGTCGACATCAACATGTATCCCGCCAAAGGATCGCTGCTCATCTTCGGCCACCGCATCAACAATATGGTGCTCAACCGCTGTCGTAAGCCGGGCGATGCCGACATTCTCGTGCCGGGCGACACAATCTGCGTAATCGGCACCACCTCCACACGCATCCCATACGACCAGATCGACAATATGGAGGTCACTCCCGCCGAAGTCGACCTGCTGCTGCGCGAAGGCACCCGGCTTTCGCCCGCCATGGCATGGACCCGCATCCTGCGGGCCTATGCCGGGGTGCGCCCCCTTGTGGCCGACGACTCCGACCCCTCCGGACGCAGCATCAGCCGCGGAATCGTATGCCTCGACCATACGAAGCGCGACGGACTCGACGGATTCATCACCATCACCGGAGGCAAACTGATGACCTATCGTCTGATGGCGCAGGAGGCCACCGACCTGGCCTGCCGCAAGCTCGGCGTTGACCGCAAATGCGAGACTGCCCAAGTGCCCCTGCCCGGCTCTGACAATACCGACGACGACCGCCGGCGCCGCGCCCATATCATCGAACTCAGCACCGAGCAGAAAGCCGCCGAAGAGCGCCACGGGAGTCTGACCGGACGCATTGCATCCAACGATGACGCCGAGGATGCCCTCGTATGCGAATGCGAGCAGGTATCTGTCGGCGAAGTGAATTTTGCCATCGAGGAGCTGCACGTGCACAATCTTGTCAATCTGCGCCGCCGCACACGTATGGGGATGGGCACCTGCCAGGGCGAACTCTGTGCATGCCGCGCCGCCGGACTTCTGGAGCGCCATGAGAAATGCGCCCGCCGCACACTCAACGATCTCGCGTCGTTCCTCGACGAGAGATGGCACGGGATGTATCCCGTATGCTGGGGTGAGACGCTGGTGGAAATCCAGTTTACATCCTGGCTCTATGAGGGAGTCTGCGGACTCGACACCGACACCGCCTCTCCTATCGGCGAACAGCCACTCCACTAACCCCCAAAAAAACATTTTACTGCCATGAAATTCGATACCATCATAATAGGCGGAGGCCTCAGCGGTCTGGCAAGCGGCATTGAATGCGCACGTGCCGGACAGCGCACAGCCATCATATCGGCCGGTCAGAGCGCACTGCATTTCTGGTCAGGCTCATTCGAACTCCTCGGTCAGGCCGGGGGGGAGACGGTCATTACCGATCCGCTGTCGCACATCCGGCAGCTCGACGCCGACCATCCCTACCGTGTGATCGGAGCCGACAGACTCCGTGTCCTGCTGGGCCGGGTGCCGGGGCTGTTGGCTGACGCCGGACTAAAAGTCAGCGGGTCGCTCGATGCCAACCATCTGCGCCTCACTCCTCTGGGATTCATGAAGCCGGCATGGCTCACGCTCAGCGATTATATAGCGCTCGACGCCGATGCGCCGATGCCTTGGAAGAAGGTGGCTCTGGTCAACATCTATTCCTACCTTGACTTCTACCCGCGCTTCCTCGCCGCCGGACTGGCAAAGAAGGGTGTGAAGTGTCATATGGGCACTGTCAATATACCTCAGCTCGACATCCTGCGGCGCAGCACCACCGAAATGCGGGCCACCAATATGTCGCGCTTCCTGACCAATGAGGCCGTCGACGACCTTGCATTCAAAATCAACGAAGTGGCCGCCGGATGCGATGCCGTCATCATGCCGGCCATACTCGGCATCTTCAGCGATGAGCCTGTGGAGCGTCTGCGCCGGGCCGTAAAATGCCCCGTATGGTTTATCCCCACGACTCCGGCCTCTGTGCCCGGAGTGCGCTGCCAGCTCAGTCTGCGCGATTTGTTCATACGTCTCGACGGCGAGTTCCTGCCTGGCGACACAGTGAAACGCGGCGAAATCACCGACGGACGCCTTCGGCGCATCTTTACCGTCAATCTCGGCGACATGCCGCTTGAAGCCGACAATTTCGTAATCTCCACAGGGAGCTTCTTCGGCCACGGCCTGATAGCAGATATGGAGCACATCTACGAACCCGCGCTTGGCCTCGACCTCAACGTCTCCAAGGGGCGCACAGCCTGGTATGACAAGGATTTCTACGCCCCTCAGCCATATATGACTTTCGGCGTCGTCACCGACGAGGATTTCCACCCCTCCTCCCATGGGCGCACCGTCGGCAATCTCTATGCCACCGGAGCTCTTCTGGCCGGATTCAACGCCCTTAAAGAAGGCTCCGGAGCCGGAATCACACTGGCCACAGCCCTGCACGCGGCCTCTCGCATCACCGGTGTCTGACGCCTGTCCCCCCCCACACCTTAATCCTCCCGACTATGATGACACTACAGCAACAGAACATAAGCGACAATAATTTCGAATCGTGCATAAAATGCACCATCTGCACCGTCTACTGCCCGGTGACAGCCGTCAATCCCGATTATCCCGGTCCGAAACAGGCCGGCCCCGACGGCGAGCGCTACCGGCTGAAGAAGCCATTCTTCTATGATGAAGCACTAAAATACTGTCTCAACTGCAAACGATGCGAGGTGGCATGTCCCAACGATGTGCGCATAGGCGATATCATCCAGGCCGCCCGCATCAAATATGCCAAGAGCCGCCCGTCGCTGCGCGACACCATGCTGGCCAATACCGACTTCGTGGGAACGATGGCGTCGACCTTCGCTCCACTGGTGAATTTCACCCTCGGGCTGCACCCGGTGAAGTATCTGATGGATACCACGATGGGCATCGACAGGCACCGCACATTCCCAAAGTACTCCTCTACACGCTTCGAGTCCTGGTATCGCCGCAAGGCAGCGCGGACACAGTCGCTGTATCCCCGCCAGACGGCCTACTTCCACGGCTGCTACGTCAACTATAATTTCCCGCAACTGGGGCAGGACTTAGTCAGAGTGTTCAATGCCATTGGCATCGGTGTGAGGCTTCTGGCCAGGGAGAAGTGCTGCGGTGTGGCCAAGATTGCCAACCGCTGCATCAATGAGGCCACACGCGACGCCGAACTCAATCTGCGCTCCATCCGCGAGGCTGTGGACAACGGACTCGACGTGTTGCTCACTTCCTCGACATGCTGCTTCACCATACGCGATGAATATCCCCATCTGCTGCACCTCGACAATGCCGATGTGCGTGAACACATCGCACTGGCCACACGCACACTCTATCGGTTGATTGACGAGGGTGAAGTCCGCCTTGTATTCCGCAAGGATTTCCACAAGCGGGTGGCCTATCACGTCCCCTGCCACATGGAGAAACTCGGCTGGGGAATCTACTCCACCTCTCTGCTGAAGATGATTCCGGGGTTCGAATTCGTACACCTTGACCCGCACTGCTGCGGCATCGCCGGCACTTATGGATTCAAGAAGGAGTATTATGACTACTCGCAGGGTATCGGGCGCCCTCTGTTCGACCAGATTCTCGAATCAAAGGTAGATTCCGTAGCCACCGACTGCGAGACCTGCAAATGGCAGATTGAGATGTCGACCGGAGTGCCCGTCGAGAATCCCATATCCCTCATAGCCCAGGCCCTTGATGTGGAGGCCACGATGAAAGCCAACGGAGTCAGCATTCCTCCGGTGGCCGACTGAGTCAGTCCCCCACATTCCCCATGGCCCTGGGCCGGCCCCCAGTCCGGCCGCTTCCCCCCCCTCTTCTTTATGCACCGACCGGCGGCTTCTGCCCCGACAGACGCATACCGCCAGAAAAAACAGAAAAACCATAATCTTATGGATACCAAGAAAAACTACAGCCAGTATATTCTGGCCCTCGACCAGGGCACCAGCAGTTCGCGTGCCATAGTATTCGACCACGACGGCAACATATGCTCCGTCTCACAGCACGAGTTTCCGCAGATTTTTCCTCATTCCGGATGGGTGGAACACGACCCCCACCAGATCTGGGCATCCCAGGCATCCGTAATAGCCGAAGCCATCTCTAAAATCGGCATCAACGGCCATAATATCGCCGCCATCGGCATCACCAACCAACGCGAGACCACCATCGTCTGGGATTCCGAGACAGGAGAACCCGTCTACAACGCCATCGTCTGGCAAGACCGCCGCACATCCGAATATTGTGACCTGATACGGGCCGAGGGTAAGGCCGAGATGATACGCCAAAAGACCGGACTCATAATCGACGCCTATTTCAGCGCCACCAAGATACGCTGGATTCTGGAGAATGTGCCCGGCGCCCGCGAGAAGGCCGAAGCCGGATGCCTGCGCTTCGGCACTGTCGACAGCTGGCTTGTGGCCTGCCTTACGCGCAACCGCGTGCACATCACCGATGTCACCAACGCTTCGCGCACCATGCTCTTCAACATCCATACCCTCGAATGGGACCGCGAGCTGCTTGATCTCTTCGGCATCCCGGCCTCGATGATGCCCGAGGTGAAGTCGAGCAGCGAGATATATGGATATACCACCACTACGATATTCGCCCACGAAGTGCCTATCGCCGGAATAGCCGGTGACCAGCAGGCCGCCCTCTTCGGCCAGATGTGCGTGGAGCCTGGAGCAGTGAAGAACACCTACGGCACCGGAGGCTTCCTGCTCATGAACTCAGGCGACCGCCCGATTGACTCAAAAAACCGTCTGCTCACCACCATCGCATGGGGCATCGGCGGCAAAGTGACGTATGCCCTCGAAGGCTCTATTTTCGTGGCAGGCTCAGTAGTGCAGTGGCTCCGCGACAATCTGAAATGCATCAATTCCTCTTCAGAAGTGGAGGCTCTGGCCGCCACGGTGCCCGATACCGACGGCGTGTACTTCGTGCCTGCTCTTACCGGACTCGGCGCACCCTACTGGGACCAGTATTCGCGCGGAGCCATCTCCGGGCTTTCGCGCGGCACGAAACTCGCACATATCGTGCGCGCCGCTCTCGAAGGCATAGCCTACCAGACTTACGATATCGTCAAGGCTATGGAGCGCGACTCCGGGCTGCAGCTGGCCAATCTGAAAGTGGATGGCGGAGCTTCGCGCAATAACCTGCTGATGCAGTTCCAGAGCGATATCCTGGATACAGAGGTGCTCCGCCCGAAAGTGACCGAGACCACCGCCCTCGGCGCGGCCTATCTCGCAGGGCTGGCCATCGGCTACTGGAGCGATATCGAAGAGCTGCGCCGCCAATGGCAGGTAGACCGACGCTTCAATCCTCAGACAGATGCGGCCACAGTGAAACGCTATCTCGCAGGATGGCACGACGCAGTGCACCGCGTACTGACCCGCGACACCTATCACGAACCACGCCACGACTGACCCGGTCCGGAACCCATAGTATACTCCCCCGCCACCTTAAAATCTCCCGCCATGAACACATCTGTATTTCTTCAGTGCCTTTTTGAATTCTTAGGCACATTCGTAATGATACTCCTCGGTGTGGGCGTATGTGCCTGCACATCTCTCAACAAGTCAAAAGGACAGGGAGCCGGATGGATAGTAGTGACACTCGCATGGGGCCTGGCCGTGATGTGCGGCGTGCTCATCGCAGGCCCCTACACCGGGGCCCACCTCAATCCGGCCGTCACAATCGGTCTGGCCTCGGCCGACAAATTCAGCTGGGTTCTCGTGGCCCCCTACATCATATCGCAGATCATCGGGGCTCTGCTCGGCGCGATGGCCGTATACTGGTTCTATAAAGACCATTTCGACCTCACCGACGACCGGGAGACAAAACTGGGTGTCTTCGCCACAATTCCCGCGATCCGCGACCTAAAACGCAATTTCCTTTCCGAAGTGATCGGCACATTCGTGCTGGTGCTCGTGATACTCTTCATGTCGGGCAAAGGGAATACATCGGAGGTGGGACTCGGATCGATAGGCGCCATCCCGGTGTCGCTGCTCGTAATCGTGATAGGCATGTCGCTCGGAGGCACCACAGGCTATGCCATCAATCCGGCCCGCGATCTCGGTCCGCGCCTGGCCCATCACCTGCTCCCCATCAAGGGGAAAGGGTCGAGCCAGTGGAAATATGTATGGGTGCCCGTACTCGGCCCTGTACTCGGAGCCGTATTCGCCGCCCTGGTCTACATGTTCTGCATCTGGTGCGGTGCCTGACATGCAAGTAATCCGACAAGTTTCTTAACCTTAAACTCATCACCACTATGAAAAATTCCGGACTCCGCGCTGTCAGAAGAGCTTACACTCTCGCAGCCATCGCACTCGCCTCAGCATTCAGTGCATCAGCCCAAAGCTATGACTTCAAACCCATCAAGGGATTCCAGGATGCCACCAACGACCGCCTGGAGGCATTTCTCGAATCCACCGTGCCGATGAAGACACGTAAAGTGGCCGTATTCGACTGCGACGGCACACTCTTCGGCCAGGCCCCCTATTATCTGGCCGACGAGGCCCTCTACGATTACGCCAGACGCAACTATGAGGGGAAGACAGATTCCCTGTCAATGGCCAAGATGAAAATCGTCGACCAGCTGCTGCACGGCGACAATGTCGGCGTGGATTTCGTACAGAACCGCGTGCGCTTCCTCTCGGGTCTGACCGCCGATGAAATCCAGGCTATCGGCAACGATATGTTCCATCAGAAGTTCCAGAACAAGATGTATCCCGAGATGAAGGCTCTCATATCCAATCTGGAGAATTTCGGATTTGAGGTATGGATTCTGTCGGCTTCTCCCGAACTGCTCTATCAGCGTTTCTGCGCCGAACAGCTCGGACTCCCCGAAGACCGCATCATCGGTGTCAAATCGCGCATCGCCGAAGGTAATGTGGCCACCGATGAACTCGTATATCCCGTATCGCAGGATGAGGGGAAGGCCGACGTGGTGCGCACCTTCATCAAGGCCGATCCCCTCTTCGTGGGTGGCAACTCACGTGGTGACCTGGAGATGATGAACACCTCCGTAGGACTTAAGATAATGATCAACCCCGATGATACGAAACCCGAGAAAGCGGCCGGCGGCAAGACCCTCAGACAGTACTGGACGGAAGATCCGCGCTGCATCGTGGAATATTGCAATGATGTGCCGGCCGAGGGTATCGAGTACGTCACCGAAGAATGGGGCGTGAAGAGCAACGCCACCAATGCCAAACCCTCCGAAACCGTAATCAATTACTGACTTCCGCACAAGCGTCTCCCTCTCCCTACCTCTCCGCTTTATTTCCTGACCTGCCGCAATCGCGGGATTCCCTTCGATATATGGGAATCCCGCGATTTTTCACTAAATTTGCATCCTGTTTCTATGGGTGAGCCTCACCGATACTGCCTGACGGCAGAAAGAGCATAGCCGTCTATGCTCCCCCGGCAAAAGCTTCGATGACTTCAATATTTCTCAAGGTAAAATTTCTCAAGGTAAAAAATGGTTCGGATTTCTGACAATCACACATCTCCCGGCTCCGTCCGCATCCCGTCCCGCCGCGGCTGGCTCGCGCTCTCGCCGGTGATTCTGTTTCTGCTGCTCTATGTGGCGGTATCGCTCGTAATCGATGATTTCTACCGTATGCCTATCGCAGTGGCACTGGCAGTGTCTTCGGCATGGTCGGTGATAATCCTTCGCGGCCGTCCGCTGCTGAAGCGCATCGAGGTATTCTCGCGTGCCGCCGGGCATTCCAACATCCTCTACATGCTCTGGGTGTTTATCCTGGCCGGCGCCTTTTCGGCACTGGCCGGCGGCATAGGGTCGGTCGATGCCACGGTAGCACTGGCACTGCGCACGTTTCCGCCGCAGTTTGTCGTGCCGGTGCTTTTCTTTGCCTCCTGCTTTATCTCTCTCTCCATCGGCACATCCGTGGGCACTGTCGTGGCCCTCACCCCATTGGCGGCGCAGATAGCCGGAGCGGCCGAAGGGGATGTGGCCTTCTATGTGGCGGTGGTGCTGGGTGGCGCATTCTTCGGCGACAACCTCTCGTTCATATCCGACACCACGATAGCGGCCACCCGCTCGCAGGGATGCGATATGGCCGACAAATTCAAGGCCAACCTCTGGATAGCCCTTCCGGCTGCCATCGCCACCCTTGGCCTTTATATCGCCACGGGCCGCGGCGCGGGTGAGATTCCGCTTCCACCGGAAACCGACTGGATTCTGATTATCCCTTATCTTGTGGTGCTTGCCACAGCCATCGCCGGCATCAATGTGACAGTGGTGCTCTCGCTCGGCATCCTTTCGGCCATTCTGCTGGGCATCATCAAAGGTATCCCCCTCCTCGACATGGCCACATCGGCGGGGAACGGCATCGACGGCATGGGGAATCTCATCATAATCACCCTGCTTGCAGCCGGAATGCTCGGCATGATAAAGGAGGCCGGAGGCATCCGCTTCATCCTTGAGCGGCTGACATCGGGAGTGAGCGGACGGCGTGGCGGACAGACGGTCATAGCGCTGCTTGTGGCCGTGGTGAATCTGTGTACGGCCAACAATACCGTGGCCATCATCACCACAGGCTCCATCTCACGCGACATATCGGCCCGCTACGGCATCGATCCACGCAAATCCGCCTCCCTGCTCGACTCCACCTCCTGCATCGTGCAATGCCTGATTCCATATGGAGCGCAGACACTTCTGGCCACCTCGCTTGCCGGCATCTCACCGGCCGCCCCGTTCCCCTACCTCTACTATCCCTTTGCCCTCGCAGTCATGGTGGCCCTGTCCATCATATTCCTCTTTCCCCGCCGCCTCAACTGAGCTGACAGATCCGACAGCCCGCGCCCCGCTTAATTAAATTTAAGCACTTGCTTAAGCATTCCTAATATTACATAAATTACCATTATCCCGGATATGGCGTATTATGTTTTTTATTAACTTTGCAACAGAAAAGCCGACGATGGTCTTATGAGACTGCATTAACAATCTTCAAGCCATAGCCTGACTTTGGATAATATTTTTCAATTTAATGATGTGACGAAACTATCTCACCCGGTCGGTGTTATATCGTCAGAGGCGGTTTCACCACCCCGGGCATCCATGATGAGTGTAGATGCATCCAAGTATAACCCTAATCCCAAATACAGTTTTCAAATGCCTCAACTTTCAGAGAAGCGCGCAAGCATGTTTCATGGCATTCTGCTGATTGCTCTCTTCACCTGCGCATCCTTCTACATTAGCGACGTACAGTTCTTCAAGGACCTATCGTTCAGTCCGATGATTATCGGCATCATATTAGGCATGCTTTATGCCAATTCACTTCGCAACCACCTGCCCGACACATGGGTGCCCGGCATACAGTTCTGTTCGAAGAAACTTCTGCGGCTCGGCATTATTCTCTATGGCTTCCGCCTGACGTTCCAGGATGTGGTGAGTGTCGGCGTGGCCGGCATCACGGTCGATGCCATAATCGTGACTGTCACCATACTGGGGGGCATCTGGATCGGTCGGATGCTGAAGATGGACCGCGAGACAGCACTTCTCACCTCCGTGGGAAGCGGCATATGCGGTGCGGCGGCCATCCTCGGAGCGGAGTCAACGATACGCACCCAGGCCTATAAAACGGCTGTAGCAGTGGCTACGGTGGTGATTTTCGGCACAATCTCAATGTTCCTCTACCCGGTGGCATACCGTGCGGGATGGCTCGACCTCTCGCCCGAACAGATGGGTATCTTCACCGGATCGACGCTGCATGAAGTGGCACACGCCGTAGGCGCAGGCAACTCTATGGGCACCGAAATCTCCAACGTGTCGATTATCGTGAAGATGATCCGTGTGATGATGCTCGTGCCGGTGCTCCTGATACTCGGCGTATGGGCCGCCCGCCGCACCAAGGCTGCCGGAGCGGCCGCCGGCGCTGAAAAGGGGAAGGTGGCAATCCCCTGGTTTGCCGTAGGGTTCCTTGCGGTAATCGGATTCAATTCGTTCAATCTCCTGCCGGTGCAGGTGGTGGATGCCATCAATTATGTCGATACATTCCTGCTGACGATGGCAATGGTGGCATTAGGTGCGGAGACGAGTATCGACAAGTTCAAGAAAGCCGGTCCGAAGCCCTTTATCCTGGCCTTCTGCCTCGACATCTGGCTTATCCTCGGAGGCTACATCCTGGCCAAGCATCTGGCTCCCCTCATGCTCTGATACAGATCTCCCATCCTGTAAGATATAGAATAATCCCATGCCCACTTTCCGTACGGCATGGGATTTTTTTATTATTGCTGTCCGGTAAAAAAAGACAAAATCATATATTCTCTACAAATATAACAAGTTACACCTGTTTTACGAAAAAGGGCTTGTCATTTGAGGCGATGTGAAATTGGTAGCATTAAGCATCAAAAAGCCCTTAAAAGACATCTATACGAGTCTGTTTCATGCTGTATGAGATAAAGATAGTCCATTTCCTATCATGTCAAAGTTTTACCGGACAGCAATATTTTTTTATGACAATATTTGGAAAACTGGCATTGATTTGTTAAATTTGCGATGCAAACCGGAGAGTGCGCCTCAGATGGATCCTCCGGCGGGATGATTACACAATCATGGCAATTCGACCTGGCGATTCTTCAAGAGGAAGAGCGACGGCTGAAAATTGTGGAACGGCTCCTCATCCCTTCTTCCGGCTCTGCGAGTGAGTCCGGAAAGATAAACCGACAGATTTTTGCCTCCCGTTGCAAAAGATTACCGATACCTTTTCCCATCTCTTTTCTGGGAAGAGAATCTAATCTTTATGCAACGATATGAACCTCACATACTTCATTACGAAATTTTCGATGACACGACGCGTCGGCAAGCCGGAAATCCGGCTTGC
>ERZ778518.1821-NODE-1821-length-13070-cov-3.904418_pt1 | contig 13070 bp, 14 predicted proteins | sample MGYA00510340_ERZ778518 | MGnify/ENA primary metagenome ERZ778518 (study PRJEB29527, sample SAMN07138967) | mouse gut metagenome | material: feces | host: mouse | place: China:Nanjing | collected 2016-01-25 ... | reverse complement strand
AAATTGATTCCTGTCCTCTATTCCATAACTTTCCTGCTCCATCACTTCCTTCAGCGTCTGTGAGACGGACAGGGAAAGTGCCTCTTCTAGTTCCTGCTTATAACAGGCTTTTCGATTCACCTCCGACTGAATCGTCAGAACGAGCAGGATCGAACTGATGCAGATAGAAGAAATAACGATCGATCTCATCTTGAATACCCCTCTATTCTATATGATTTTTGAATTCCTGCCAGTGGGATCGTATACTGAAACGCCAGCGTCACCTTCGCATCCTTTTCATTACCACTCCCGTACACCTGGATATCCAGGTCATACCCGGCCCTCGCCGCCTTTCGACGGCAGTCTTCCATTACATGTTTGTCAAAATAGCTGTTTTCGAGCTGTGTCACCACCGCCCCATGAAACTCCCTCGCACTTGAATACGCCATATTCTGTATGATATATGCCATGCCGATCCAGATAAAGATCAGCAGGAGTAAAAACGTGATAAAATGTTCTATTATGATCCGCATACGAGTCGGTCACCTCCATCCCCCGGACAGTCAATGAGGATCAAAATCCGTCCGGTCACGCTTTTTCCCGTCACCGGACTCGTGACTTTCAGCGCGTACCGGATGACTCCCTCTTTCCTCTCCAGGCAGTCTTTTTGTACGAGGGAGGAAAGATCGCTTCCGTCAAAATCGGACGCGGACACATATTCCGCCACATCGACCGGTTCTCCTGAATGGACCTTCACGTCCCTTGCGATCAGCACCGGCGGCGTCCGCTTCTCCTCATCCGTATTAAAATCGGTCTTGATGCTGTCATCCACCCCTCCGAACTCCTGCCATTTCCTCATAAAACCCGTGAAAAGAATGCCAAGTAACGCGGAACAGATGATGACCGCAGCTAACATCTTCCCATATTCTTCGATCAGTAACCTCACTTTCATCCTCCTCCCATCAGACAATCCGAAAAAAATTCTATATATGCTGCCATACAGACACACGTATATGCAAGGATCCCCACAGCCAGCACCCCCATGACTACAGACACGATAATCCTTCCATATTCACGAATCAATTCCTGCATGTTTTCTCCCCTTCTTCCTACACCAAAGTACGCCTTTTTGTACTTACTCTACGTATATGGACAAAAACTGCTTCCGATGTTACCATGCAGCTTCAATCACATTACACTCGAAAACACATAGATCATCACCAATCCAAATAAAACCGTCACCAGTACCTCACCAAATTCTTCGACAAACTCTTCCATCTCATCCTCTCCCCTCTATCACGTTATCCCCCTACCAGCGCATAGTCTGAAAACTACCCATTGTGATCGCCAGCAGATTCACCAGATCGATGAGCAGCTTCAGGCACGAAATGATCATGGGAAGCTGTTTGAGCATCGACATCCCCGCCATGACATTCGAATGGCGGTAACTCTCGCTTTTATCCATCAGCCGGTTATTCTGCGACACCAGAAAATCCAACTGTTTTTGGGACTCTTCATATCCGTTTGCATTGACCGAATAGAGAATTTTCATCCCCGACTGCACTTCCGGAATAGCCAGATCGGAGAAAAAGCCAAGATACGGCTCCAAACTTCTCGGTGAATCATAAATTTCTTCCAGCAGCCGCTCCAGTTCAAGCCGGAATACCCCTTCACAGCCCCCGGCTGAATAGCGGATCGCCTGATAGCTGCTCTCTGACTGCAGATACAGCGTTGTAAGAAGGAGCCAGTACGGAAACTCCTCCCTGACATACCTCGACAGGATACGCTTTGCCATATGTCTCGAGAGATGGGACGCTTTCCCCTGCAGCATGTAATATAATTTCTCCTGTTGCGCGGTCATCTTCTCATCCGGCGCCCCCTTCTCATCCAGCCAGCTCCCCGTCAATTTTTTGCAGATCGTCACAACGAGAAACAGAAACAAGAGGAATACCCCGACTGTCGATCCCTGGTAAATGCCGCTATCCGCCAGGTCAAAACCGAGTTCTTCCGGCGTCAAAAGGCGGGATACATAACAGAGTATCATGGCGAGAAGAGCCGCAATTCCACACTCGATCTTAATAAACTTCTTCCTGCTCTGAAAAATCCTCGTCCGGTTTTTCCACAATTCCAGATCTTCCAAGAGAATATCTGACGAGCGTCCGCTCTCCGCTCCAGTTCTTTCACTATTTGTTATAAATCGGTGGATGATTCGCATCCGCCTGCTGTCAAATTCATGCTCGATCGAAGAAAACGCGGCGTCAAGTAGATTTCCATCGATCACGCCCTCCCCCGTAAGGAGAATATGCTTCGCCTGGCAAAGTGCCGCATCCATCGGGGAATCTTTCTCAAAAAGGAGCGCGCAGTCTTCGAGCGCTCTCCCCGCGTGCCCCAGGCGGCGGTAAGAGCAGAGCAGCTGCTCCAAATACGTCGTCACCTGAAAATACGAGTATTCATACCTCTTTTGTGCCAAATGGTACTTCCTGATGTTTCGTGCCGCCAGGCAGCACGCGGCAAATAGCGGCACTGAAAGCACAGGCTCCAGACCATAAACCGATACCACGGATAAAACGAACGGTATCAGAAAAAGATACATATAATATCTTCTTATTCTTTTCATCTCTTCCCTCCATCCCCAGCTGTCTCTTGTGGTAAAAAGACCGAATGCAGCCCTTTTTCCTCAAACCGCCGCCGAAGGTTTGACGGCAGCACGTTTCCCGTAAGCTCTCCCTGATCTAACAGGATCACCATGTTATTCGTACTTTTCAAATAGCTGTCACCCCCGCGGTCAAACGCACAGATCTGCTCGATTTTTCTCGTGATGTTCCCCTGACTGCCGACCGAACTTTTCACAAGGATGCCGATGTTTATGAACCGGTATGTATCATTTAGTACCCGCTCGGCATCCATTGTCCCGCCCGCCATATTTTTGATCCGATCCGGAATATTCCTCACATCATCGGTATGAAGCGTCGTCAATCCGTATGTCCCTGTACTGAGCGACTCCAGCAGGTACCGCACTTCCTCTGATCTCGCTTCTGACAGGATGATCCACCGGGGAAGCTGACGCAGGCAGGCTTTGATTGCCGCCGTATAAGTGAAATTTTCCGCCACTTTCATTTCCACACAGTCCTTCATCGGATTGATCTTTCCATAGTGGATTTCAAGCGTATCTTCTATCGTAATGACACGCTCAGAATCGGGAATAAATGTCGTCAGATACTTTAGCAGCTCTGTCTTTCCAGCACCCGGCATCCCACAGATCGCTATGTTACAGTGTACGCGGATACAGTGTTCCAAAAAATCCGCCACCTCCTTTTCGCAATAGCCATCCGCGATCATCTTCTCCTTTCTTAGCCTTCTGACCGCCGGTATTTTCCGCAGTGAAATCGTGATCCCGGCACTCGTCACACAACTGTGTACGATACTGATGCGCAGTTCCTCCGTCTCCGCCTCCAAAATCGGATTCCTTTTATTGAACGGAAGGCTCACAACACTGGCGATCAGGGAAGCGAACCGCTCCACAAATCCAACGGGCAGCACCTCTCCCGCCAGATAACGCCCCTTTTGCAGATCATCAATCCAAAGCTGCCTGCCGTTCCAGTTAATATCTGTCACATCTTCCGAAACGATATACGGATACAACAATCCATAATCCTGTCGTTTTAATAAAAATTTCTTCTCAAATGGCTCCACGCCCGCCTCCCTCCTTCTCTGCTATTTACCCGTCTGAAACTCCGGCAGTTTTAAACCGGATTCCTGTCCCATGCTCTCAAAAAAATTGTGGAACAATCCTGTAAACATCGATGTGATCGGATCACGGAACAAAATAACGATCGCCACCAACGCGAGCACGACAAGCACCGCTACGATGATCTTTCCATATTCCTGCAAAAATTCTGTCATCTGACATCCGCTCCTTTCGTTTTCATGTAGGAAAATCTTCTATGAAACAAATCATTGGTCTCCCTGGAAAAAGGATCGTCTCTCTCCTTTATAAAAGTTCGGATCTTTTTCTTATCCTCTGCTGTTACCGTCCACACTTCTTCACACTGGCTGCTATCCCTTTGAAACGTCCGCGCCAGTTCAGCCGCATAACTTCCGGTCCGCCAAACCGAATCTTCCTCCAGTGTCTCCCTGTATTCTGGACTGATAAATCTCACAAAACCACGCCGTCCCGTTTTCCCGCTGTCATTTTCCCTTCTCACCACATGTACGATTATTGTTTTCTCACATACTTTTCCCGTTCCATACTGTCTCTCCACTCCCTCCGGCATATAAAAACGGTGTCCGCACTGATCCTTCACCCGTATCGTAACCGGATATTCCCCTTCTGTCCGCATGTCAAGCCCGCCCCACAACACTGTCATACTGCGTTGTAGCTGGCTCTCCGTCTCCACGTCATCGCATAGCCGCATATGGGATAATATATCCTGCTTTGCCTGCTCCACACGGTCTGGCGTATAGTCCCCGGCAAAAAAGTACCTATCCCGCATATTGATCTTTGGCCTCCCATTTGGAACCACCTCATACCGCCGGTGATACTCCGCCCCGATGCCAAACGAATTTACAACACGATAGACGATCTTGCCTTTCCCGATAAACACTTTCGCTGCATGGGATTCTTCTGTCGGAAGCACATCTGCCGGATCGGCCATCGTCTGATCCGGCAGCAACACCGACACGATCTCGATCTTCTCCGTTAGGTCGCCGTCGTGCTCATCCAAAGCTCCCATCCCAGCCAAAAGTACCGGCCTGTCCGCGTACTCGCCCTCGTACAGTTTCAGATCACCGTAATGATCGGTCAGTACCGGCTTTTTCACCCAAAGGGCATAGAGATCGACCCTCTCACCATTTCGTCCCAGATCCCGCACCTCCTCTCTCTCTTTGTACGTGATCGCATTCGGACTCTGTACGATTCCCGGCGCCAGACCCCATCCCACAAATCCGTATCCCTCTCTTTGGAACTTACAGGCCTCCAAGGCTTTTCTCCCGCCTACATATACCTGCTGTTCCTCCATATGTCCCTGTCCGCCGTTCGCATGGAATATGATCGTATATTTTTCCCTGCCAATGTACAGGCCGTCGCTTCCTGTTTCCAAAAGAAACCTTTTTTTCCTGCGCAGCGTAAACGAAGACAGAACAGCGGCCGGCGGCTCCCCGGAAGAAATATGTACGAGTTTGTGCCCTTCACGATATGTTTCCGGACATAATTCACACGGCGAAGGAAGCGAAATCTTCTCATCTGCCTCGATCACGCGGTCTTTAAGAAGATATACGCTATTGACCGCTGCCTTTCCCGAAAGTCCGAGCCATCCGTCCGCATACCGGATGCCGTATACGTCTCCTGAAACGATGCCTCCCCGGATTTCACACTCGCCTTTCGTTTTTACGGCACAGTCTTTGCTCTCGATTTTCCCTCCTGAAACATACATCCTGCCGCCGTTATTATAAATAACATCTCCACTCCCACTTATGTTCCCTTTTCCTATTATCAGCTTCCCGGACGCATTGCTGGCAATGAAGATCTGCGTGCCGTCAGCCGCCTGATTGTCCGCCAAGCGGCCTCCGTTCATGTTTACATTCGCTCCTGCCGACATATAGATCCCGCCGCCCCGCTCGTTCGGGGCAGCGTTTCCTGTCATCTCGCCGCCGCTCATATTCAGGACACTGTCCGCTGTCGTATACACGGCGCCTCCGGCAAAGGCGGCCTTATTGTCCACGATCATTCCACCTGAAATCGTGAGTACACCCTTATTAAAGACCGCGCCGCCATATCCACCGTGGCGCTCCTCCCCTTTTTCATATCCGACCGCTTCGTTTCCCTGGATCGTCCCTCCCTGTAAAAACACGATCCCCCTGTTATGTATGGCGCCGCCCCTACCGTCAAAATCGGAATCTTTCCGCTGTCCGAGCACGGCGTTATCTGCTATGGTTCCACCTTCCATCACAAACATCCCGCCCGTCTCGACACGGACGCCGCTCCCCCCAGTCAGCGAAAGATTGTCCCGAATAACACTTCCCGGCTTCATGACCGCCGTTCCACCCGCGTGAACGGTCATACCTCCCCCGCCGTCCGTAAACGAACTTACGTTTTGATTGGCTGTCAGTTTTGCCCCGGTTTCCAGGCAGACGGTCCCTGTATCCACCTCGATCAGTTTCCCGTTTACATCACCGCTCTTTCCACCGTTTAATGTAAGATCCCTGATCGTCAGCTGCCTTCCCTGCATTTGGAAAAGTGTCCCCTTGTAACTGCTTCCCGACGCTGTTTTTCTGCGGATCCGGTAGGAACCGCCCCCATGCAGCAGCTTACTCCCCTTGACTTTCAGGCACCGGCTCACGGTAATATCCGCTTTTACATAAATCGTCCTCTCCCCGTTTGCCCGGAGCGCCTGTTCGAGTTCCCCCTGTGTTCTCACATAACTGACCGCCGCCGCATGACACGTTTTCACACAGCCGGCCGGCTTACTCAGCAGGATCACCGCGAACATCGCCGCCGTCAAAACATACCCTCGCTTTCTTTTCATCGTCCACACCACCCTTCGTTTCCCGGATCATCAGATCCTGTTTTGCCTGCTCGAGCAGGCACGCCGTTTCTTTCACGGCACTGATAAAATCGTAGTTCACATTTTCTTTTCCGCACTCATAGTTGCGAAGCAGAAAAGATATGACTTTTCCTTTCGTAAGCGCATCCGCAAATCGCCGGTTATATGGAATCGTACCGACCATGAAGCCCGGAAGGCCGAACCGTTTTACAATGTCATGCTTCGTAATCTCGGAATGAGGATCGTAATTTCCTATCACATAAAATGCTTTTTTCTGGATTTCTGAAAAATTTCTGAAGAAATGAGATAACTGCTGATTGTTCTGGCTTAAATTCACCACGACCAAATCTGCTTCTTTTAAGATTTTCCTTGAACTTTCGAGAGTGGAGGAAGATATGTCCACACACACGGTAGGATATACTTGTTCCAGCATATCCAACACATCCCCGGCATGCCTTTTCAGCCGGTATTCCATCAGGTCCTGGTTCATCCCGCCAGCCGGCAGATAAAACACCCTCTGGTCAAATACCGAAAGACATGTACGGTATACCATTCCCGTATTGACCATATCTCCCATATCACAATAACTTAAAATCCTCCCCAACCCATTTTCTACAAAATATGAATTTTTCTCCTGTAATCTGTCATAGGAATTTGGATTTAGAAATGTACTGCCAAGATTGTTGATATTTGCATGATTTTCGAATAGTACCATCTCTGATGTATGGTACATCGCTGATACGATGCTGATACAGGACAGATTTCCTGTAACGCCTGTCTTTCCCGGTGAATTGCTCCAAAAAGCAATTTTCAATGTACTGCTTCCCCCTCCTTATTTTTTTGGTGGAATGCAGTTATCATACCATCCTTTTGTGGATTTGTAAATTGGCACAAATCCACAAAAGTTACATCCTGTTTTTATAACCTTTTACATAAATCAAAGTTTTTCCTTTTTGGCGCGCTCTCTTCTCTCACCGATTTTCAGCGGTTTGCTGAGTCCTACATATTTTTTCGTCGTGATAAGATGATACAGGAAAAAAAGTGTGGCCAGGCCAAGCACGACCTGATACCAACGTTTCACGCCAAAATGCCCCACAAATGTGAGGAACGCCATGTATACCCGGCAGAGTACCGTGATCCACCACCCAAACAGCATCCGGGTATTCGTCGCCTGGTTCACAAGGGCATCGGTCGCGCCCGCCGTACAATAAATGACGAGATATTCCATGATAAGTTCACACGCGATCTGAAGAAAATAGCAGGACAGGATCCAGATCACCAGTTCCGGTCCCTGTTCGATAAAACCGCTTACCCGTAAAAGTACCGAAAGAACTGCTGTCGCCAGAATAAACGGAATGCTAAACAAAAACTGCCTGTTATATTTGACAAGCATACAGACGCCGATCAGGATAAGCAGGCATCCGATGAAATCCGGCAGATAATCCACCCGCACTTCATGTCCCAAAATATTTTCTGTCGTGTACAGACGTATGGATTCGCTCAGCTCAAATTTCCCCACCGCTCCCTCTACGTGAAATGCCGGATACAAAATACCGAACTGCCCGTGAATATCAATTCCCGTTAATAGCATTCCGATCGCAATGAATATAACAGCCATTCGATCCCTCCTCTCTTAGTATGATGTCATGAACACCATATCTGTAGTTACTTATCGGAAAAAAGAAGCCGCCCCTTCTCCGAGCGCATGATCAGTTTCTCAACAATAACGATACTAATGACAGCAAACACACTTCCAAACACGGCGCCGGCCGCAATATCCGTCGGATAATGGACAAAAAAATACATCCGAGACGCCGCGATGATAACAGCTAGTAAAAACGCAGCCATCCCATACCTTTTATTCCAGTATGTAATCGAAACAGCCGCCGCAAACGAAGAAAACGTGTGCCCCGACGGAAACGAAAAATCGGTTGGTATGGAAATGAGCATCTCCACCTCAGGATGGCGCCAGCAGGGCCGCGGGCGCGCGACCGCATACTTTAATAAGCCATTCCCAAAAATCAGGCAGAGAAGCAGGGACAAGATCACGATGACACCATATTTTCTTTTATCTTTTTGTACCAAAAGGGCGATGCCTGCGGCAATCCACACCGCCCCGCCCTCGCCGATCCACGTAAAAAACTGGAACAGCAATGTCAGAACACTGCTGTGGATCTGCTGAAATGACTCCAAAATCCCATAATCGAATGCTTCAATCACCTTGTAACACTGCCCTTTCCCGATCAGGAAACCACCTGGATACGAATAACCGCTTTCCGGCTTCCCTTCTTCGCGTACACTTTTACTGTTCCCTTTTTCCTGGCTCTCACGACACCGCTCTTGGATACCGTGGCGATCTTCCGGTTCGACGACTTCCATGTCACGCTCTGGCCTAAGCGAAACGGCCATACGGACGCCGTCAGCTTCACGCGCTGTCCCCGTTTCATCTTGCGCCCCGAAGCCGCTTTGATCTTTACGGTGGAAATACGCGAGAGCATATTCTTCACCTCTTTTTGGCACGCTTTTTTATAGAGACTTTCATAACTGAAAAGCGAGTATCCCGAAACGCCGGAACTCCTTCTCGTCTTGCTGATCTCACTGGCTACCACTTTGGAACTTCTTCCCCAGCCCAGATCGGAACTATCTTTCATCCCGCCCCGGTATAATCCTAATCCGATGTACATTTCCACCCCCGCTGTGTTTAACTGCTTCCACTGGCGCAGCCGCTGGTCAAACAGCTTGGTCTTCTTTCCACCGAGCATATAAACATTGGACCAGTAAATCTGCGGAATGATATAATCCACATAACCAGGTTCACTCATCCACGTTTTCACATCCGCGCCGATCGACTCACAGTACTCGACATTTCCCGCTGGACTGATGCCAAACGAAAGTGTGTCTGATTTCTGCTTTACCGTATCATAGACGGTGCGCACCATCGCATTCGTGTACGACATCTTCTTTTTCGCGGACAGCGATGAATATTTGGAATACTGTTTATGGCCCTTTGACGGATAAAAATAATCATCAAAGTGGATGCCATCCACGCCATAATTGTCGATGACTTCCCGAACCGCCAAAAGAATACGGCTCGTTGTGGATTTTTCCGACGGATCATATATTTTTTTCTGCGTGATCCGGTACGGATTCATCCACGCGTGAAATGACAATTTGTACTTATGCGCTGCCTCGATCAGAATGGCAAGCGGATCGTACGCCGGCGTATCGTCGCCCATATACGAACTGAAATCAAAATTATCTGACGGCCAGATGGCATCATCAAAGGCCCTCACATGAAAATAAACCGTATTACACCCGTTGTCACGGATATTGCGAAACATCTGATCCGCATTCCGCCGAAATTCTTCTTCGCCCTTATTTTTCAGTCCCGCTCCTTCGTATTCATAAAAGGAAACCCAGACCGCACGGACCTCTTTCGCGTATCCGGTACCGGCACTGACCATAACGGCGCTCATCCCACAAAACAATACTGCCCCCAAAAGCAGGAGACGGATAAAAGTACGTTTTCTGCCTTCCATTTTTCTCCCTCGTTTCTATAAATAAGAATTATGATTGTTGTTTCATCCCATTATTATACATGAAAAATCCACAAACATATGGCAAACTCTTTTATCCGAGCAGACCGGTACTAAAATACCTCTCCATCCGGTCTGCCAGCACGGTCGCGATCCGCTGTCCATTTCCATACTTCTGGGCCATCTTCCGGCACGCCCACACATTGGCCCCGGAAGAAGTGCCGCACAAAAGTCCCTGTACGGAGGCAAGTTCCCTCGCCGTATTTACCGCGTCCTCATCCGTCACTTCCACAATATCATCGATCAGGGAGGTGTCCAAAACTTCCGGCACAAATCCGTCACCGATCCCCTGTATGCTGTGAAGCCCCGGCTCATGTCCAAGCAGCGCGGAAACATTTTTCGGCTCCACGGCAACGATCCGGACAGCCGGATTCTTTTCCTTTAAATATCTGCCGATCCCCTGCAGCGTCCCGCCGCTTCCGAGACCGGACACAAAAACATCAACATTTCCTTCCATCTGCTCAAATAGTTCTACAGCCGTCGTCTTATAATGGATCCCCGGATTGTTCGGATTCGTAAACTGCTGCGGCAGAAAGCAATTTCCCAGCTCCCCAGCTAACTCCTCCGCCCTCCTGACCGAGCCGTCGATACTCTCTTCCGGCGGTGTCAGTTCCAGTTCCGCTCCGAGCGCGCGGATGATCTTTTTGCGCTCCTCACTCATGTTCTCCGGCATCACGATAATGACGCGGTATCCTTTCCTCACGCCGACAAATGCGAGGCCGATCCCCGTATTGCCGCTCGTCGGTTCTACGATCGTCATGCCTGGTTTCAATAAACCGTCTTTTTCTGCCTGCTCCACCATATTTTTTGCCACGCGGTCTTTTATGCTGCCGCCCGGATTTAAAAATTCCGCCTTCGCGTAGATCGGCAGTCCCGTCATTTTTTCCAAGCTGACTAACGGCGTGTGACCGATCAGATCAATTACATCTTTTACCATTGTTACCTCCCGCATCATAGCATTTATTCTTTTAAATTTTTGATATAGCGAAATGTCTCCTTCTCTCCCTTTTCCTTCAGCATCGTCAGAAGACTCTCGATCAGTTCTGACGTCTCCGGGTGAATCATACGGCAGTATTTTCCTTTTTGGAAATAAGCGAGCGGCATATCCTCCGTATAGTCACTGCCACTATATATTTTACTGGCCGCCACCCGGTCACAGAACATCTCTTTTACATATCGGAGCGGCATTTTTACAGGCTCTTTCAGTCGTGTCTGCGGATTGTAGTCCTGCCAGTACTCGAAATGATGGCGGTTCCTGCCCTGGTGGTGGAGCCACGCCTTTGAGTAGCCATTCGTCTCCCTCTCTTTGGCATTCGGACTGCGCTCTCCCTGATAATACTTTGCCCCGGGGATAAATTCAGTAGGCGTATATTTCGACAGGTCATGACGGAGACCCTGCCAAAGGATCCCCGCATGAAAACAATGCTTTATCACCTGATGACGATGTTTCGTAATCGTACGAAAATGCTTCCACGGCTGCATATACTCCTCCTTTTTCTTTCCAAACACAGGGTTTGTCATTACTCGATATGGAACTGCCCGATCAGCTGGTTCAGCGTCCTCGCCTGATCTGACAATTCTTTTGAAACCGACGCGCTTTCTTCCGCAGCGTCCGAATTCGTCTGAATGACCTTCGAAATTTCTTTGATGCCCATTTCCACCGAGGCGATCATTTCCGACTGCTGGACGCTGGCCGACACGATCTCATCCATGAGTACTTTGATCGACTGGATACACTCATTGATGACCTGCATGGAAGAAATGGCGTGATTCGTGGACTCGGTTCCCGATTTGGAAGCCTCCATCGAACTTCCGATCAACACAACGGTATTCTGAGCCGCATCTCCAGACTTAGAAGCGAGGTTGCGAACCTCTTCCGCGACGACCGAAAATCCCTTGCCCGCAGAACCGGCGTGCGCTGCCTCGACAGCGGCGTTGAGAGCCAGAATATTCGTCTGGAATGCAATTTCATCAATTGTTTTTATGATACTTCCGATCTTTGTGGAAGACTCATCTATATTTTTCGTCGCTTCTTTTAATTGCGCCATTTTCATATCCGTTTCGACGGCATACCCATTCGCCTTATCGACAAGTTTGCTTGCATCGGCGCAGCGCACGGCACTAGTCTGTAACTGCGACGTGATCTCTGTCACATTTGAGACAAGTCCATCTACCGACCGCGACTGTTCCACCGTCCCCTCCGACAGCGTCTGTACTCTTGTAGATACCTGATCTGCCTCCTCATCAACCCTGTTTGCGATAATTGAAATATCGCGCATGACTCCAGTAAGGTTCTTGCGGATCGTCTTGAGGCTTTCCGCCAATACCTTAAAATCGCCGATATAATAATTTTCGTTTTTGGTTACATCAACCGAGATATTCCCATTTGCCATCTCTCCCAGAATCCGCCCGATGTCGTCAATCGTTTTCCACAGGCAGTCACAGACATGATGAACGGTCTGCGCGATCAGGCCGATCTCATCCTTTCTGCCATAAAAAGCTTCCAGTTCCCGGTCGGCATGAAGATCCATATTACCCAGATTTCGGATGGCGCTCTCGACCGCCATCAGCTCCTTGCTCTCACGGTGCAGGATCAGAAGAGTTACAAGTATGATCACAGCTGCCACGCCCGCGCATAGGGAACCAACCACAAACCGCACCGTCCCGACCGCTTGGTAAACCTCGGAAGCGCTGTCCCGCACCATAAAAACCCAGTCACGATCTTTCAAATATTTATATACGACGAGCTGTTCCACGCCATTGTCATCCACATAAGAATATGTATTTGCCTCTGTGTTTGCATCCGTTCGCAGATTTCGGATGATTTCCAGGTATCCGGCATCTTCTGTCTCTGTATTTAGTAATGCCTCCTCCTCGTGATAAAGATACACGCCTGTCTTTGCATTTAAAAATACATATTCACTGTTCGGCAGCCCCTTTATGTCAAGATCGA
>ERZ778518.1804-NODE-1804-length-13158-cov-4.300694_pt1 | contig 13158 bp, 11 predicted proteins | sample MGYA00510340_ERZ778518 | MGnify/ENA primary metagenome ERZ778518 (study PRJEB29527, sample SAMN07138967) | mouse gut metagenome | material: feces | host: mouse | place: China:Nanjing | collected 2016-01-25 ... | reverse complement strand
GGCTTAGGGCATATTCAACAACATCCTCGTCCTTACTCTTGCAGAGAATAATGCCAACGCTTGGATTTTCATGGGGTTTCTTTACGTCCCTGTCTAACGCTTCAAGATAGAACTGCATTTTTCCCAGCTTCGGGCCAACTTGGCTCTAAGCTCGAGCATGTAATCATTACATTTCAGAAAAACGAAATACCGCTCTTTGATAGAGCGGTAGAAGTTGCAGGTTGGCAGTCCATTTTTATTGTAATCCTTTGTACACTGAAGCAAAAGAAACATTATGAAACAAAAATGATAAGAAAAAACAAAATTGAAACATATTTAAAAGTTTGTGGAATAAAAACAACGAATGTCGAAGAAAATATAAGAGAAAATACAAATCGTTGGATATTTTTAATAAAAATCAGAAGATAAAATCAAATAATATAGAAAAAATGAACGCAGATAAAAGAGATGGCATGAAAATTGCTTGTTATAAAAGTATAATAGCGCTGTTGAAATAAACAAAAAAACACAAAGGTGGTGGAAGAATGAAGAAAATAGGATCTAAGCAGATGATTCCGCTGGCGACGGCTCTGATTGGTGTTGTGTTTGCTGTGATCGGATTTACACAACTCGGGTTTTGGGATAAAGAGCCACAACCGGGATTTTTTCCGAGCATTATTGCAATCGTGTTGGTGATTGCAAGTATTGCGGCGTTTTTTCAGACGCTGAGGGAAGAAGGACAGCCGAATTACAACAAAAATGAGCTGCTGGTCATTCTGGGCGGTTTGTCGCTGATTGCGGGGACGTTTCTGGTAGGATTGATTCCCATGGTATTTTTCTATGTGTTGTTCTGGCTGAAAGTGATAGAGAAAGGGACGCCCTGGAAAGATATCATCATCATTGAACTCATCGTTGCGGTGATTGTTCTGGGGGTGTTTGCCGGCTGGCTGCAGGTGCAGTTCCCATGGGGAATGTTTGATATGTTGCGGTAGGAGGAGGTACATATGGAAAATTTTGCAATGCTATTTCAGGGATTTGGAACTGCTCTGACGCCCATGAATATAGGGGCGTGCCTGCTGGGGGCAGTTCTGGGACTGGTGGTGGGCGCTATGCCGGGCATCGGTTCTCTGGCCGGAGTTGCCCTCCTGCTTCCTCTGACGTATAAATTCAATCCGGCGACGGCCATCATCATGCTCGGTGCGCTGTATTATTCAAATATGTATGGCGGCGCATTCAGTGCCATTCTTTTGAATATTCCGGGAGATTCCCCGGCGGTTGTGACAACACTGGACGGATATCCGATGGCGACGAAGCGGAAACGTCCGGGACAGGCTCTGATGACGGCCAACACGGCTTCTTTTGTCGGCGGCATTATCGGTATGATCATCTTAACCTTTATGGGGCCGGGGCTTGCCAATCTGGGGCTGAAATTTGGGCCTTCCGAGATGACGGCGCTGCTCCTGATAGCCATGACGTCCATTTCATGGCTGGTGGGAGAGAATCCTGTGAAAGGTCTGGTCATCACGGCGTTTGGTATTTTGCTGGCCAGTATGGGGATGGATACACTGTCCGGCGCGCCCAGGTATGAGTTTGGCAATATGTATCTGCTGGGAGGGATTCCGTTTACGCCGTTTGTCATCGGTGCAGTGGGTTTTGCACAGGTCATCCATCTGATCAACGATCGGGATTCCGATAATGAAAAACGGGCAAAGGATGCAGGTAAGGATACGAAACTGTCTATTCGTGGTTCTGTTTTAACGGGTCATGATTTGAAGAGACTGATTCCGCCTGCCCTCAGGTCTGGTTTCCTGGGTACTTTTGTAGGTGTATTACCGGGGGCGGGTGCCACCACAGGTTCTTTCATGGGATATGCGATCCAGAAAAAATTTAAGAGTGAGGAAGAGTTGGGGACGGGTGCCATTGAGGGGATTGCGGCTTCCGAGGCGGCCAACAATGCGGCGGCGGCAGGCGCGTTTGCGCCGCTTCTTGCACTGGGCATTCCCGGTTCTGGGACAGGTGCGGTGCTTCTGGGCGGATTGATGATGTGGGGCCTTTCTCCGGGGCCGCTCCTGTTTGAAAATGAACCGGAATTTTGCTGGGGGCTCATCGCGTCTTTGTTTATGGCAAATCTGTTTACATTAATCGTGGCAGTATGTGTGATCCCGTTTCTGATTAAGATTTTGTCCGTGCCGGTTAAATATATGATACCGATTATCACGGTAGTTTGTGTGGTGGGAGCGTACAGCACGAGCAACTCTATGTATGGGGTAATTGTCATGTTTATTTCCGGCGTGGCGGGATATTTGCTGAGCAAAAATAATTTTCCCTCTGCTCCGATGCTTTTGTCCTTCGTGCTTGCCCCGATTCTGGAGGATAATATGCGTAAGGCATTTATTATTTCGGGAGGCAGCCTCAATATCTTCTTTAACCGGCCGATTACCTGTGTGCTGATGCTTATTTTCCTGGGCATCGTAGGTTTCTCGATTGTAAGACCGATGTTGATGAAAAAGGCTGAAAAATAATCCGCTGTGGATAGAGAATGAACAGGCGGCTGGTAATATGTTAATCAAATGATAGGAGGAATCGTATATGAAAAAGAGAAGTTTTACAATGTTGTTAGCCGGTGTAATGGCGCTTTCCATGACAGTGGCCGGGTGCGGGAAGCAGGCCGACGGAGGTCCCTTTACTCCGACGAAAAATATTAACTGGACCGTGACATCCAGTGCGGGCGGCGGATCTGATATTTTTACGCGTATGATTGCCGATGTCATGAAAAATGAAGATTTGGTAAACGGACAGACGGTGGTAGTGACAAATAAAACAGACGGTGCAGGCGAGGTAGGACGAAACGAAGTGGCTACCTTGAAAAAAGATGCGGATTATCAGCTTTTAACGTTTAACAGCGGCGACCTTATGCCGATGGTACAGAATACCAAGAATCGTTCTTCCAATTTCCGGATTCTGGCGATTATGGCAGTGGACAAACAGCTTTTGTTCAAGGGTGAGAGCACATCCTATGATACATTTGAGGATGTTATTGCAGCCTGCCAGGCGGGGACAAAGGTTGTCATCGGCGGCTCAAAGGGCGACGACATTGCTACATATCAGGCGTTGCTGGCAGAACTCGGTATCGGTGAAGATGTGCTTACGTATATTACCTATGATTCTACCGGAGACGCGATTACGGCGGCTTTGGGTGGACATGTGGAACTTGTTATTTCCAAGCCTGCGGCGGCTTCCGAGTATGTGGAGGCAGGATCGCTGATTCCGGTACTGGCTCTGGCGAACGAGCGATATACAGGCAATCTGGCAGATGCTCCGACGCTGAGCGAGATCGGTGATTATGAGAATGTGGAAGTCCCTGTATGGCGTGGCGTGGCAGGTCCTGCGTCGATGAGCGATGAGGCGGTTGCATTCTGGAGTGATGTACTGGGCAAGGTTGCCGAGACGAGTCAGTGGAAGGATGAGTATATTGAGGCCAACAAACTGATTGCCGAATATAAGGACAGTGCTGCGGCAACGGAATATGTGACACAGTATGAAGCGGATTATATGAAAGCGAACGGAATCCAGTAGACTGTGATGTGAATCTTTGCCGGCAAAGCGTGAATTCCCTGCTTTGCCGGCATTGTATGCATGACAATAGAAAGTTTGCATGGTATGTCTTTTGATGTCCATGACATGGATCTCTTTCCCGGGCCGGATTTCCCTAAAACAACATCTCTGTGAGGTATTTATATATCTCCTGATTTTTCTCCTGCCAGTTATCACAAATACTCACAGCCATTTCCTCCAGCGGGACCGTTAGCTGGAGGCTGATCAGTTTGCTGCCATTTTCGGTTGCGGTTACTTCTGCCACAAATTCGCCTTTTGCCGATTTCCGGTAAACGGCCTGAACGGATACTTCATTGCGCAGCTCCAGCGCGTGGCTCTGGAGGTACTGATCCACCTCTTCCTTAATCCCGTGGTGGATGCGGCTTCCAAAAAAGGCGAGCGTTTCCCTGCCTTCGTCAGTGATCATCAGATAGGTTCTGTTGCGCAGGGAGTTTGTGGTGATCAGGTTCTCCTCCTCGAGTTCTGCAATCGCCTGCTGGAGCGTGAGAAAATCCGTGTATGTTTTTTCCAGGATAAAGTCGCTGATTTGTGCTCTGGTCAGTGGAAAGGTGACTCTGTCCAGCATATATAAAACAATGAGTTTATAAATGGTAAAAGATTTCTGCGTCATAGGTTTCCTTTCCGCGTTTGCAGACTGCTTTGTAACGCTTTTCCCTGCCATATATTTCTGACACGCATGTCATGATGGATACGGTTCAGTACAGTTCTTTTGTGCAGGCTCCATTTGGGCGCCAGCAGCAATTCTCGCGGCCCGTCCCCCGTGAGACGGTGGATGACGATTTCAGGTGAGAGGCGTTCCAGCGCGCCTGTAACTGTGTGTATATATTCCTCCTGTTCCATGACCCGGAATTTGCCACAGAGATAATCGCCGGCCAGATCCGTATCCTGCAAAACATGTAAAAGCTGCAGCTTTACACCAAAGACGGGCAGCGTATTTATATAAGAAACGGTTTCATACATCTGCCTTTCTGTCTCGCCCGGCAATCCCAAAATGATATGAACGATAATGGGTATTTGCCGCAAAGCCAGTGCGGTTACCGCATTTGTAAAGCAGGAGAGCGGGTAGCCTCTGCGGATATAGTCCGCCGTCTGCCGGTGTATGGTCTGGAGTCCCAGTTCGACCCAGATAAATTTGTCCGGCCAGGATTGTTTTAACGAAAGGAGCAGATTCAGCACATCTTCCGGCAGGCAGTCGGGGCGGGTGGCAATGGAAATGCCTGCAATTTGAGGATCTTCCAGCGCTTGTGTATACAGTGCTTCCAGGCGGGATACCGGTGCATAGGTATTGGTGTATGCCTGGAAATAGGCGATGAAACGTGTTCCCGTCTGTTTATCTCCAAAAAGGGAAAGCCCCTGGCGAATTTGTTGGGAGATGGTCAATCCCGCTGCTTTTACAGCAAAATCACCACTGCCGCCGTTACAGAATATGCAGCCCCGGCTGTCCAGGGTCCCGTCTCTGTTGGGGCAGGTCATGCCGGCATGCAGTGCAATCTTATATAACTTTTCATGAAATACATTCTGACAGTAAGCATGAAATGAATAATATGGCTTATCCAGCCAGAACGAAGGATATTGACGGGAAGAATTCTGCATAATGGCATCCTTTTTTGATGAAGCTGCATATCGGAGTCAGCAGGTATTGGGCAGCGGTTGCTTTCGTCAGGCATGAATATTGGATTTCACCGCTTCGGCAACTACCCGGGCCACTTCCGGACGGAAGGCTTCCGGCAGGATATTGGTATCACTCAACTCATCTTCCGGCACCAGTCCGGCGATGGCGTGGGCGGCAGCCAGTTTCATCTCTTCCGTTATCCGGGTTGCCCGGCCTTCCAGCGCGCCTTTGAAAATACCCGGAAATGCCACCACATTGTTGACCTGATTGGGGAAATCGGAGCGGCCTGTGCCCACAATCCGGACACCGGCGGCTTTTGCCGCATCCGGCATAATTTCGGGCACCGGATTTGCCATGGCGAAGAGGATGGCGTCCTTTTTCATGGAAGCAGCCATTTCCTGTGTGACAATTCCGGGCGCGGATACGCCGATGAAAATATCTGCTTCCTGCATGGCATCTGCCAGCGTTCCGGTGAGCTGGCCGGGATTTGTCAGCTGTACCATCTCACTTTGCATAAAATTGAGATGTTCACTGTTTTTAGAAAGGATTCCGGTTTTGTCGCAGAGGATCACATTGGTAAAGCCGTATGTCAACAGCAGTTTTGTTATGGCAATGCCTGCGCTTCCGGCGCCGTTTACAACGACTTTACAGTGTTCTTTCTGCTTGTGGACCACTTTGAGAGCGTTGATAATACCTGCCAGTACAACAATGGCTGTGCCATGCTGGTCGTCATGGAAAACCGGAATATCCAGGAGGGTTTTCAGCCGTTCCTCGATTTCAAAACAGCGTGGCGCGCTGATATCTTCCAGATTGATGCCGCCGAAGGCGGGAGCTATATTGACAATGGTGCGGATAATTTCTTCCGTATCCTGTGTATCCAGGCAGATGGGAACTGCATTGACATTGCCGAATTCCTTGAACAGAACCGCTTTTCCCTCCATGACGGGCATGGCGGCATAGGGGCCGATATTACCCAGTCCAAGGACGGCGCTGCCATCGGATATGACGGCAATGGTATTGGCCTTGATGGTATATTGATAAGCAGCCTCTTTGTCTTTGGCAATGACCTTGCAGGGTTCGGCTACGCCGGGGGTATAGGCCAGGGACAGGGCTTCTCTGGATTTGACAGGGGTTTTGGAAACTGTTTCCAGTTTGCCGTTCCATTCTTTGTGAAGCTGTAACGCTTTTTCGTTGGTAGTCATACTGTTTCCTCTTTTCCTGAATAATCGTTGGTTTGCATAATGCGCTTCCTATTATATAATAATTTGAATCTTTTTGCAAAATATGTTTGCATTCCCATGAAAGTTATGTATAATATAGCTATTGGTTATTGCTAAAGCATAAACCGGCAATCAGAACTGCGCATTTGCTGTGTTGCTATGTGCATAAACTGACTGAACACCCATCTTTATGCGTATGGTGCATATCGACCTGTATGGGCGTTTGGAAACTTTGATGTTTTCGGATAGCTTCATGTACATTCGTACAACAATCCCACTGGACAACAGAGAAATGATCACATAATTGTATAATAAGGGAGGATAAGGCAAATGAGAGAAAAATATGAGTCCCTGGCTTTGACTGATTTAAAAGCAATCGCAAAGTCAAGGGGAATAAAGGGTACTTCTACGATGAAGAAGGCGGAGGTCGTGGAAGCTATGTTGAAGATGGACAGCCAGGAGAGCCAGAAGGCTGTTGCAGAGGGGGCGGCTGTACAGGGCGAAGAGAGCGGAAGGCCGGTGGGGGCGGAAAGGCCTGCGCAGGCAGAGAAAGCAGAGCGGACTGAGCAGCCGGAGAAACAGGCAGAGAAACCGGAACGGGCGGAAAAACAGACTGAACGGGCTGAGCGGTCAGAGCGACAGGCAGAGAAGCCGGAACGGACAGAGCGATTGGAGCGGCAGGCAGAGAAGCCGGAACGGACAGAGCGATCGGAGCGGCAGACAGAAAAGCCGGAACGGACAGAGCGGCCGGAGCGGCAGACAGAGAAGCCGGAACGGACAGAGCGGCCGGAGAGGCAGTCAGAGAAACCGGAACGGACAGAACGGCCGGAGCGGCAGACAGAGAGGCCGGAGAGGCAGTCAGACAAAGCGGATCGGGGAGAGCGGACCGAGCGGGAGCGGGCGGAAAATGAGAAATCGCTGGCAGATCTGGACAGCGGTGAGATTGCCAACGGTATTTTGGAAGTGATGCCTGACGGGTACGGGTTTATCCGTTGCGAGAATTATCTGCCGGGAGAAAACGATGTGTATGTAGCCCCCAGCCAGATCCGGCGTTTCGGGTTGAAAACAGGCGATATTGTGGAAGGCAATACAAGGGTTAAAACACAGGCTGAGAAGTTCAGCGCATTGCTTTTTGTAAAAAAAATCAACGGATATGTTCCGGAGGTGGCTTCCCGCCGTCGCAACTTTGAAGATATGACACCGATTTTCCCTGATAAGCGGCTGCGTATGGAGACGCCCGGCGCCAGTATTGCCATGCGTATTATGGATCTGATGAGCCCGGTGGGAAAGGGCCAGAGGGGGATGATCGTATCACCGCCCAAGGCCGGTAAGACTACATTGCTGAAAGAAGTGGCTAAATCCATTAAGAAGAACAGCCCGGAGATGCATCTGATTATTCTTCTGATCGATGAGCGCCCTGAAGAAGTGACGGACATCAGAGAGGCCATCGAGGGCCCGAATGTGGAAGTGATCTATTCAACCTTTGATGAGCTGCCGGAACATCATAAGCGGGTGTCGGAGATGGTAATCGAGCGTGCAAAACGACTTGTGGAACATGGCAGGGATGTAACGATTCTGCTGGACAGCATTACACGCCTGACGAGGGCGTATAATCTGGTTGTTCCTCCCAGTGGCAGGACACTTTCCGGCGGTCTGGATCCGGCGGCGCTGCATATGCCCAAGCGTTTTTTCGGCGCGGCAAGAAATATGCGTGAAGGGGGCAGTCTGACCATATTGGCGACGGCTTTGGTGGAAACCGGCAGTAAAATGGACGATGTGGTGTACGAAGAATTTAAGGGAACCGGCAATATGGAGATGGTTCTGGACAGAAAACTCTCCGAACGACGCGTATTCCCGGCGATTGATATCCCCAAGTCCGGCACGAGAAGAGAAGATCTGTTGCTGAATCGTGAAGAACTGGAAGCCATCAATATTATGCGGAAAGCATTAAATTCATTAAAACCGGAAGAGGCTGTGGACAAAATACTGGACATGTTTTCTAGGACCAGAACCAATATGGAATTTGTGAACATGGTTAAGAAAATTAAATTCTTTTAAAAAGCCTTGCAAGCATATGAAAACTGTGCTACAATGATTAAGCTGTCTGTGGAAGTCATACAGACAAGGTATAAGAGCATTCAGGGAATTGATTACAATAGAGAGGTGAAAACGATGAAACAGGGAATCCATCCGGAGTACTATCAGGCAACCGTAACATGCAACTGTGGAAACACATTTGTAACAGGTTCTACAAAACCTGAAATCCATGTAGAAGTTTGTTCCAAATGCCATTCCTTCTATACGGGTCAGCAGAAGGCTGCAAGAGCGGCAGGACGTATTGACAAGTTCAATAAGAAGTATGGCGTAGAAAGCAAATAACGGTATGAAAAAGGTTGAGGTTTTTAATCTCAACCTTATTTTTAATCAGAGGTTCCTTTATGAGAAAAAAAGGCAGATCCTGCGGTATCGGCGGACAGGCGGTACTGGAAGGCGTCATGATGAAAAATAAAGATGTATATGCCGTATCAGTGAGGAAGCCGGACGGGCAGATTGTGACTGATACGCAAGAGTTTGGGGGCGTCATGAAAGGCAGCATATTGAAGAGGCTGCCTTTTGTCAGAGGTGTTTTTAATTTTGTGGATTCCATGATTCTGGGAATGCGCACCCTGAACTGGTCTGTTTCCTTCTATGAGGATGAAGAGGAAGCGGAGAGAGAAAAGCCGTCCCTGTTTCAGAAGCTGTTTGGCGATAAAGCTGACAGTGTGGTGATGGGGATTACAACTGCGTTTTCCATGGTGCTGGCGGTGCTGATTTTTATGATGCTGCCCTATTTTATTTCCGGTTTTTTAAGCGGGTATATAAGAAATGAGTCTTTGACAGTTATTATTGAAGGTCTGATCCGGATTCTGATTTTTCTTCTGTATGTAACGGGTATTTCGGCTATGAAGGATATACACAGACTGTATCAGTATCACGGAGCGGAGCATAAATGTATCAACTGTATCGAAAGAGGACGTCCGCTGACGGTGAAAAATGTCATGCGCTGTTCCAGGCAGCACAGGCGCTGCGGTACCAGCTTTCTGTTGTTTGTTATGTTCGTCAGTGTGGTGCTGTTTTTCTTTATCCGGGTGGAAAATTCGCTGTATCGAATGGGGCTTCGTATTTTGTTGATTCCGGTCATTGCAGGGATTTCTTATGAGATAATCCGCCTGGCAGGCAACAGCAATCACATTCTGATCAGGCTCCTTTCTGCGCCGGGTATGTGGCTCCAGAAACTGACGACGAAAGAACCGGATGAGGATATGGTGGAGGTGGCCATTGCTTCTGTGGAAGCCATATTTGACTGGAAAGCCTATCTGGAAGACACGTTCGGATATGTGGTGGATGATGCGGATACGGACAATGTGAAGACGGATAAGCGTGAATGGGAAGAGCCTATTGTTGAAGAAAGCGGTGAATGGGAGGACGAATCCGCTGAAGAAAACGGTGAGGAAGAAGCTACCGGTGCCGGCAGCGATCTGTATGGAGAAGCAGCGGTATATGTGGGAAATGACTTGTATGGGGAGCCTGTTGCGGAAATGGGAAATGACCTGTATGAGGAAGCCGGCGCAGATATGGGAAACGACTTGTATGGGGAACCTGTTGCGGAAATGGGAAATGACCCGTATGAGGAAGCCGGCGCAGATGTAGGAAACGACTTGTACGGGGAAGTGGCCGCAGGTGTTGATAATGACTTGTATGAGGAAGCAGAGGCGGATGTAGGAGACAACTTGTACAGGGAAGCGGTTTCAGATGTTGATAGTGACTTGTATGAGGAAGAAGTCGTAGATGAAGGGAGCGGCCTGTATGGGGAAGCGGCCGTAGATGCAGAAGACAACCTGTATGAGGAAGCGGCTCCAGATGAAGGAAGCGGCCCATATGAGGAAGCGGCTGTAGATGCAGAAGACAACCTGTATGGGGAAGCGGCCGTAGATGCAGAAGACAACCTGTATGAGGAAGCGGTCGTAGATGAAGGCAACGGCCTGTACGGGGAAGAAGCCGTAGATGAAGGCAACGGCCTGTATGAGGAAGCGGCTGTAGATGCAGAAGAGAACCTGTACGGGGAAGCGGCTCCAGATGAAGGAAGCGGCCCATACGAGGAAGCAACCCCGGATGCAGGGAACAGCCCGTGCGCGGAGTCTGTTGACATTAGCAGTGTTCAGCAGGAAGCGTATACTGCTGTGAGCAATGCCCCAAACGAGGAACCTGCCGTCGGCGCAGACACGCAATGGGCAGATCCCACGGCGGAACAGGGCGATTCGTGTGAAAAGCCTTTTGTCATCAGGGGTGTCCGGTGTGAGGAACCTGCTGCCGTCACGGATGCTCGATGGGACGATCCCGATTCCGCAGACGATGATCAGTGGGAGGAATCGTTTGTGGAGCATGGCATGCAGTATGAAAACGCTGCGAAGGTTGAAGCTGTTTCACAGAGTGGCCATATCGTTGAAGAATACAGACCGGATGAAGAGGAAGCGATGAACGCTTTCTGGATGGAAGAGAATGAACTGGACGGATTCCAGTGGATGGATGGGGATTTGCCGCCGGACACGGATCCGAAACAGGATGCGGGGCAGGGGAAGGGATGAAATATCAGGAGTTGTACCGATGGGGCTTTCAGTGTCTGGAACAGGCAGGGATAGAAGAGAGTTCCCTGGACGCGCGGATTCTTCTTGAATCTGTGTGCAATACTGACAGAAATACATTGCTGGCACATGGTGACAGAGAAGTAGAAGCGAAGCAGGAGGAAATGTATCGGGGCTGGATTGATCAGCGGGCAAAGCATATCCCTGTACAACATTTGACAGGCGAACAGGAGTTTATGGGGCTGGTTTTTCGGGTCAGTGCAAATGTGCTGATTCCCAGACAGGATACGGAAATACTGGTGGAGGAAGCCATGCGTGAGCTGCATGACGGTATGCGTATATTGGATATGTGTACCGGCAGCGGCTGTATTTTACTGAGTTTGCTTCACTATTCCAATCACTGTACCGGAACCGGGGCAGATATTTCTCCGAAAGCGCTGGAAATAGCGAAAAATAATGCCGCTTCTCTTTCGCTGGAGGCTGAATTTCTGGAAAGTGACCTTTTTACAGGACTGGATATGGGTGTGAAATTTGATATGCTTGTATCCAATCCTCCATATATCCCTTCGGCCGTGATTCCCGGTCTGATGGAAGAGGTGCGTGAGCATGAGCCTCTCTGTGCGCTGGACGGAAAGGAAGACGGGTTATATTTTTACAGAAGGATCAGCAGTGAAGCAAAGCCCTTTTTGTTCAGGGGCTCCTTTGTCTTTCTGGAAATCGGTTATGATCAGGGGCAGGCTGTGACACGGATTCTGTCAGAGGCAGGGTATCAGGAAATAGAAGTGATCAAAGATTTTGCAGGACATGACAGAGTGGTAAAAGGGATTTATATGCCACGGGAACAGTGTGAAGATACAGAGTAGGCATCGGAGGAAAACAGATGTTTGATAAGCTGGAAGATCTGGTGAGCAGATTTGAAGAGATTATGAAAGAGCTGAACGAGCCTGATGTGGCAAACAATCAGGATCGTTTTCGCAGGTTGATGAAGGAACAGAGCAATTTAACGCCGATTGTGGAGGCTTATAAAGAATATAAAAAATGCAGGCAGGATATGGAGGACTCTCTTGCCATGCTGGAAGAAGAAAATGAAGAAGAAATGCGGGAGATGTTGAAAGAGGAACTGGCGGACGCAAAGAAGGGCGTTTTGGAGCTGGAACAGAAGCTGAAGATTCTCCTGCTGCCCAGGGATCCCAATGATGACAAAAATGTGATTGTGGAAATACGCGCCGGAGCAGGCGGGGACGAGGCGGCTCTTTTTGCGGCAGAGGTTTACCGTATGTATGTGCACTATGCAGAAGGCAGGCGCTGGAAAGTAGAGACTGTGGAGTCAGAAGAAATCGGCATAGGTGGCATGAAAAGCGTAACATTTATGATTACGGGCGCCGGGGCCTATTCCGTAATGAAATATGAGAGTGGTGTACATCGGGTGCAGCGTGTGCCGGAGACGGAATCGGGTGGACGCATTCATACATCCACCATTACCGTAGCCGTCATGCCGGAAGCGGAAGAAGTGGATGTACAGATTGATGAGAAAGATATCCGTATAGATGTAATGCGTGCCTCCGGCAACGGCGGGCAGTGTGTAAATACCACTGATTCCGCAGTACGTCTGACCCATTATCCCACAGGGATTGTGGTATACAGTCAGACAGAAAAATCCCAGTTACAGAACAAGGCCAAGGCATTTGCGCTGTTGCGTGCCAAACTATATGATATTGAGTGCCAGAAAGCCCATGATGCAGAGGCAGAGGTCAGACGAAGCCAGATCGGTACGGGAGACCGCTCGGAAAAGATCCGTACGTATAATTTCCCCCAGGGGCGTGTTACTGACCACAGAATTAATCTGACACTGTATAAACTGGATAAGATTATAAACGGAGATATTCAGGAAATTATTGATGCCTGCATAGCGGCGGATCAGGCCCGCAAGTTGTGCATCTTAAATCAGGGAGCCTGAAAGCGTGCTTTTGCGGTGCTTTGGGCGTTCGTAATAGGTTACCTTTTTGCGATTGATTGGAAGAAAACCGGTTCATTTATTTGAGAAATAATGAGCCGGTTTTTTGGTGTGCCCGGTGGGCACACGTTCTAACGGGTGAAAGTCCCCAATCCG
>ERZ778518.1799-NODE-1799-length-13182-cov-3.741068_pt1 | contig 13182 bp, 10 predicted proteins | sample MGYA00510340_ERZ778518 | MGnify/ENA primary metagenome ERZ778518 (study PRJEB29527, sample SAMN07138967) | mouse gut metagenome | material: feces | host: mouse | place: China:Nanjing | collected 2016-01-25 ... | reverse complement strand
CGTGCATGGCGCAGTCCCCGCGCCCTGGAACCATGAATTCCCAGATTCTGCGCATTGACAAAGATTTTTATGGAAAGCCTATTGCTGTGTTGCGGCAGATTACACAATTCCAATGCTTCTTTTGCATAGTCATTGACCAGAATCAACTCGACCCACAGGTTTCCGTCCGCTGCGCTGATATTTTCTTCCAACATGCCAATTATTTGGGGGATATACTGTTTTCCCTTGTAAACAGGCACAATCACACTGATACAATCCATTTTTCCTCTTTCTATTGTCATTGATAAGACTCGTTACCCAATATAATCCGGTTGAACCCACACAATTTTTTCTCCGGGAACTCCCAGTTGCTCCAAATCTCCTCTTATAATATCTGCCGTTTTTTTATTTGCATTGGCAATTAATATCCTGTCATACTGTACTCCCTGAACGGCGGTTATTGGTAACACACGTTTTCCTTCTTTCTGCCATGTTTCATACTCCCTGTCAACCCATGCAACCAGTTCGCAATAGTGTGTTTTTTGCAGAAAACGCCAGTAATCCGTTCCCACGATACCAGCCCCATACAAAATCATTTTTTCCTCCATATGTATGTACTCTGACGGAAATTGATAATAGTATGCCGGTTCATCCAGTTCCGCATCCGGATCATATACATAAGAAGAAGATATACGGACCGGCGCAGACAGTACCGTATCCAACAGTGCTTCTATCCGATTTATGTAACCCGGAAATGCAAAACGTTTGATGCATGTTTCACAGTCTTCCCGTATTTTATCCCTATCCCGTTCCAGCCAGTCAGCAACTGCCTCTGCTGCCTGAATATCCGTCTCAGTCACTGTTCCGCAGGATCCTCCGGCAGACAAAATCATGGCGCCCCCAATCCTGGAGGAAACAAATGGTTTTCCCAACGCAGTCCCTTCCAGCAGCGACATGCTGAATCCTTCCGATTCAGACAATAGGCAGTTCACATCGCATTGTGCCATAACCGGATATGGATTTTGCAAATACCCTGTAAAATGCACATATCCACCCAGCCCCCTCCCCTCTGCAGCCTCTCTGATCTCTGTCTGTAATTCTCCCTGTCCCAGATAATACAAATGTATATGTTTTCCCCTTTGATGAAGAAGATCCAGTATATGAACCAGCCTCATGGGATTTTTCCGCTTTTCCAGCCTTCCGGCAAACAATAGATTCGGATGTTGTAACCGAATCGCCGTGTACTCCGCTGCTTTCTTTCTGATCTGTTCCGTATCTACACCGTTGTAAATCTCCAACAGCTTATCTGCGTGTGCGGGACAGAGTTCTTGTAAGGATTTTGTGGTCAGGTCACTGATGGACACAATGGTCTGTACTTTTTGAAACGCTTGATTCTGCAACATTAGATACTTTGCCATAGCAGGGCTTTGCAGATCATAAATATCACTATGTATCCATGCGATGCACCGTTTGCCCGGAGGCAGCAGAAAACAGGGTATCTGATAATTAAAGGCGATATACAAATCATAATCCTGCGGAATATACCGTGAAATCATTCTGGACGGTTCATTCAGCAGGTAATAATATTTCTTCCTGCCCTCTGCGTCACCCGCAAAGGTAATCGCGCCCAGATATGTAATCGTTTCATGTATCGGTTCTTTCTTTATTTCCGCATGATAATACTCCAGTATGCCAATCTCATATTTCTGCGGATCCAAATGATTTACAATCATAGTCAGCAGCGCTTCTGCGCCGCCGCCATAACTGAATGACCATATAATAAACAAAATCTTTTTTTTCATATACTCTGTCTTCTGGCATATCGCCAAATCCCTTCTCCTGTCAGGATTGGTTATGCCGACGTTCCTCCATGTAGTTCTTTGCATCCTTCATAAAACTGTATACAATCAGAACCATCACCGCGCCTATGGGAAAAGCTGCCACAATGCTGACTGACTGCAGGCTGCTCATGGAACTTTCCGCAAACACCAGTCCTGCAGGCAGCACAATCAGTAAAATACACCAAAGCAGCTGAATCAGTTTATGAGGCGTCTCATCCGCTTCAAGTCTGTGATAGCTGTAGCAGGATGCCGTCAATGCAATGGAATCAAAGGATGTTGCATAAAAAGCAGTCATCGTCAGTATCAGCAGTGCCAAAACAAACGGCGCACAGGGCAATGTTTCAATACTATGAATAATCATCCCATATAAATCCCCGTCTCTCTGATATATCTCTATAAAATCTACCCTGCCGGTAACCTGCAGGCTCAGTGGATAATTCCCCAGTACAATGAAACTGATCAGTGTGGAACCTGTACCAAATACATAACCGCCCAGAATCGTCTGCCGCACAGTACGACCTCTGGAAATGTTCCCGATAAAAAAGGGGGCCGCCACACACCACACCATCCAGTAAGCCCAGTAATAAATCGTCCAGTTCTGGGGAAAGGAAGTCTCTCTCAACGGATCCGTATAAGTGGACAATTCCAGAAAGTTTTGCACCATACTGCCCAGGGATGAAAAACCTGTCTCAATGATATATTTTGTCTCTCCACTCAAAAAAAGCACATAGGCAATCAGGCCAAAAAACATATACACACAGGCTTTCGCCAGCAATGCAATCCCCCGGAATCCATGCAGCAGAGAACCCGTATAAATCAGACAGGTTACAAACAGAATTCCCAATGTAACCATGGTACGATCAAACGTCGTATGAAACAGCGCATTGACCGCTTCTGACATCAGCGGCGTGGCCACGCTGAAAGTGGTGGCCGTACCGGCCGCCAGGGCAAATACAGCCAGCAAATCTATCACCCTGCCACAGAACCCGTCGGTAAGCCTGCCCAACACAGGACGACACGCCTCCGAATATCTCTGTCTGTTCCGTCCCCGCACATGAATCATAAATCCGAAAGCAACCGCCAATATCAGGTAAAATCCCCATGGGATAAAACTCCAGTGAAACAGAGGAAACACACCTGCCCAATCCTGAATGTCCCCCAGTTGTCCGATGTGTGGATCCGAAGCATACAATGACCATTCTGAAAAGGAGTAAAACAGGATATCCGCCGCCAGACCGGAGGTAAACATCATACTGCCCCAGACAAAAAAGGAATACTTCGGTTTTTCATCCGGCTTTCCCAGTACGATCTCTCCATATCCGGAAAATGCAATAAACAGGGATAAAAGAAACAGGGACAATCCAATCATCAGATAACAGACCCCCACCGTATCCCCAAAGAAAAAACGAATTCGTGCAAGCATCTCATTGGCCTGATCCGGTTCCAGGAAAAACAGGATGCCAAGAGCAGCCACCAGGACAAGCGGCACCAGCGTAATCATCCAGTCGATCCGGTTATGCCTGTCTCTTTTTCTCATCCTGCTTCGCCTCCTTCAGGTATCTTGTATAATGGTGATCCAATTCTGCCAGTTCTTCCAGACTGTCAATTTCAACCATATCATCCGGCTGTATTACCCGTATGCCCAGCCTGTACTGCTCCGGATAACAGAATACAGGAATGTCATCCCAGTATATCCGGGTGTTCTGATGTTTTTTAAATTCTGTTTCCAGATGTTGTTTCAGACGTCTGCCGTCCTCCGCATTCCACCGGGAAACGCTCACCAGCCGCCAGCCGCATTTCCCACCGGTACGGCTGCAGCCTGCTATCACTCCATCCTCCACATCCAGCAGCCATTCATTGGTAAAGGAATCTGTCCAGACCGCATGATAACCGGATCGTTCAAATTCCGGCCGCAGGATTTCCGCATTGTAAATCATTTGATCGCCATCCAGTATGAACGAATCTTCCAGACACTCCCTGGCCATATATAACGAAGATATGTTATTACAGGTGTCATAATAAGGATTTTCTATCAGACATACACCCGGATATTCTTTTTCCAGCGCCATAAACTGTTCTTTCCTGTATCCCGTGACAATATAAATCTCCCGAATCCCGTTTTCCCACAACCCCCGTATTGCCGTATCAATCATTCGTATACCATTGACCGTGACCAGTGGTTTGGGAATTCTCAGTGTGACGGGATGCATCCGTTTTCCGGCGCCTGCCGCCAGAATGACCGCTCTCTTCGCTCTGTGCATTTGCTTCTTATCTCCGTCCGGGAATCTTTTCCCTGACAATCTTTTCATAGTCTCTGGCAAAAGAATACTGCCGCAGAGCGTATTCCCCAAAGTCTGTGCCCAGCTTCCTTTTATATTCGCACCAGTTACTCCACAACAGGCCGCAGACCGCTATATAAGCATATATTTTTATCCGTATGGCTTCCGGACATCTTTCAAGGAAATACAAATCTATCAGATCATCCACCTGATGCCTGGTATAGAGGGAATAGATACAGAACATGGCTATGTCAACATGGGGATCCTGCATCCCTGCATATTCCCAGTCAATCAGCCGCACCCCACTGCCTGCAATCAGAAAGTTATCAGGTACTGCGTCTATATGTGAAAGCACCTTTTTTTCAACATGAGAACAGATATATCTCTCCAGTTCCAAAACCCGGTTTCTTGTATCCTCATAATCTGTATATGCAGAATCCATCCCCGCCCACAGACTTTCATAAAACCGTATCTGACTAAACAAATCAAACCCATGCGCCACCGACAGCTCCAGACTATGGAACGCCCGGAGCTTTGCCATACACCGCATCAGATCTGTTCTGTCATATGGATTGCAAACCCGTGCGCCTTCCAGAAACTCCGTAATCTTATATCCTCTCTCAGAATCCAGATATACAATCTCGTCACAGATATGTCTTCCGGAAACAGCCTGATAAACGGCAGCCTCTTCCTGACGGTTAATCAGCTTATCTGTCCCTTTCCCCGGTATGCGTATTATATATTTCTTCCCATTACAGGTAAAAAGGAAAGAACTGTTTGTCATTCCTTTTTTCAATGCCATAATATCCCGAATCCCGCCTGTCTCCACATCCAGAGCGCCGCTGATAACTTCCAGTATGTCAGGGGGCAGATAACCGCCCTGATTCTCCGTTTTCAAATTTTTCATACTCCTTTATCCCAAAATATACTGTCAGCTTTCCTGAAGACTGTGTAACGGTCGGTCTGTCACTGTAATATGTTTATAAACTTTATTCCATAAATCAGGTGCTTTGCCCTGGTCCTCAACCGGTTCATCCAAACGGTCGCATAACCGTACAAAACCGTCCTCATATACCGTCAGTTTATAACCATTTTCAAATATAAAAGTTTCAAAGGCTTTCAGTTCCTGATCTTTTCCCGCTTTATGATAAATATATTGAAAATCCGGATTATATATAGCGGATCGTTGTATTTTAATAAAATGTTTTGGTTCATATTCAAATCTCTGTTTATATAAAAGTGAGCATACAATTTCATTAAAATCCATCAGTGAAATCAGGCTGTCATCCGTCACCACCGGCATCTCCGGTGACCGGATTGCCATTGGAATCTGTATCAAATCCTCATGACAGGAAAAATTTGCCGCTGCAATTTCATCCAGAGGCATCCCCGGAGGCAGGAGAATATTTCCATGATCCGCATAAAATACCATGCGGCATGGCAATACACGCAGAAAAGGCGTTATTACCCTGTCCAGATATTGAACGGTATCCCTGTGCTGTCGTTCATAATCTGTCCTGAGCCTTCCTCCGTTCCGTTCAAGATAATCGAACATAATATTGGTTCCGTCCGCTATCAATTCAGACTCTGTATCCGGATTCGGATAAGAATAATGGCTTTCATACAAAACATGTACATAAAACAACCCCTCTTTATCCACATCCGCATCCATAATAAAATCCCATATTTTTTCTGTGGCAGTCTGAATGAGCTCTGTCACCTGTATTCTGTCCGATTCCACATATTTTGTACTATCCGTATAAAAGTGAATACCTCTGCCCTGCTTCACCGCCTCCCGGATAAATCTGCAATCCTTTTCCGGAACTGTATTGGATATATAATATTTTGTACGGAGATCATCGTTTTCACCATATGCTGGTATCAGGCTTTCATAGGTGGATGTTGATACCGAATATGCATTTGTATAGAAGTGCGTATATTCCGTCAGATATTGTTTCAGCCTGGGCATACTGCCGTTCAGTACATCCTGCCTGCGCAATCCATCCATACAAAACAGTACGGTATGGCCGGCAGATACTGAGGACAGGGTAGATAATTCCAGTTGATATATTTCTTCCAAATCCTGTTTTAATTCCCTGTAAAGGGGATAATCTCCCATAAGAACCAGTGCTTCCGCATACCTGGCCGCAGACTGGAAATCCCGGATATTCACATATTCCCGAATAAGGCTTTGAAGTAATTCTTCTGTTTTTTCATTGTTCCGAAGACGTCGTTTGATCCGGTTTATTTTTTTATAGGAAGCATAGGGATGACTCCCTGTATAATAAGCGCCATTTAACAAAATCCCCTGATTCTCTAGCTCTTCATAAAAATCCAGATATTTGATATGGGCATATTTTTCTTTTAACGCTGCCCGGATTTCTTCTCTGTACTGATAGGAGGAAATCACAATACCATCTATCCCGCATTCCAAAATCCGGTCTTCATGAATCACACAGAAGCCACCGGCATCAGCCTGTTCATATTTGCCATCGATAATAAACTTCACTTTCTTCATTTCGAATATAAAATCCGCCATCAGCATCCGCGTATGGCTGCCATAACACCAGACAGCTGGAGTTGCGCACCGTGATAGAAAACCCGTCAAAGATTCCCGAATATATGTATAGAGTTTTGCTTTCGGATATGTTTCCAGAAACGTATATTTGCTTTGAAGCTGATTAAACTTTTCAGACAATCCCATATCGTTTAACTTCCTGCTTTCTTTACTGTGAGTATGCAATCCCTTGTTCGGAATCCCGCCGGACTTTATATATCCTCATAGATTGTGCGGGGATCTTCCCAGTAGATCATTTCATCCCTGATTTTCCATTTCTGTTTTAGTTCCTGTCGGATCTGACTTGCTGTTTCGATGTTCTTAACAGCAATGAGTATCATATCAAATTCCAGATTCCGTAACTGTTCTACCGGTTTTACTTCCGCAAAATCGTAATGGTAGCGCTGATATCCTCTGTCTACCCAGCCTGTAATACGGATGGATGTATATCTGCTCAGATGTATGTAAAAGTCTCTCCCCACAGTTCCCGCTCCATAGATAATAATCCGCTTTTCCATAAAAACAGCGGGATTTCTGACATAATAAAATGGGTAAAGCTCTGCACATATTTTTATTTTCCTGATGCTATTAAGGATCATTTGGGCCGAATACTTTTCTATACAACAGCAAAAACAATCATATTGATGATAGCGAATCAATACGGTTTTTAACGCATGATAAAGCCTGGCTATTCCTGCAATACCGGAAACAAATGTGGAATCGGTCAAAGAACCCTGATGCTTTACATAATGGTATAAAGCTGTTTGATGAAAATATGTACTTTTTCCTTCCAGAAGACATATGACCAGGCAAATCAGATCTTCTCCAAATCTAAGTTCAACAGGTACCATAGTGTGGCATTTTTTAATAAATTCTGCTTTATACAATTTAGACCATATACTGGGAGTTATATGCATATCAGAATCATCTCCCATAATAACGCTGCCAATAAGATTTCTCGCTATGTCTGGTTTTAACTCATATTTTCCTGTTTTTATCCTGCAAAACAGCTCATTGCCCGATTCACTCTCACAGATAAACCCCGTATGCACAAAATCAACATCATTTTTCGTCATATCCCATAACAGTGTTTCATAAAATGTTCTGTCTACGTAATCATCTCCATCCAGAAAACCTATCATTTTTCCTTCTGCAATCTGTAAACCTGCATTTCTTGCAGAAACAGGCCCTCCGTTTTTCTTATGGATGACTCGTATACGTTTATCTTTTAACATATACTTATCACAGATTACGCCAGAGGAATCCGTTGATCCGTCATCTACCAGAATTATCTCCAAATTCTCGTAAGTCTGATCGATAATGCTGTCGACACATTTTTCTATATAATTCTCTATATTGCAGACTGTTACAATGACGCTGATTTTTGGTTTGTTAATATTTGTTTTCATAATATTTTTCAAAATAAATGATTCCTATTTTATGATTCCCATATACATACTGGTTTTTTCCACACGATCTTATCCATAGAAACTCCCATATTTATCAAACTGTTTTTAACACAGTCAGCTTTATTGGCATCTGTAAGCGCTATGACAACATAGTCAAACTGCATATCCCTTATTTCTTCCGGAGATTGAATATTGTACCCTGTTTCAGAAATCTTTTTAAAATTTCTGTCTACCCAGCCGGCGATCATACCATAATTTCTGTTTATAAAATTGTGAAAATAAGATTTTCCCACACTGCCGGCTCCATAAATAACAATCCGGCTTTCCTCTCTTACCATATCGTATGGGAACTGATAAAAGAATGTATTTATATCTATATCATAGATTGTTTCTATTGCAGCATGAAGAAACAGCAATATGTATTGTTTTAACTGATACCAGGTATTTTCCCATACACCCAATTCTTTAAATTTTGTTTCCATATATCTCTGGAATTCCCGAATCTGTTCAAAAGATTTTATAGTATAACTGGTCACCTGTGAATTTCCATGTATGCAATAGTGATACCATACCTTCTCCATAAACATAATCCGATTGGCTTTGGAAATGGAAATATATGTGATAGCCGCATCCTCTCCATAGGTGATAGCTGCATTTATATTTTTCACGGTTCCAGTCCATAAACTTTTTTTAAACAATTTAGTACACACGGACGGAGTAACTGCCCTTTTATGAGAAACGGGATCATACATCATAACCGGAATTACTTCATCCATTATTTTTTCTTTTTCATATATACCATGAAATATATCATATTCAATATGACAATCTCTTCCATCGTCATATATAATTCCGGAAGAGATAATATCCGGCTCATATTTTTCATATATGTTCATCATTTCCTGGTACATGTCTGTTTCAATCCAGTCATCACTGTCAACAAAGGTTATTACATCCCCTTTTGCTTTACTCACGCCAAAGTTACGGGCTGCAACCGATCCCTGATTTACAGTATGATAAACATATATGCGTGAATCTCTTTTTGCAAATTCATCACAAATAAACCCAGATCTGTCATTAGATCCATCATCAACCAAAATCACTTCGAGAAAACAATATGTTTGTTTCAAAACACTGTTTAAACAAATCTCCAAATATTTATCCGAATTGTATACTGTTATTATAACCGAAAGCAATTTATTCATAATTAAATCCCACAAACAACTCACTTATATCCATACAGAATTATAATCTCGTTTTTAAACCATTACATCTGAACAGATAAACTTTTCGTGGATTCTCTCCTTTTTTCTATAAAAATCATACTGTCACAATAAGTTATATATTTAATTTTCTTCGAGTATTTATTCGCTTCCAGCTCATTTGTTTCAGAATATTGAGAATGCAAATAATCTATTAGATTTTTGGAATATTCGATAAAAGAATTACCTTTATATTGTCCTCCAAACTCTTTCATATATGACGTATGTAAATCCTCACACAAATAAATTCCGTCATCTGCAACAAGATCAAACAGTTCTTCAAATGCTATAATCTGCTGTTCCATCCTGTGTCCACCATCGTCAATTAAAATATCCACCTCTCCAATTTCCTGCTTTATTTTTTTCAAAAAATTTCTGTCATCCTGTGAACCTATATAGATTTTTGTATCCGCATCTTCCAGCTCTTTACATCCAGGATCAATATCAATCCCATAAATCCTGATTTTATTATCGAAAGTTTTAAAGTAATCTCTCCACATTTGCAGAGAACCTCCTTTAAACACTCCGATTTCCAATATAGACATATCTTTTCCCCTGTATCTGGAAAAAAATCTGTCGTATGATTCGAAATAATGCACCCATTTGCTCATCACTTTATGCGGTTTTGAAAAAAAGAACCTTTCCAGAACATTCATAGAATCCGCATTCAATAGTTTCCTGATATATTTTCCAGGCACAATCATTGGTTTATTCAACTTCCTGTTAAAATCCAGATGTCCCAAATTATAAATTTCTTTTTCTGATAAAATAACGGTCTCATTATAAGATATAATCTTTTTTTCCGGTATTTTATAGTTCAATTTCAATTCTGATGAAATTTCTTTATAAAATTTACTGTTTACCGCAATAATTATAAGATCGAATTTATCCCACAAAATTTCTGCAGGATTATTTATTTTTAGTCCTCTATATTCTGTATTCCATAAACTGCTATCGGAATCTGTAAGTAAAATATTTTCCAAACCAGCTTCCAGGCAGGAGTCAATATAGTTTTTCCCACACTTTCCAACTCCGTAAATAACAATATTGTCCAAAATCATTCCTCCAAATCAGCTTTCATCAACCAGTTCATACAACGAAAAAAATTTACTTTTCATTTTATATTTCAGTTTCTCATATATATGTTCAAAGTCCCACACAGGCGTTATTATCACAGCATCTACTTCTTCTAATTTTTCCTCCGGCCCTTTTATTGGATATTTGGGATGATGCATTTCAGTTCGTCTGTCAATAATATATCTTACTTCAATACCGCTGCCTTCCAATTCAAAAAACAGATGTTTCCCCATTCTTCCTATTCCATAAACAGCTACTGTTTTTATTCCGTACTTTAACAAATAATCACATATATTTTTTCCGTCTTCTCGCAGAGACATCCATTTGTTAAAACATCTGGATATCATTTTTTGCTTTTCCACCTCTTTTTTCAATCCACTCTCATCCTGTTGTTCACTGTCAGATTCAAAGCTGAAACTAATTTGCGTCCGGTTATCCAATGCAACTTCCTTGGCAGTTTTAATTGCTTCCAGATATCCGTATCCGTTTTTCTCATCGGGTTCCAAATACATTCCCTCTCCCCATTCGTTCCATGCGTTTATAAATACGAATTCATTATTTAAATAACTACTTTTTCGATATAAACCAATCATTCCATTTCTAAAAGCATCTAGTGAAAAACCCGAAAAAGAAACTCCATTATTTCCCCTGCGCGGAGAATCATCACAATCTGACACTCCTCCAAAATATGTTTTCATCCCCCTTATGGGCGGCATTTTGAGTATATTGTCCCATGTTTCCTGATAGTCCGGTCTCATTACGTTGTTTTTACGTCTTACGGTTTCAAGATTCCAAAACATGTGAGGTGCATTCATCAAAACAGCATCAAATCCTTTTTGCATATTCAGACTATTCATACCAATAAAATATAACCCTGGAAAACCTGCAAGACGAGACAACTCTTTCCAGTAATCAATCATCTGATAAATACAGGGTATTAATCCCGTATCAAATATTGCAAATACCGGTTTGCCGTCTAATTTGATATATCTTTCATCCTCAAAAAAGGGTAACAAATACTCAAAATGCTCTTTCCATTCTCTTTCTCTTCCATATTTCTGTTCCAGTAAAATACCATTTCCATTATCCTTGTTATCTGTTTTTTCAAATTTATCTGCCCATGAATTTCCACCTAATTTACTCCATGTTCGTGTCCAGCTTCCATTGGCCCAGCAAAAACAAAATGGCATAGAAACATCCTTCCAATTCAATAGATTTTCAGCGGGTTTTTCAAGTATTCTCCTCCCATCCTTAAAATAATAGTGATAAATGCACTGACCATCAATTCCATAACTCTTCATTAAATCCGCCTGCCATAACATTGTGTCTTTCTGAAGCAAATCATAATAATTCTTGTGTAATGGTACCCTGGGCTGATTATGTCCGTCAAAAAGAGGAAATGCAGATCGGACGGCAGTCCATTCGGTAAATCCTTCTCCCCACCAGTTATCATTTTCAATTACTCTGTGAAATTGCGGTAAATACATTGTAAGCGTTTTCATTTTATCTATTCCTCATTATATTTAAATCTTTTCAAAATAAAACAGCCCAAACCGATCTCCCCCGTTGCAAGTATCAGCATCATATTTTTTCAATTCAACATTCCTTTCAATTCTTCCATCTGCCGTACAGGAGAATTCCAGCAACATGCATTTGTCAAAGCAAGTCTTAATTGTTTCTGCGCAAAAAATACGATGCGCATTGAATTCCAGGCGTTCCTTTCCGATTGGTACAGATATGTATATTTTCCCGCCGCGTTTCACCTTTTTCTGTATCGCATCAAAACATCGAAAACAGGCTTCCGGATCGATTGGATCTCCGTATCTGCCCAATCCAAAGTGTTCGAGTGAGCAAAGGGCAGACAAACTCGCAATGCTGCTGTCTTCAAACTGATTCATATCTGTCGCATTGTCAACGATTGTATGTAACCCCGCTATCTTCATTGGAAGTGGACGTATATCAATCATGTTGACAGGGATTCCAAATGACAGTATATGGGAAATAAATCCGTCCAGTCTTGATCCGATATCATAATGCTCTTCCGGCTGATTCGTAAATATAAGCTGCGCCGCCCATAAATCCTGCCAGAAATAACTGTTTACAGTACCTCCGCTTTCATACCGGTCCTTTATCATGGGTCTGAGTATACTTTCATCAATTTTAAATGTATCCCGCCTATTCAGCTCATTATAAAGCTCTTTGTCATGGGCGAAAAATGTTTTATCAAGCAATCCATGATTAGCACAATATATTTCAAAATTTATTTCACCCAGTATTTCTCTGATCCAACCCGTATTTTTATTGGAATCCACACAATAAGACGGATACATAAAAATCATCTTTTCAATGTCAAAATTTAGTCTGGCAACTTTCTGATAGATTTCATTACCGTGGTTGTTTGCAACAATTATTACATCATAGTCTTCTGACAGTTCGGTAAGCTCATATACTTTCTTATTACAGAACCGGTCTTTGCGCCTGACTGTCTCGATATATCCTTTCACCTCTCCAGGTAATCCGTTTTTTATAAGACTCTCGGCAGTTTTTCCCGTTCCCCATATGAAAATGTTTTTCATATTTATTGTTTGCCTCCCTTTAAACATTACCCCATACATAAATAATTTTTACTTACAACCTAATCCATTCGTTAGGGCAAATATCTACCATGTCACATACATTCAACCACCGGGAAGGCGCAATCACTATTTTTTCAGTATTTTTATTAAGCCATGCTCCCCACCAACTGAAAGTACTGTTCGCAATAATATTATGTTTGCA
>ERZ778518.1795-NODE-1795-length-13186-cov-16.458838_pt1 | contig 13186 bp, 8 predicted proteins | sample MGYA00510340_ERZ778518 | MGnify/ENA primary metagenome ERZ778518 (study PRJEB29527, sample SAMN07138967) | mouse gut metagenome | material: feces | host: mouse | place: China:Nanjing | collected 2016-01-25 ... | reverse complement strand
GACACATCGCGCCCACCTTCTCGTCCGGCGCGTTCTTCGCCACCACCTTCGCGCCCACCGCGCTGTCCGTGGCAATCGTCGCCCCAACGAAACAGGGGTCGGCAATGCGCTGCAGCACATTGTCCACGGCAAACACATTGAGCCACTCCACACCTGCCTGCCGCATTTTCTCCGCCACGCCCCATTTCATCATGGATAAAAACCAGCCGCCGTTGCCGTTGGGGGAGGTGGACATTTTGTTCTTTGCTTCCATATATACCTTCCCCGTATAATCGGACGCCGGAGCCATATCCTGCATGAAAAAGGTCACATAATCCGCATTGTAGCCGAAAAACTTCTTTTCCTCAAAAAAACTGACAGTAGCGTCATGGTTTTTATCGCTGGTCATCACATAGAGGGGAATCCACGCGCCCGCCTGATGCACCACGTCCATCAGATTTTCGACAAGACGCTGGAAGATAAAGACGTCCTTTGTCAATCCGATATTGTAAACGCCCTTGGGCGCGTCTGAGCCAAGTCTGGTGCCCATGCCGCCCGCAAGCAGCACCGCGCCTACCTTGCCCGCCCGGATCGCCTCCAGACCTGCTTTTGTGTATTCTTCCTTTTTCTTCGCAATCTCGGGAAGCTGCATGACCGCAATCGGCTCAATCTTCCCTCTGGGATTTAAGGTTTCCTTCTTTTCGCACAGCGACAGCACGTCAAAATCCGTCTGCTCGATCTGGGTAAGCAGCGCCTCCCTCTCTTCCTCCCCCAGTTCATCATAGTATTTCAGCACATGAAGCTGCCCGTATTTCTCCAGTTTTTTGTATGCCTCCTGATAGTTCATGACGTCCTCTTTTCCCGCGCCCGCTTTCTTTTGGGATTTCCGTGTCCGATGCGCGACGACACGGCTCCCCTGCCAGTATTTCTCTTTTTCCCCATTCTAACACGAGGCGGCGGCAGACTCAATCCGAAAATCTAATACACCACCTTTTATGGAAGCAAATAAGGATTTCCTATTACAGATACAGCACATAATCCTGCATTTCTTTCCTAAATCCTGCATGACGCATGGCTTCTGCCGCTGCATCAGGATATTCTTTCACCACGATCCGTTTCCTATCCGAAAAAATACTGCCCTGCCTGAATTTCTCCACAAACAACCGCAGGCACTCCTCCTGCAATTCCTCCTCCCAGACCCGCAGAATCTTTCCCTGCCGCTCCATCACGGCAACCGGCAGCCCGCCGTAACAGACAACCGCCGTTCCCGGCACATTGATAAAGCTGCGCCCCTCCTTATGCGGCAATACCTTACCCCAGCACTGCGCCGGATCCGCCGCGTTGATCCAAACCAGTTTTTTCTGCGGCGCCTGCAGTCTGCGCACCACGCTCTCATAATCTTTTCCCAAAATAAACTGTGCGCCGGAAAGATCTTTCACAAAATACCCCCGCCTTGCCTGACCCGTATATTCCCATACGCGAAGCACCGACAGCGCCTCCTGCCATGACAGCCCGCAGGCAGCCGCCGTCTCTTTGCTGAGAATGGGACTGACTTGGAAGCAGGCTTTCAGCTTATCCTCGATGGTTTTCTCCCGCACAGGTCTGACAATGTCCCACCTTCCCGTCTGCAGTGCCTTTACGCGCAGATTGACACGTTGTCTTGCCACCGCTTTTTTCGTCTTTTCGCGGTCAATCCACTGCCGCACCGGCAGAAAACTGTCCGCATAGACAAGACCCTTTTCCATCAGAGAAAGCAAAATATCATAGGGAGACCTGTCAGGTAACAGGTTATTTAACGACTGCATAAAGCAGGCGCCGCGCCTGACCACCGCTTCATAGATGACGCGTTCTTCCTCCGTCAGCTCCTCCCCTGTCAAATCCTCCTGCGGACTGCCCGCCTCCCAGTCAACATCCGGCTGAAAATCGAAGCGCAGTCCGTCCTTCTCCTCCATATGCCAGAACAACTCGCCCTCCGCCAGATAAGCATCCAGCAGGGAAGGTTTGTAATTTCTCACATGACCGGGCAGCAAAATCTTTTCCCAGAAGGCGGCGGGAAACGACATCCCTGCGTACTGTCTGAGCGTATCCCGCAGGCATTCCACAGGCGGCGCGCCGGATTCCAGTCTCGACAGCATAAGAGCCGCATAATTTTCAGCCGGGCAGGTCTGTATCTCTTCCCGTCGATTTTTCAACGTCCGCACTCTGGCGCGCTTATATAACTCCCCGTGGTAATATCTGCCATCCTGTTTGACTGCCGCCTGCTGCCGACACAATTCTTCCAGAATTTCCTCCGCCAATGCCGCAGACCACCCATAGCGCTCCGCCGTCTGTTCGGCGTCCGCCGCACCCCTGTAACGCAGCATCCGCCTGACAATGTGAAGCTGTGTTTCTAAAACCTGTCCGCCTTCCTGCTCCGCCGTTTGCCGTCCCGCAGTTTCTTCCGTCTGCCTGCTGCCAGAACCCGGGCAATCCTGCAATGCCGCTTTTGCCACTTCCGTCTCACGCAGCGCTGCATCATACTCCGCCTCCTGCTCCGCGGCAATCCACAACCCCTGCTCCAAATACAGCACTCTGCCTTCCTTTGCCAGACTGTCCAGCCATTCCACCGGGATATCCAGTTCCCCCGCCGCCAGATCGCCTTCGGCCATAAGAAGGGAATGCAGCTGTTTCTCGTCTTTGGGCAGGCGGTTTCTCTCCTGCACCTCTGAAAGTTCTCGGTCCCCCGGTCGAATCAGATGCTTTTCCTTTGTTAAAGCCTCCTCCACCGCACCGTGAATTCCCCGCGGCGTGGGCGCATAGTCATACATCACCGCCGCTTCCTGACTCCACTGCAGAGGCAGCGACATGGGGGACGGTATGTCCGTATAAATTTCCCGCACCTTGACCGCACCGCTGCGGATATCATAGAGAAGCGTCTGCACCCCTTCCGCGTCCCACAGCTCCTGCATACACTCCCGCCTTGTCTCCCGGATCAGCGGGTGCTCCTTCTCCCTGACCAACCGCTCCAGCATTTCCGCACTCTTTAATCTCTGCATCCACAGGGGCTGCCTGCCGTTTTTCCGCACGCCCATCATCAAAGCCCTGCCGCTGTTGTAGCGAAACGCCATATTAAACAGGGGTGTGGCGGGCAGTAAGATTTCCAGCTTCCGCAGGCACGCATCCGCATCCACTCTCTGCAGCAGTCCCTCGGGCAGCTTCTGATCGCCATAGGAATAGAGCAGAAAGCCGTCCTCCTCGTCCACACTGCCGATCTCCATCTGCAATTCTTCTCTGGCTGTCTGCGCCGCAAGCAGGGACAGGGGCGCATTGATCCGCCTGCCAAAGACAGAGTGCACCATCATCTGGCTGTTTCCCACCGTATCCTTAAAGTGTTCCACAATGATCGTCTCATAATCCGGCAGGCTGCCTGCCGCCTTAATCTGACGCTCCAGATAGCCGGACGCCAAGGACACCGCCGTCTCGTCAAGCCCTAATTCGCCAAGCGCCTCCTGTAATCTGTCCTCCTCGTAAGCGCCCTGCAGCGAACGAAAAATACGCCCAAACGCTTCCCCCGTCCGCTTGTCCCTCCCTTTGATCTCCCCATGCCAAAAAGGAAGCCTCGCGCCTTCCATCTTTGCCTGCGTCACCGTCACGGTGTCGCGGCTGATATTCGTAATCTTCCACGCAAAAGAACCGAGGATAAATCGATCCCCTCTTTGGGACTCATAGATAAATTCCTCATCCACCTCGCCCAGCCTGACTCCTTCCTCGTTCTTTACCGTATATAATCCTTTGTCGGGAATCGTTCCGCCCGCCGACACGGCTAACATCCTGCTGTAGCCGTCTCCCTCCACCTTCTCATGGATCCTGTCATAAAGGATCCTCGGCCGCACGGGAATATCCCTCTCATGCTCATAATCTCCCGCCAACATGGAAAGGACCGCCTTCACATCCTCTCTGGTGATCTTGCAAAAAGGCCATGCGCGGGGCAGAATTTCCATCACCTCATCGATCTCATAACTCCGAAATGCCGCCATGGACACCAGATGCTGCGCCAGCACATCCAGACACTGTGTGGGCGGTTTGACGTGTTCCACGCCGCCTTCCCTTGCAAGCTGCGCCGTCATGCCGCAGGACACACACTCCGCTGCCATTCTGGGAAACAGATACATCACGCTGACGCGGCCCGGGTTATGACCCGCACGCCCCAGCCGCTGCATCGTTCCCGAAATCGTGCGGGGACAGCCCACCTGCAGTACCTGATCGATCTCTCCCACATCGATTCCCAGTTCCATAGAAGATGTGGCGCACAGCAGTCTCAGCTTCCCGTCCCGCAACTGTAATTCCGTCTCCATTCGCTGCTCTTTGGAAAGGCTTCCGTGGTGTACCCTGGCAAAGCCGTCTCCGCCCAGTTGGTTTACATAATACGCGAGTTTCTCCGCATATCTCCTTCCCTCCACAAAGGCAATCACGCTGCGGCTGCCTTGACAGTACTGATAGACCAGCTTCCCCAACTCCTCCCACACAGGATCCTTTCGGGGACCCTTGGTCGCATCCGGATAGGGGCTTAAAATTTCCAGCCGCACCTGTTTTTTCATGTTTGGCGCAATGATTTTTACCTCCTCGGGCGCCAGATACTGCGCCGCTATCTCCAACGGCTCTATGGTGGCGGACAGTCCGATGCGCTGCAGGGGTTTTCCGCACAGATGATCCAGCCTTGCCAGAGAAAGCATCAAATGCGCGCCCCTTTTTGTGTCGATCAGAGCGTGCAGCTCGTCGATGATCACCGCACCGGCTGTCGCCAGCACGTTCTGCCCCGTCTTGCTGGTGAGCATCAGATACAGAGATTCCGGCGTGATGATCAGAATATGCGGCGGTTTTCTGACCATTCTCTGCCTGTCCCGCTGGGAAGTATCTCCCGTGCGGATTCCCACCGATATGATTTCCTGCGCACCAATCCCCTCTAAGGGACGCTTTAGGTTCTCCCGGATATCCGCCGCCAAAGACTTGAGCGGGGAAACATAGATGAGCTGTAATTCCTGCGGCAGCATCCCGGCTGTCGCCTGTCGCTTCATCCGCTCCAGAAACACAAAGAAAGCCGACAAGGTTTTCCCCGTACCCGTGGGCGCGGAAATCAGCGCATGGCTTCCCTCCGCGATGACAGGCCAGCTTTCCTTCTGTACGGGAGTAGGCTCCCCCAGCGTATCGGCAAACCAGTCTGCCGTCTGCTTTTCAAACAAAGTTAACACATTTCCCATAATACCCTTCTTTCCAAATCTGTCTGATTATTTCATTGTACACATCCAAAACCAAGCCTGCAATATCTCACTCCAACGTTTTTAAACCGCTATTCTCATCGCCCAAGACAGCATTGTGACCCCGCCGGTTATATGATACAATTTAAAAAACATTTCATGGAGGTGCCCTATGAGTATTTACGAGTTCTGTCCTACGCTGGAAAGCGATAAATTTGTGCTGCGGCTATTTCAAGAGGAAGACTGCGACGATCTTTTAAAAGTTTACAGCGACAAAAACGCCCTGCCGTTTTTTAACAGCGATAACTGCGACGGCGACAATTTTTATTACGCGACAAAGGAACGGATGGCGGAAGCGCTTGCTTTTTGGAAATCCTCCTATCAAAACGGCTGGTTCGCAAGGCTCTCCATTATTGACAAAGCGTCCTCGACGGTAATCGGAACCGTTGAACTGTGTTTAAGAGTTTCCGAAGATGTCTATCATAATATGGGAATCCTGCGGATCGACGTTCGCAGCGACTATGAAAAGGAAGACGCGCTGTACGACATTACAACACTGATCACGCCGCATCTTCCAGAAATGCTGAACTGCAACGGCATCATTACCAAAGTTCCCATCTATGCGGTGGAACGAGCAAAAGCCATGCAGAAAGCAGGGTATACCAAGTCAGCACAATATCTGATCGGGAAAACAGGTTACGCGTATGACGGTTACTGGACATACAAAACAACGAACTAAGAAAAGAGGACCACAACATGAAAAGGAAACCGCTCTCCCTCCAAAAATCAGCCATACTGCTTGCTGCCGCTTTCCTTGCGGGAAGCGTGGGCGCATGTGGCACAGAAAACAATACCGATACGGACACCAGACTGGAAATTTCACCGATTACCGATGACGGAGCATCCACCGGGTCAGAAACCGAAAATCCACAGGACGCTTCGCAGACAGGAGACGGCGCTGAGAATATCGGTGAAAATTCTGACACAGATGTCACATCCGATGTTTCCGGCGCAGAACAGCAGGGAAACCCGGAAAATCCCGTCTCCGTCACTTTTGAGAAATCCATTGACGAAGTGAAAAGCGACGACGGCACGGTGATATGCACAAACAGCGTGCAGATGCCCGTGGTGCGCATCAAGGGCGCCGAGGATATCGCGGAAAAAATCAACGCCGATCTGGAAGCATACTATAAAACCTTTTCCACGGGCAATAACGGGACTGTGGAAATAGCGCAGGAAGACTATGCGGCAAGCCTCGGGGAAGACGGCTGGGATTTTCTCGCCTACAGTACGGATGTCAGCGTGAAAGTGACCCGCTTGGACGACACCGTAATCTCCTTCCAGATCACCCTCTACGATTACACCGGCGGCGCCCACGGCAACTACGGCTCCGGCGGGAGAAACTACAGTGCGAAAACAGGTGAGCTGCTCTCCTTCGATGAGATTGCAGACGACTACGAAGCCTTTCACGCCACGGTTCTGGATTACATGGTCAATCTGGCAGAGACACCCGCCTACAAAGATAAACTGTTCGGTCCCCCCTCCAAGGATGATCTGGACAGCACGCTGTTTGACGGGGACAACTGGGTATTTACCCGGAGCGGCATCAGCTTTTTAGCTGCCCCCTATTCACTCGGTCCTTATGCCTCCGGGGAAATTGCCTTTATGCTTCCCTACGAAAAGGCGTATGATCTGGGATTAAAAGAAGACTACCGTTACAACGGCAATTTTGTGGATGAACGCTACTATATCTACAAATCTGACCCGGAAACTTTTGAGCCAATTGTGGACGGCACGCCCGACTGCTATTTTGATCTGGACGGGGACGGCACGGAAGAAGGACTCGCCTTCTACGGTCAGGTCGTTGACCCGGAAACCGGGGAAAGCAGCTATGCTTTTTATATCGACGGGAAAGATTACGGCGATGTCATCAATGACGAACTGCAGAATATAAAAGGCAACGGCTATATGGAAAGCACTTACGCGCTGTATCACGCGGATGCCCCGGACGGCGGCGTTCCGGCGATCGCCGTGCTGTTCACGGAGTTCAGAGAAGAAACAGACAGTGACGGAAATCCCGTCTCACAGCCGCTCTCCTTCATTTTCGGCTACACGAAGGAGAAAGGACTGTATTATATGTATTGGGATGAGGGGTTTGTGACGCTGCCAAGGCAGCCGTAACGCTGCGATATGTGTACCCTTGCTCAGACAGGGAGGTCAACATGTGTGAATGGCAGCGATATCTACCATGACCCGCAGCGGTTTTTTAAGTACGTCAGACCGGTGCGGCGGGTGGACTGACCTCCGCTTTCTCTGGTTCGCAAACTCACGCCTGCCGTCACGAAATCCGATGCCGCACTAACCCCTGCAGGCTTTCACCGCCTCCGCGATCTCACAAGCCTCCTGCGCCGGATAAAACAGCCGCGCCGAGGCTTCCAACGCAATGTCGGTAATACTTTCCTTTTTCAAATAAAACTCTACTTCAGAGGGAGACATTTCACGCTCCCTCTCTCTCCATGTCTGAATCAGGTCGTTCAGCTTCTGGAAATGCGCCATCAGCGCGCCAAAATCCTGTATGCGGTCGATGGTACTGCTGCCGTAAACCTGTTTTTCCAGTTCACATACCGCAATGACCTGCATGGACATTTTTAACTCTCCCGTAATGTCAGAGGCTTCCATCAACACATCCGGGCGCTTCTCCAGACACGCCAGCATATACGCTTTCGCTCCGGCAATGTCCTTTTTGGCAAAATACGCCGCCAGTCTCTCCTTGATCTCCGCTGTCTCCCGCTTCTCATCAGTCATGCCTACCTTGCACTCGCGAACCTTAAGCCCCTGCACCTGTGTCCAGACATAGAGCAGAAATTCTGAGATAAAACCGTAGACCCGTTTGTGGTAGTCATCGTACCCGGAAGCGTCAATCTTTTCTTCCGCCTTCTCAAAGATGCCGAAAAGCCACTCACAGTAAGCGTCGTAAATTTCCTTTCTGCAGACCATCATGTTTCCGAAGTAAGTGCCTTTACTGTGCACCAGTCTCTCAAACGTCTCATGGTACGCGGGATAAAACTGCCGGATCACCTCTCCCACGGCTTCCAGATCATGGATATTGTAGTCGCTGGCATATCCTTCATAATAAGTAAAGTTTAACTTCAGCAGTTTCGATGTAATGATATCATAATCCGAAAGGATTTCCTCATACTCCCTCTCCGTGAGAATCCTTCCTTCCTCCGTGCAGAAGTATCTGCGGTAATGGCATATCCCCACATAGCCAGAAGTTTTTATATTTTTCCACACCCAGTAAACGCCCGTCAGCTCCCCGTAATAGCAGTTTTTCTCTGATATACTGACACCCGTGTCATCTCCTATATACCCGAGATTCCGCGCCACGGCGCGCCCCACCTGCAAAGGCACATAGACGGGATCGCCGGGTGTCGGAAATTTTTTGTGCGTCATGGTGAAAATCGTTACACTCATATTATGTTCTCCGCTAAAACTATGATATAAATTCCCCGGTTTCAAGTCCGCATGTAAAATGTCCATACTCCGGGCAGTCTCTGACGTATCGTTCAGATTTCCGAACATTCCTGTCACGCCTGCTGTGTCGTTTCCGCGCCGCCTGCCCTGGCATTTAACATCCCTTCCATCTTCTTCCTCACATGGAAAAATGCCGGAATCAGGAAAATATCTGCAAAAATCCATGCCAGCGGGTTCGCAAACTGCACCGCGCTGAATCCAAACTGAGGCACAAGCAGGAATCCTGCCAGCGCTCTCGCCAGCATCTCAAATGCCCCTGCAAAAACAGCCAGCCTGCTGAAACCCATCCCCTGGATCAGAAAACGGACAATATTCACAAGCGCAAGCGGGAAATAGAACACCGCATTCATCCGTATAAAGGAATAGGCGTTGGCGATGATCTGCGTCTCGCCCGCATCCAGAAACAGTAACAGAAGCTGTTTCCCGAACAGGAAAACCGCACCCAGTCCAATCAGAGAATAAATCAGCCCTAACAGGGTACAGCTCTTAAGTCCCCTGTCCACGCGCTCCAGATCCCCCGCTCCCACATTCTGTCCGCCGTAAGTCGCCATGGTGGAACCCATCGCGTCAAAGGGACATACCAGAAGCATACTCACCTTACCGCCCGCCGTGACTGCCGCCACCGCATTGGAGTCAATGCTGTTCACCGCACTCTGCAAAATCACGCTGCCGATCGCCGTGATCGAATACTGCAATCCCATGGGAATACCCATATTGCAAAGCTTCACCGCGTAATCCCTGTCCCATCTGCGCTCATCCGGGGTCAGCTTCAGTATCGCAAATTTTTTGCGCATATAAATCAGACAGGCAAACCCCGCAACCGCCTGCGATATCACCGTAGCTACCGCTGCGCCGTCCACGTTCATATGCAGCACCACGATGCAGAATACGTCGAGGAAAATATTCAGCACCGCCGCTGTCACGAGAAACACCACAGGCGTTCTGCTGTCCCCCAGAGACCGCAGGATAGCCGCAGTCATATTGTAGAGAAACACCACGGGTATGCCCAGAAATATAATAATTATGTAACTGTAAGACCCGTCAATGATGTTCGCCGGCGTGCGCATCACCTGCAGGATCTGGCGGCACAAAAGCGACACCACGATCGTGATGGCAACCGCAAAGATCACGGACAGCCACACGCTGTTCGCCACAAACCGTTTCAGTTCGCTCTCGTGTTTCGCGCCGAACTCCTGCGCAATCGGAATCGCAAAGCCGTTGCAGACGCCCATGCAGAAACCGATAATCAGAAAGTTGACGGAGCCTGTCGCTCCCACCGCCGCCAAGGCGTCCACTCCCAGATAATGCCCCACAATCACCGCGTCCATCATGCTGTAGAACTGCTGAAAAACAAGCCCGAACAAGAGGGGAACGGCAAAGCCCAGAATCAGCTTCATGGGACTTCCCTTCGTCATATCTTTTTCCATAATAAAACTCCTCCCTATTTTCTCCCCATTTGCGACGATTGTATCACAATGCCCGAAAAACACAAGCATTTATTTTAGAAAAAACAAAAAAATTTTAAAGTTTGGAAAACCAATTGACAGCGCAAAAAGAATGTATTAAGATGTTATCACTTTACGCAAAAACGGAGGATTTTTCCATGCAAAGCACGGCTGCAAAAGATAACTTTTATCAGAAAATTTTAAAGCTGGTTGTTCCGATTGTGATCCAGAACCTCTTAAGCGCGGCTGTGAGCTCCGCGGACGTGGTTATGTTAAACTATGTGGGGCAGTCCTCCATCTCAGCTGTGTCGCTTGCGGCAAACTACGCCAACGTTCTCTTTATGATCTATTACGGTCTCGGGACGGGCGCTTCCATGCTGAGCGCGCAGTATTGGGGGAAGGGCGATCTGCAGCCGATCCGTGCCATTCAGGGTATCGCCATGCGGTTTTCCCTCGTGATCTCCTTCGGTTTCTCCGGCTTCGCCTTCTTTGCGCCGGAACTTATGATGAAACTTTTCACCAACGAGGCGGAACTGATCAGAATCGGCGCGGGGTATCTGCGGGTGATGGCAGTTACCTATCTGTGCTGGGGTATCATAGAAGTGTATCTGGCGATCCTTCGGAGCATCGGACGTGTCACCGTGTGCATGGTTTTAAATGTCATGGCTTTCAGCTTAAACATTTTCCTGAACGCCGTGTTTATCTTCGGGCTTTTCGGCGCGCCGCAGCTCGGCGCCACCGGCGTGGCAATCGCCACAGCCCTGTCACGCATCATCGAGCTGGCCGGCTGTATTGTGGTATCCGTTTTCAGCAAGGATATCAAGCTAAAGTTTGGCTATATGTTCCTGCGCAATAAACTGCTGTTTCAGGATTTTGTCAGACTCTCCCTGCCTGCCCTGTGCAACGACATCGCATGGAGCGTCGCTTTCTCCATGTACTCTGTGATTCTCGGGCATATGGGATCCGATGCGGTTGCCGCAAACTCTCTCGTGGTCGTTGTCAGGAATTTCGGTACCGTACTCTGTTTCGGCACCGCCAGCGCGGGCGGCGTACTGCTCGGAAACGTGATGGGCGAAGGGGACATGGAGCGCGCAAAAGAATATGCCTCCAAGCTGATGAAACTGACCATCATCACCGGCGCAATCGGCGGCGTGCTTGTACTGCTCGCCACTCCTTTTGTGCTGCATTTCGCGAAGCTTTCTGAGACAGCCATGCATTACCTGAAATATATGCTGCTTATCAACACCTACTACATCATGGGCGCCGCCGTCAACACGACGCTGATCGCAGGGGTATTCCGCGCAGGTGGTGACAGCCGTTTCGGTCTGATCTGCGACGTGATCGACATGTGGGGCTATGCGGTGCCCCTTGGATTTCTCGCGGCTTTCGTATGTAAACTCCCCGTTCTCTGGGTATATTTTCTGCTGTGCACCGACGAGTTCGTGAAATGGCCATGGGTCATCAGACATTACCGCAGCGGCAAATGGCTGAAAAACATTACCAGAGAGGATCTGTTTGCGCAGGAAAACGCGGACGGCTCATCCGCCGGAACATAATCCCGACGCAGAACCTTCCCGCACTTTCGCGCGAAACTCCTTTCTGCTGCACACGTCCATTTTCTGATAAATATGGGACACGTGCTTCTTAACCGTCGTTTCCGCGATATAAAGTTCCTCCCCGATCTGCCGGTTGGTGTATCCTCTGTAGAGGAGCCATGCCACCTCCAGTTCACGCTCGGAGAGACCGCATTCCTCCATCACAGCCAGAAAATGCGCATAAATTTCCTCGTAGCTCTGCGGCGCCGGCGGTCTGCTCTCATTGACAAATGTATTTCCGCATCCGCACTGACCCGTCCCTTCGCCAGATGCGCGCTGTTCCCCATCTGCTTCTGCCGTAATCGTATCCGTCCCAATGTCACCCGCCGCCTTGCCTGCATTTCTCTGTGCCTGCATAAGCCGGTTATTCACGCGCAGATAAAGCGCCAGAACCACCGCCAGCGCTGCACCAAGGATCAGTGTCCCAAGCACCGCAATCCACTGTCGCCCTTCGCCGAACACACCCGCCTGATACAAAAGCAATGTTGTCAGAAGAATCACATACCCTGTTCCCAGAAAAAGCCGGCACACACGTTTCCTCATATCTGCCCTTCCCCTGTGCCAGCCGTTCCCTCCACATCCGTATCCACTCCCATGTAATCAATAATCCTGCGTTTTGCCTCCAACTGCAAAGGCAGAAGCAGCATCTCAAAAATCATGGCGTAGAGTACCGTCAGAATCGCCACAGCCAGACTCGGGCCCAGACTTTCCAGATCCGACAGATTGTGTAAAACAGTAATGAACGTCAGCAATGCGCTGATTACCCCTGCATAGATCACCTGCCTCTGCATCATCTCCACCACATCCAGCGCACGCCGCACTTCACTCAGATGACAGGAATACTCTTTGCGCAGCAGTTTCCACGCACGCATAAAATCCCGCCACGCGCCCCCTCTGAGTAACATCGGCACCGTAAATATCAGAAGAATGATAAGGGACGGTATGTCTATCAGATAGATAAGCCTTGAAAAATCAAATCCGCCTCCCCCATATCCATACTGCGCCGCGCCTAACAGGATCACTCCCAGAATAATACTGATAATCTCCATAATCATAACACTTGCCCTCCTCCAGAAGTCTTTTCCTTTTTCTACTTCCACCATACCATGCACGCCTGTCGGTTTCTATGGTACTTTTTGCGAAAAAAGTAGTAAAAAGGGAGTCCGCCAAAGGCAGACTCCCAGACTGTCAAAGAACCTCTGTTACGTAACAGCATAACAGAGGTTCTTTTTTAAAATAGGGATGCTTATTGTGATAAAAAATCGGCGGCAAGCGGCTTTCCACTTCCACATCGCCAGTTTCTTCAGGTTCATGGCAGCATATTTCAGCCTTACCCACATACTGACTCAGACTGTCAAAGAACCTCTGTTACGTAACAGCATAACAGAGGTTCTTTTTT
>ERZ778518.1794-NODE-1794-length-13188-cov-5.169649_pt1 | contig 13188 bp, 17 predicted proteins | sample MGYA00510340_ERZ778518 | MGnify/ENA primary metagenome ERZ778518 (study PRJEB29527, sample SAMN07138967) | mouse gut metagenome | material: feces | host: mouse | place: China:Nanjing | collected 2016-01-25 ... | reverse complement strand
TTTGGAAAGCGGGGAAGGCGCAGGACAGGACACGGAAACCGTGGAAGATGCACCTGAGAAACCGTTGCCAAAAGTATTGACGGCACTCCGTCCTATACTGTACCTTGCGCGGCAGTACAAAGTTGGCGATTCTCTGCCAGTGAATAACACGGAAATGGTCGAAGCATGGATCGGAGCTGGAAGTGCAGAGTGGCGGGAGAAGAAAGCCAGACAGTTTTTTCCCTAAAGCATATCCTGCGGCTGCGCTCCCCGGACAGCCAGGGATGACAGGCAGCGGGACGGACGATCTTGCCGGCCGCCTCCCGGATACGCCAGAGCGGCGGTCACGCGAAAGGAGATGGATATGAATTTTAAGGAAATGCTTGAATCTGACGTGCATGAAGTGTTTATGAATGTGGATGAATTTTCTGATATGCACATGGTAAACGGCAAGGAAATGGCAGTCCAGATAGATTCAAATGAGCAGATAGAGCGCGAAAAAAGGATGAATCAACATGTTGATGGCGTTTATAAGAATCAGAAGCTAATGTATGTTGCCGCATCTGATTTCGGGAAACTTCCGGCGCAGGGTATTGCGCTTACCCTTGACGGGAAACTGTACAAGGTAACAGATGCCATTTCAGAGGGCGGCATTTATTCCATAACGATTGAGGCGAACAGAGGTATGGGAAGATGAGTGAATTGATCAAAATTGAAGTGAATGAGTCAGATATCAAATGGGCGCAGAAAAAACTTAAAGGGATGGAGACAAAGGCACCGAGGGTGCTCAAAAACGCCATCAACCATACTGCAAAGAAAGCAAGGAAAAGCCTGATGGAAGGTGCGCAGAGACGTTATACAGTAAAGAATGCAGGATTTAATTCCCGGATCAAAATATATAACGCAACAAATACCAAATTATCGGCATCTGTTTATGCCAGGGATAGGACGTTGACGCTCCCGCGCTTCCATACTACATCCCCCAAAAGCGGGGTAAAGTCGGAAGTTTTGAAGGGTTCCGGACTGAAAGAGGTTATAAGCCGTAAGAACGGAGAAATCCGGGCATTCAGGGCAAAAGGAGGAAAAGCAGCTGGGCTTATCGTGCAGCGTCGAACAGAGGCAAAATATCCGCTGAAAGTCCTGCGTTCCATATCCGTCCCCAAAATGCTTGAAATTGTATACCTTGGAAGGGGCGGGATTTCAGAAGCTTTAGAACCTGAAATAAAAAGGACATTCCGTGATGAGGTTAAGAAAGAAATAGCGAAGCTTGTTAAATGAGGTGGCTGAATGACAATATTAAATCTTCAGGACGCGCTTGCAGATGAAATAGGGCGCGTATTGAAAGGGATTGGAACAAAGAATGTATCTGGCGAAAACGTGGATGGCGTGAATGTGTACAAACAGGATCTTCCAATCGTGCAGTCGGACGAAGAGGATGAAACAAAATTTTTCCCATATGCAATTATAAGGCTTTATGACGGCAGGACGGAAGATGATGATTCTCCATGGACGGTGACAGCGGACATCCATCTTGGCGTACATGATGCGGATCTGGATAACCAGGGGCATCAGCATGTCGCAACCATGATTCAGCGGATAGCAAACAGGTTTGCAGAGGAGCCGCTGCTTGATCATAAATACCGGGCGCAGCAGGATATGGAATGGGCGTTGCAGGATGAAAATACGCACCCTTACTTTCTCGGCGGCATACGCATCAAATTCAGTGTTCCAAAAATAGGAAGGAGAGGTTAGTTTATGGCAGCAAGGAAATCTGCATCTGAAACCACGGAAACAAAACAGGTTGCTGAAATGGAAGCACAGAAAGTTCCCGTGGAAGAGGAAAAGGAATCCGTGGAAAGGCAGGAGGATGGAGAGAAAAAAGAGCCTGCAGGGGAGCCGAAAAGGTACATGTACGTTGGGCCAACGGTCCCTGGAATCGGAATCCAGAACCGGGTATATACGGACATTCCGCAAGAAGTAGTCGATCTTATGAATAATGGGTATCCAGTAATTGGTGACCTTTTCATACAGATCCGCGACTTTCCGACAGCAAATCGGATGATCCGCGAACAGAAAGGATATTTGCACAACGCATATCTGGTCGCAGAAAAAATAAGGGTTGAGAATGCGAAAAAGGTAGAAAACACTTTTACTGGCGGCGACGATACGGAAGAAAGGGGGTAATGCAAGGTGGCAAAAGAGCATGGAATATTTATATACGAAGAGGCTACGGCCCTTACTATACCGAAAGAGTCAAGCGCAGGTTTGCAGGTGGTTATCGGAACTGCTCCAGTAAACATGATGGAAGATCCAGAATCTGTTGTTAATGTGCCGATTCTGGCGATGTCATCCATAGAAGCGCAGGCGAACCTTGGCTACAGCATGAATTTCAAGGAGTTTACGCTCTGCCAGACCATGTACATTACTGCAAACGTATGTGTTGTGTCCCCGGTCATTTATATCAATGTCCTGGACCCTAAAAAACACAAAAAGGATCTGGAAGCGCAGACGGTAAAGGTTGATGAGTATCAGGCAACCGTTGAGATTGAGGGAATCCTCAAAAAGAACCTTGTTGTAACAGCTGGCGAAACAGAACTGAAAGAAAATGAAGATTATACGCTTGCGTTTGACACAGATGGATACTTAGTGGTAACGCTGATTACGTCAGGCAAAGGCGCGTCTGCATCAGAACTGACAGTAAGAGGGAAAATGCTGGACACATCTGCGGTAGACAAATACGATATCATCGGCGCATACGACATAAATACTGGAAAAGAAACAGGAATGGAAGTGATCAGGCAGATATTTCCAAAATTGGGGATGGTGCCAGGCATACTGCTTGCACCTGGCTGGTCGCACGAGCCGGAAGTCGGCATCGCTCTATGTGCAAAGGCGGCGAATATAAACGGCGTGTTCCGGGCAGTTGCGTTTCTGGATTTAGATACTGAGAAAGCGAAAAAATATACAGACGTAAAAGAAGTAAAGGAAAAGAGCGGGTTTACATCGGAATTGTGCTATGTACTGTGGCCGTGTTTTATGGTCGGGGAATTGATTTTTTCGGCATCAGCAGTCGTGGCTGCACGTTTGGCTTATCTTGATGCAGAAAACGAGGATATACCGTCCAAGTCCCCTTCTAATAAGCAGACTCCAATCACAGGGACGTGCCTTGCGGATGGGACAGAAATCGTGCTCGATCAGGATCAGGGGACAGTGGTCAACAGTTTTGGCGTGGCAACCGCAATTAACCGGAACGGGTTCAGGCCGTGGGGCAGTTATACAGGGGCATGGCCGGCAAGCGGCGATGCAAAAGATATATGGCTCAACGTCCGCAGGATGTTTATCTGGCAGGGGAATACGTTTATCCTTACCTATTTTGACAAGGTGGATGATAATATGAACCGCGCATTGATCGACAACATCATTGATTCGGAAAATATCCGCTGCGCAGCATATGCGCCGCAGCACTGGGCTGGCGCGAGCATAGAATATCTGGCAAGTGACAATCCTGCGACATCAATCCTTGCAGGGGAAATGAAATTCAGGCAGCACATTGCTCCATATACTCCGGCGCAGACAATCAACAACGTACTGAATTACGATATTGATACACTAACTTCCGCGCTGACGGAAGGATAATGGGAGGTGGATAATTATGGCATTAGGAAATGTTATGCCTGAACTGATCAATAATTACCAGATATTCAACGATGCGGACAGGCTTTTAGGTGTTTCCGGGGAGATAGAACTTCCAAGCCTTGAGGCATTGACGGAATCTTTGGAAGTGGCAGGGGCCCTTGGCGAGATTGAGGTTCCTGCTACTGGGCAGTATAAATCTATTAAATTAAAAATCCCATTTGCGATTTTGTACGATGACATGTTTGAAATTTCTGACACAACAAAGGCTGTGAAATTTACGCTTCGGGCATCGGAGCAGTTCAGTAACCCAGAAACCTATGATACAGACTACTATCCTGTAAAAGTTGTTGTGCGCGGCAAGCCGACCACGATCAATCTTGGGAAATTTGTAAAAGGGAAAAAGGGGGATCCATATGTGGAACTTGAGATATACTTCATCAAAATTGTAATAGATGGGGTAACAGAACTTGAGCTGGACAAAATGGGATTCAAGTTTATCTTGCATGGCGAAGATATGTTGAAAAAAATCCGCAAGCAGGTCGGATTATAGGAGGTATGAGATATGGCAGAAAAAAATGAACTGACGGTTGTTGAAAGCAAGAAAAAGGTGGTTGGCGCGCAGGAGAATGAGCATTATGTAAAATTCAGCAAGCCCTATGATTACGAGGGGGAAACAATAGAAGGCGTAGACCTTTCCTGTCTGGAAAACGCTACGGCGGAAACATTGATGAAGGCAAGCAGGGTGATGACATCCAAAGGGGAAGTGATGGCACTGCCAGAAAATGATATCCGGCATGCACTGTTTGTCGCGGCAGAATGTACAGGGATCACATACGAGTTTTATAAAAAACTCAGTATGAAGGATGCGATCAAGGTCAAGAGGGAAGTAATGCTTTTTTTCAACGATACGGAATAAGCCTTAGCGATGGAAGGGAATTTCGGAAACTCTGTATGGTTTTGGCAATGAGCATTGGCGATATACAGTATTTTATGGACATGCCCGTGCTTGATCTGCTGGACTTCTGCTCTGATTATAACGAATTAAGCAGGGAAATCGAGATGCGCAGGAGGGAGGCGAAGAAATAATGAGCGATTATTCCATAGCGATAAAAATTGCTGGGGAACTTGCAAACAGTTTCAAGTCTTCTTTACAGGGCGCACAAAAGGGATTGTCTGGCCTTGCCAGTATGGCTGGGAAAATAGGCGGTGCAACGATGAAAGCGGCCGCCACAGGGATTGGCGCAGCGGCAACAGCCGCTGTCGGTTTAGGGACTGCAGCCATTGCTACCGGAAAAGAGTTTGAAAGCGCAATGAGCCAGGTTGCTGCAACAAAACTGTTGGACACTTCAACCAAAAAAGGACAGGCACAGTTCCAGGCATTGGAAGATGCTGCAAGGGAATGTGGCGCGACCACGGCATTTAGTGCGACCGAAGCTGCACAGGCTTTAAACAATCTTGCAATGGCAGGGTACGATACAGACAAATCGGTTGCCGCACTTCCGACTACATTAAATCTTGCAGGAGCAGGCGCACTTAGTTTAGAACAGTCCGCATCTATCCTGACGGCTGGCATGGCATCTCTTGGAATTGAACAGACGGAACAGGGATTCAGCCATTTTGCAGATATTTTGGCGATTACAGCATCCAAAGCAAAAACGGACGTGGCTGGAATCGGTGAAGCCATCACGACAGTCGGCAAGACAGCCGCGAACCTGAAAGGCGGGACCGAGGAAGTGGCTGCTTCACTTGGAATCCTTGCAGACGTTGACCTTACAGGATCGGAAGGCGGCACACACCTTCGGAACATGATTATGTCCCTTCAGAACCCACGAAATAAAAATGCAGCCGAGATGTTTGAAAATCTTGGATTGTCTGCATATGACAGTCAGGGAAAGATGCGCGGCCTGAATGAAATTTTCGGGGATTTGAGCAAGAGCATGGCAGGGATGACGGATCAGGAAAAAAACAACATCCTTTCCACAATCTTTAAACAAACTGATATAGCGGCTGCAAGCGCAATGCTTGAAAACTGTGGTGACAGGTTTGACGAACTGTACGATGCCGCAAAAAATTCCAGTGAAGGGATGGGTGCGTCTGCGGAAATGTACGCAAAGCAGATGGACAACTTGGATGGAGATATTGATATTTTAAAGTCAAGTCTTTCCGATCTTGGAATCAGCTTTTATAAAGACGCTGGCGGCCCGCTACGAAGTGTGACACAGGCGGCATCTGGCATGGTGACACAGTTAAACAATGCGTATAAATCTGGCGGCCTGTCGGCAATGCTCGCAGAGGTTGGAAACAGCATGGCGCAGATAGTAAGCGGTGCTGCAAAATATGCTCCAATGGCTGTCAATGTAGGGATTGATCTGCTGCAGAGCCTGATAGATGGGATTGTGCTAAATTCCAGTGGGATTGCATCTGCTGCAGGGGATGTGCTTACAGCGTTTGCTGGGGGTATCTTCCAGCTTGCGCCGCAGATTGCGTTTGCAGGGATTGACATCATCGTGCAGCTGGCAGACAGCCTTACAGCGCAGGCCCCGCAGCTTTTGTCCAGCGGGACGCAGGCAATCGCCAACTTTGTTAGTGGCTTGATTCAAAGGGGGTCGGATGTGGCAAACGCGGCATTCGCACTGATACAGGCCCTTGCCAGTGGAATAATTGCAAATGCTCCAGTGTTCCTGACATCAGCTGTCCAGCTGACTGGAAGCCTGTTCACGGGGTTTATGCAAATGCTTCCACAAATAACGGATATTGGCGTCCAGCTTATAGAAAGCCTTGCGTCTGGCGTACAGAACAACCTGCCCGCGCTTATCCCGGCGTCAATGAGTGCGCTGGTCAGCTTTTCCGGCTCCCTCCGCGCAAACGTGGGGAAACTGGTTGATGCGGGGCTTGGGCTGATTACGGCGCTTGCGCAGTCGCTGATTGCAAACATCCCTGTTTTTGTCCAGACAGTCCCAACGATTGTTACAAATATTGCGGGGATCATCAATGACAATGCGCCAAAGCTGCTTGCGACAGGCATAGAGCTTATTGTACAGCTTGCGGCTGGAATCATCCAGGCGGTTCCGGTCATCATATCGAACCTCCCGCAGATTGTCCAGGCGATTGTGTCCGTTTTTACGGCATTTAACTGGGCATCGCTCGGAAGTAAGGTTATCGCATTCATTGGCAATGGAATCAAGGCAGCAATCGGGAGTATCCCGCAGATATTCAGCAATTTTGTCCAGACGGCCCATAACATTGTAAGCTCTTTCGGATGGCAGTCACTGGGGCGTGGAATTATCACGCTGATTTCTAACGGCATCAGCAGCATGATTACGGCCATCCCGCAGATATTCATGAATTTAGGAAGTTTTGCAGTACAGGCTTTTAAGAGCATTGACTGGTGGGGAGTCGGTACAGCGGTCATACGGCTTATCGGGGAGGCGATCAGTGGGGCCGGCGGATTTATCGTTGATGCGGTTAAAGGCATTGGCGGGGGCATTATTGACGGAATTAAAGGCATCTTTGGGGGCGGTGATGCAGATGCATCCGATTCCGGCACGCAGGCAGCACAAAGTTATGCTTCTGGAATTGAAAGCAATGCAGCGGCTGCAAGCAGTGCAGTGTCTGCGATTTCCAGCACGGCATTTGGCGGGATGGATTTCACAGCCGCAACAACTGCAGGGACGCAGAGCGCGGACGCGTTTTCCACTGGCCTTACAGACGGGCTGGCAGGGCTTTCTGTGGATATGTCAGGCATTGGGATGGATAGCGCAGTCCTGGCAGCAAATTTTGGCCAGGCTGGCGCGGAAGGCGCGGCGGCACTTGGAGACAGTCTGAACACTGGCCTTACTGCCGCATCCGCAGATACAAGCGCACAGATGGCGCAGATTACTGCGGCCGTGCAGGACAATATGTCGCAGGCTGACAGTGCGGTACAGCAGAAAATGGCCGCAATGGTATCCAAGATCCAGAGCGGCGGTTCGCAGATGGTCCAGGCAGCATCGTCCGCAGCACAGGGCATCCGGAACACATTCAGCAGCATCGATCTGTCCCCGTCCGGCGTAAACATGATGCAGGGGCTTGTAAGAGGCGTCACTTCCATGCAGCCACAGGTAGAAGCGGCGGCGCGCAGCGTGGCACAGGCGGCTGCATCATCCGTCAACAGCGCATTGCAGATACATTCCCCGTCAAGGCTGATGGACAAATCCGGGCAGTTTGTTGACGAAGGGTTTGCAGGCGGCATGCTCAAAAACGCTGGGATCGTAAAATCTGCGGCACAGACAGCCATGGCGCTGCCAGTCGCGGAAACAGGGGAAGGAACACAAGATTCCATGCGGTCATTTGCGGATATGCGCGCAGGAATGGGTGGCGGACGTGTGCGCAGCGCATTGGATGGGGTAATCTCATCATCAACCATTAACAACAGGACGGAAAACAATAGTTCCGTATCCAGCAGTCCCACACTTGTATTCAGCCCGACTTATCAGATCAATGGCAGTGCAGGCAGGGACGATATTGTAAAGGCTGGCAGCATGAGCCAGGCAGAATTTGAAAAACGCATGAAAGAATTTATGCGCAAATACGGCAGAGTGCAGTTTGCATAAAAAGGGGGATTCTCATGGGAACATATACGACTATACAAGGTGATGTATGGGATCTGATTGCTTATAAGCTGTATGGCGATGAGAAATACATGAAAAACCTGATCGAAGCGAACTGGAAGTATATAGATATAGTAGTATTTTCATCCGGCACGGTGCTGAACGTGCCGGATATACCAGAAGAGGAAATAGACGGCGTACCATTCTGGCGGGAAGGTGACGTGACCGAATCTGGAACATATTCGCAGACGGTTGGGGGTGATAACTGATGAGCAAGCCAAGGAAAGCAACTACAACGCTGAAATTCAATGGGAAAAACGTGGATACGTCACTCAAAGATTATCTGGAAAGCATCTCTTATGAGGATGTCGCTTCGGGCAGCAGTGACACGCTTTCCATAAAGCTGCACAACATCACCAAGCAGTGGATGAAAGGGTGGTATCCCAAAAAGGGCGATGCAGTGGAAGGCAGCATCAAACTTTTGGATTGGGACAAAGTCGGGAAAGACAAGAAGATATTCTGCGGGCATTTCACGTTAGACGATGTAAGTTTTTCAGGAAATCCCATGACAGCATCCTTTGACTGCGTTTCTGCCCCTGCAAGCGAGTCGTTCAAGACGAGGGAAAGAAACAAAACATGGGAGAACGCGACCATTTCCGGGATTGCCGGGGAAGTTGCTGGCAGGTATTCCCTCTCCTCTCCTATTCGGGACCGTCCATTAAGATCAAGAAACTGGAGCAGTCGGAAAGCGACAGCGAATTCCTGTATAAGCTGTGCAAGGATTATGGGCTGTCCATGAAAGTCTATAAAAAAAAGATTGTCATATATGACCAGACACAGATGGAGCAGAAAGGCCCGGTATGCACACTTGGCATGGACGATTTTGTGGACAATAACTGGGAGGCGAGGGACAGCCTATACGGTGTATATAGCGGGGCGCGGATATCCTATAAAGACCCGGACGATGATAAGGAGACCAGTATATACGTTGGCCTGAAAGCGGAAAATGCAAAAGACAGCAGAACGCTCCGTATCAACGAGACGGCAGACAGCGCGGCAGATGCGCGGCGCAAGGCTGCGGCACAGGTGAACCTTTCCAACCAGGACGCAACAACCATCAGCGGCACGATATGGCCGAACATAAAGGTATGCGCCGGGGTTACGGTAAAGATTACTGACTTCGGGAAATTCAATGGGAAATATTTTGTGGATAAGTCTACGATGGAACTTGGGGAAAGTGGCACAAGCCAGAAGATAGAAATGCACAAATGTCAGAAGAGAATCACAGCATAAAGGGGGCGGCGGTATGGCACAGAGGTTGATCCGTATTGGGAAAGTGTCAAAGATTAATTATGAAAAAGGGATGATCCGGGTTACATACCCCGACCTTGACGATTCTGTCACGGCAGAGTTTCCTGTGTTTTCATTTACGGACGAATACAAGATGCCGAAGATCGGGCAGGAAGTCCTCGTGCTGCATCTTTCCAACGGCCAGAGCGCGGGGATTCTGTTAGGAAAGTATTGGAACAAAAATAATGAACCGCCTGATTACGGCCAAGGCAAGAATGTATTCAACAAAGAGATAGATGAGGATTTCGGGAAAGTCCGAATCACATACAAGGATAAAAAGCTGACACTGTATGATGAAACCGGGGATGTTGATATGGAGATCAAATCCCACAACCGGAATGTAAAAGTAACGAATGGGGATATAAACATAAATGTTACAGACGGGAACATCAATTTCAATGTCACGAATGGTAATATCACTTTCAACGTGCTGCATGGGGCAATTACTGAGAATGTGATTCCATAGGAGGTGGATGGGTGCATGGCAAAGGTAGGACAGTGGGGAAAAGGGAAAAACTGCAAGATTAAGTTTTCTGTAAATTCCAAAAAACAGCTTTCTTTCACTAATATGAAGCGAACGGCGGCAAGCCGCTGGGCAACGCATAACATCATAGGCAAGCGGCCCAAAATGGAGTATCTCGGACCCGATATGGATGAAATCACAATGGACATAGTATTTGATGCGGAAATGGGAGTTAACCCGCGAAAAGAAATGAAGAAACTCCGGCTTGCCTGCAGGAAAGGAGAGGCTCACTACCTGTGGGTTGGTGGCAAGAAAGTCCGCGCAGCCAAGCTGTATATAAAATCAGTCAGCGAATCATGGGACAGGATATGGAACAAAGGGGAACTTTCCCGGTGTGTAGTATCTGTTACATTCGGGGAGTACAGATAGGAGGCATCGGCTATGTTCACAGACAATATTGAAACCATCAATATGGATGGGATAAGCGATTTTGAACGCATTGATTCTGAACTCCGCGCCCTGATTGTGACTGTCATAGGGACACTCCCAGGAAGCAGGGCATTCGGAATAGAGGATTTCACGGATGAAAACATGAATGATGCAGAGTCTGATTTTGCCGCTGCATTAGATGATGGATGCGAGCAGTTCATCCCGGAGATTACCATCGAAAACGTGACGTTTGATGTTGGCACAGACGGAAAGATGATAACGAGGATTTATGTGGAAGAGAGGGATGGAGATTGAATACAGCATCAAAGAACCTTGCATCAATAAAGGATCTGCCAGATGTCAGTTTCATTGAAAATAAAACACTGGAAGATGTCCAGGCAGAAATGGTGGCGCATTATCAGGAGAAATACAAGGAAGTGACAGGGCGCGAATTAAAACTCCGCAGGGCAGATCCAGAAGCATTGAAACTGTATGCGGCATCTGTCCAGATATACCATCTGTATTTATACGCAGATATGGGCGGCAAGATGAACCTGATCAAGTATGCCTTTTCAGATTTTTTGGACAATATTGCAGCATTCAAGGGTGTGGATAGGAATCCTGCAGTTCCAGCTACAGTGAAAGTCCGGTTTACGCTTTCTGCAACACAGCCTTCTGTGGTGACGATTCCGAAAGGCACACGGGTATCAGACGGTGGCGAAGAATTCTTTGCAACAGACGAAGCGGCAGAGATCGCCATAGGCGAAATATCTGCAGATATCCAATGCACATGCCAGACAGCCGGGGAAGTAGGGAACGGCATCCTGGCAGGCGCAATCAATATGCTTGTCGATCCAATCCCTTACATGGAGCGGGTAGCAAGCATAGAAGAATCTTCCGGAGGTTCGGATATAGAGGATGATGTAAATTTTGCGTATAGGATTTACCTTGCCCCGTCCGCTTATTCTACGGCAGGCCCCGCAGATGCATATGAGTACCACACAAAATCTTACAGCGCATTGATTGGGGATGTGAAAGTGGTAAGCCCGGAGCCGGTGGAGGTAGAAGTCAGGTTTCTGCTTGCGGATGGCTCTATCCCGACAGAGGGGCTGTGTGAAGAGGTTCTTGAATATCTGAATGGGCAGTTCAGGCGGCCGCTTACAGACCATGTGACGGTGCTTGCGCCCACGGAACAGGAATTTGACCTTGACTTTACCTTTTACGTAAACAAGTCTGATATCAACAAGGCGGCTGCAATACAGGTTACTGTAGCATCTGCGGTTGAGGAATATGTGCAGTGGCAGACATTTTCAATTGGCAGGGATATCAATCCTGACATGCTCCGCAGGATACTGGTTGCGGCAGGCGCAAAGCGCGTGGAAATCAGGAGCCCGGACTTTACAAGGGTAGACCCGAACCATGTGGCAAGGATAAAGGCAAAGAATGTGGTATATGGGGGTGTTGAAGATGATTAAACTCCCGGAAGGCGAACTTCGGGATTATCTCCCGGCAACAATGAAAAATGATGTGGATATGATATGCCTTTCTTATGCAATCAAGAAAGAGACAGAGCAGCTTATAAAGTACCGCAAAGCCGCCATGATATACCGCTTCATTGACAGTGTCCCGGAGCCGATACTGGATCTTCTTGCGGTGGAATTGCGCTCCCTTTATTATTCGGACACACTGCCAGTCGAAACGAAAAGGAACATTGTCAAAAATACGCTGCGCTGGCATATGCAGGCGGGGACGCCTGGGGCGGTCAAGGAAATGGTAAAGATCGTGTTCGGTGAAGGGGATGTTGTGGAATGGCCGGATTTTGAAGAGCCTCCGTATACACCTGGGACATTTGACATTGTAACAAATGCAAGGCTGACGCCAGACATTTTGGAATATTTCACGTCAATCATAGACCGTGTGAAAAATGTCCGTTCGCATTTGCGCAGGATTCTGATTAAGCGGGAATGGCCGCTTCTGGAATATGCGGCATCCAATGCAGTTACAAGCCCATTGATTCCGGTTACCAATAATGCGGCTCCAAAAGATACTGGGATTTCAATGCAGGAAAAAGCGGCGTCATCCGCTGTATCGTCTCCGCATGAATGGATCACCAATAATGTAGCTCCAAAAGATACTGGGATTTCAATGCAGGAATATGCATCCACAGTGGCATCATCTGCCCCAATGGAATATATCACAAACAACACAGCGGCAAGGGCAAGCCCGCTTCACGCCTTAGAATCTGCGGGAGCATTGGCGTATGCAGCACCAAAAGAAGCCATAACGAACACGATGAAAAAAAGGTGCATGGAAGCACATGGGGCTGTTTCCTATTTGGGGGCATCTGCATTCGCTTTTCCAAAAACAGCCATAGGCAATACAAAAGCACCTGGCTATGCTTCCGCTGTGGCAGGCGTGAGCGCGGCATTTTCGGCTTTTTCTGCGCCAAGGGTAGTTATTACCAATGGAATGGATGAAGCGGCTGTATGGCTAAAATACGGCTCGAAGGTGGCGGCTGCGGCCACGTCTGGCCCAAAGATAACAATCGGAAAAGGAGGAATGGCAGAAAATGGCAGGAATTTTTAATGAATCCGTCCTGACTAAAAAAGGGATTGAACTCCTGGCAAAAGCACAGGCAGGAAAATGCACTATCAAACTGACCGGGGCGGTGACCGGAAGCGGATCATATTCGGATGATGAAGACCTGACGGCTATGACAAGCCTGAAAGAGCCACAGCAGAC
>ERZ778518.1786-NODE-1786-length-13238-cov-4.730410_pt1 | contig 13238 bp, 12 predicted proteins | sample MGYA00510340_ERZ778518 | MGnify/ENA primary metagenome ERZ778518 (study PRJEB29527, sample SAMN07138967) | mouse gut metagenome | material: feces | host: mouse | place: China:Nanjing | collected 2016-01-25 ... | reverse complement strand
CTCCGGCGCAACTGCAACCGCTGCGGGGAGTTTTACCCATTCCATGATTCCCCATTCCGTCACCCTCTCCCTGACCTGTTCCCCCAAGGGGTCCTCTCCTGACAGCCTGCATTCTGACGTCCGCTGGAATTTTCAGCGGACGTTTTTATTTGCTTTCGCCGTTTCCCCCTTGACAAAACCGGTATGCAGGTATATAGTTCACTTTGTGAACCAATCGAAAAGGGGTGTCGCCTATGCTCAACGAGGAGCTGCTGGCGGTGTGGCTGCGGCTGACCAGCGTCATTGATAACCAGCGCCTGGCGGCGTCCTACGAGGCGTCCCGGGACCGGCTGTCCTTCAACGAGGCCATGGTCTGCGGGCTGCTTGAGCAGGACGGCACGCTGACCGCAAGCGACCTCTGCCGCCGGACCTGCATCCTGAAATCCCAGATGAACGCCATCCTCCGCTCCCTGGAGCGTCGGGGGCTGATCGCCCGGCGGCCGGACCCGGAGGACCGGCGGCGGGTGGCGCTGCGGCTGCTGCCCGAGGGACTGGCGCTCTACCGGGAGAGCCACCGGCACAGTATCGCCATCGTGGACCGCCTGATCCGCGAGCTGGGCGAGGACGACGCCCGGGCGCTTCTCCCCCTGCTCCGCCGCGCGGCGGATATTTTTGATACTTTTTCTTGAAAGAAAAAGTACCAAAAAGAACTTTCACACGGGCCTATAATGGTTGCTATTTTTAGCTGTTTGCCCGGTAACGGAAATATACTTCTAATCGAAAATAGTATGAGAACATACAGGAGGCATAAAACCTATGGCAGTCCGACTTATCACCGATGCCGCCGCCGACTTCGACCCAGCGGTCGCCCGGCGGCGCAAGATCAGCCTCGTCCCGATGACCGTGCAGTTCGGCGCGGCCTCCTTCCTGTCAGGCAAGAACCTGTCCAACGAGGTGTTTTTCCAGCTTCTCCGGGAGGGGAAGGAAAATCCCTCCACCTCTCAGCCCACACCGGCGGCCTTCCTCCGGCTCTTCGAGGAGGCCAAGGCGGCGGGGGACCAGGTGGTGGCTATCCTGTTGAGCGGGGCGCTCAGCGGGACCCTACAGAGCGCCGAAATCGCCAGGGGCATGTGTGAGTACGACCCCATCTACCTGGTGGACAGCCGCAGCGCCTCCGCCGGGATCCAGATCCTGGTCAACTACGCCTGCAAGCTCCGGGACAGCGGCCTATCCGCCGCCGCGATCGCGGGGGAGGTGGAGAAGCTAAAGGATAAGGTCCGCATTTTCGCCGTCATCGACACCCTGGAGTACCTGCGCCGTGGCGGGCGGCTCAGCGGCTTTGCCGCGGGTCTGGGCACCGTGGCGAAGCTGAAACCCACCATCGCCGTACGGAACGGGGAGGTGTCCATCGCGGGCAAGTCCTTCGGTACGGCCGCAGCGGTGAAGCACCTCATGAAAATGCTGGAAGAGCACCCTGTTGACGACGACTACCCCTCCTACTTCCTCTACTCCGACGACAAGGGGCGGGAGGAGCTGCTGCTGCCGAAGCTGAAGGAACGGGGCAAGCTGCCCCTGCGGCTCCACTACTGCGGCATCGGTCCGGCCATCGGGACCCACATCGGGCCGGGGGCGCTGGGGATGGCGTATATTGAGCGGGAATGACATAGCAAGAGGTCCGGAGTGGTGGCTCCGGACCTCTTTTTATGTCTACAGGATATGCACCGATTCCGGGTCGAACACCAGGGAGCACCGGTCCCCTACGGCGTAGATCTTCTTATTCTTGGGGTTGTAGTCCGTCAGCTTCACCAGGGTGTTCCCCACCATGACGTGGTAGTTCTGATAGGACCCCATGAAGCAGGAGAGGATCACCTTGCAGGGCAGGCCGCCCTCGTCCGCCAGGAGGGCGGATTCGGGGCGCAGGACCACGGTATACTCCGTCCCGGACGTCATCCCCGCCTTGGCGGGGACCCGGGTGGCGTGGCCCTCGATGTGCAGGATGGCGTGGTCGCCATCCTGGCGCTGGAAGGTCCCCTTCAGGAAGTTGGCCTCGCCGATGAAGTCCGCCACAAACTCACTGTTGGGGTGGTAGTAGATCTCCTGGGGGGAGCCCATCTGGGCCACCACGCCCTTGTTCATGATGATGATGTTGTCCGAGAGGGCCATGGCCTCGCTCTGGTCGTGGGTGACGTAGATGGCGGTGATCCCTACCTCCTGCTGGATGCGGCGGATCTCCGTGCGCATGGAGACGCGCAGCTTGGCGTCCAGGTTGGAGAGGGGCTCGTCGAAGAGGAGCACGCTGGGCTCGATGACCAGGGCCCGGGCCAGGGCTACCCGCTGCTGCTGTCCGCCGGAGAGCTGGTTGGTCATGCGGCCCTCCATGCCGGTGAGCTCCACCAGGTCCAAGATCTTCATGACGCGGTTTTTGATCTCCTCCTTGGGGACCTTACGGAGCTTGAGGCCGTAGGCCACGTTGTCGAAGACGTTGTAATGGGGCAGCAGGGCGTAGGACTGGAACACCATGGCGGTGTCCCGCTTGTTGGGGGTCAGGGCGTTGATGGCCTGGTCCCCTAAGTAGATCTCGCCCGCGTCGGGGCTCTCGAATCCGGCGATCATCCGCAGCGTGGTGGTCTTCCCGCAGCCGGAGGGGCCCAGCAGGGTCACGAAGGAGCCGGGCTCGATGGTCAGGGAGGTATCCTTCACCGCGTAAAAATCCTTGCCGGTCTTGGGGTCCTGATAGATTTTGGAGATATGGTCCAGGCGGACGCCTTTCTTGATTTTTGACATGGCTTATTCGACCTCCTTGAGTTTCTTGCTGGTGCCGAAGAACTTGATGAACAGATTCATCAGCAGCACCGCGCCGTAGGTGATCAGGATCAGGATGCTGGCAAACGCGCAGGCGATAGAGTAGGACCCCTTCTCCGCAAACTCGTTGATCTGCACGGTGATGAGCAGGAACTGGGGCGTCACCAGCAATATGATGGCGGAGATGGCGGTGATGGAGCGGACGAAGGCCGTCACCAGACCGCTGAGGAAGGAGTCCTTGATGAGGGGCAGGGTCACGGTCATGAACACCTTGAAGCTGTCCGCGCCCATGTCGTAGGCGGATTCCTCGATGGACTTGTCGATCTGCCGCAGGGCGGAGATGCCGCTGCGGGTGCCCGTGGGCAGGGAGCGGACCACGAAGACGATGATCAGGATGGCCGCGCTGCCGTAGATGCCGGAGAGCAGGCCCGTGTGGAACAGGCCGCCGGAGAAGCCCCGGATATATCCAACGCCCAGCACCGTGCCGGGGACCGCCATGGCCAGCATGGACACCGCCTCGATGAAGCCCTTGGACTTGAACTTCCGTTTGACCACCAGGTAGGAGATAATCATACTGAGCAGCGCCGTGATGGGCGCGGCAATCAGGGACAGGACGAAGGAGTCCCGGAAGGCCCGCAGGCCCTTGTACTTGGTGAACACCTGGGTGAACCACTTGAAGGTCAGGGGGGTGAACTTGTAGCCCCAGGTGGGGAACAGCGCCCCGATGGGCACGCACAGGTACATCATGATGACGAAGAAGGCCGCCAGGCCGCAGAGGATGGTCAGGGGGATGGCGACGCTCCGGTCCTCGATGAGCATCCGGCCCCGGGACGCCTTGCCGGTGAGGGTGGCAGCGGTCTTGGCCTCCAGGTAGTATTTCTGCACGGCGAACATCAGCAGCGTGATACACAGCAGCACCACGGCCATGGCCGCCGCACCGGCCTTGTCGTAGGCGCCGGTAATCTGGAGGTAGATGGTGGTGGCCAGGGTGTCGTAGGACCCGCCGATAATCATGGGGTTGGCGAAGTCCGCGATGGACTCGATGAAGGTCACCAGGAAGGCGTTCCCCAGGCCCGGCAGCAGCAGGGGCAGGGTCACGGTGAGGAACACCTTCGAGCGGCTGGCCCCCATGTCCCGGGCGGCCTCCTCCAGGGAGGGGTCAATGTTCTTGAGCAGGCCCTTGAGCATCATGTAGCACACCGGGAAGAAGGTCAGGGACTGGACGATGACGATGCCCCAGAAGCCGTAGACGTTGTTGTCGTAGATGCCCAGCAGGAACCGGGTGATGAGCCCCGCCTTGCCGAAGAGCATAATCATGGACAGGCTCAGCACGAAGGGCGGCGACACCACCGGCAGCATGGACACCACCTTGAACAGGCCGCCCACCACGCGCCCCACCTTCACATAGACCTCCACGTAGGCGAACAGGAGGCCCACCACGGTGGACAGGATGCCCACCAGGAAGCCCACCTTCAGGGTGTTGGTGATGGCCCGGGTGAAGTTGGGCATGGCGAAAATCCGCTGGAACACGCTGAAGGAAAAGCCGTCTCCGTCGCCCACAAAACTATCCACCAGCAGGATCGCCAGGGGGTAGAGGATAAACAAAGTCAGAAATGCGATCAGAACTGCGATGGTGCCGACCATGATGGGGTCCGCCATCAGCTTTTTCCGATCCAGAGCCGCGCCTTGGCTCTTTGCCATGGGGAAGCCTCCTTTCTCATAGGGAACACACAGGAAATGGGGGACGGCGACGTGCGCCGTCCCCCGTCGGTTTCATCAGGAGCGCTTACTCGGTCTGGAACCGGTCGTCAGCAGCGCTGCCCAGGGCGGTCATGACCTCGTCGATATACTTGGTGATGTTGTTCTTGGCGTCCTCGAAGTCGTACTTCATGACGTTGTTGGGGTCCAGACCGAAGTCGGCGGCCTGGGAGGGCTGCTGGGCGTTGTCGATGACCAGGAACTGATAGGAGCCGTAGTCGTCGGCCAGCTCCACGCACTCGGGGGACAGGGCGTACTCGATCCACAGCTTGGCGGCGTTGGGATGGGCACAGCCCTTGAAGATGGCAGTGGCGCCCACCTCGAAGGAGGTGCCGCTGGAGGGGATCACCAGCTCAATGTTCTCATAGCCGTTGTCCACGATCTGGGTGATGCCGTCGTGCAGGAAGCCGATGCCCACCACGCACTCGCCGGTGCCCACGTTCTTGGAGGGGCCGGAACCGGACTTGGTATACACCTGGATGTTCTTGTCCAGGTCCACCAGGTACTGGATGCCCTCATCGTGGCCGTACTTCTGAATCATGGTGTTGATGACCAGCTTGGCGGTCCCGGCGGTGTTGTAGTTGGACAGCCAGATGAGGCCCTCGTACTTGGGATCAAGCAGGTCCTGCCAGTCCGCAGGCGCTTCCAGGTTCATCCGGGCCAGCTCGTCCTTATTGACCATGAAGCCCAGGATGCCCTTGTAGATGCCGTACCAGTTGCCGTCGGCGTCCTTGTACTGGTCGTCCAGCAGGTGGGAGGCGTTCTCGGCGGCGTAGGGCTCCAGCAGGCCCTCGGCGGCCACGACGTTGTAAGGATCGGTGGTGCCGCCGAACCAGACGTCGGCGGAGGGATTGCCGTTCTCCTCCTCGATCTTGGCCTGGACCTCGCCGGTGGACAGGCGCTGGTGGGTCACCTTGATGCCGTAGAGCTCCTCAAAGTGCTCACAGGCGGCGGCCAGGTACTCCTCCTCGCAGGAGCCGTAGACCACCAGCTCGCCCTCGGCCTTGGCGGCCTCGATGAGGGCGTCCATGCCGGTGGCGGGTTCGGAAGGAGCGGGCTCCTTGTTGTCGTCCGCCGGGGCAGGCGCGGGTTCGGACTGCGCGGGCGTGTCGTTCTTGGCGGGCTGATCGTCCTTTCCGCCGCAGGCCGCGAGGGACAGGACCATCATCATCGCCAGCAAGAGTGCCAGAAACTTCTTCATGCTAAAATTCCTCCAATCATATTTCCCCGGGACGGAATTAGGCAAAATGCCTGAATCCCTCCCCGTCAGGATGGGTTCATTGTAAAACTTTACGGACGGAATGTCAACTTTCCCTAAAAAACATTCCCATATTTCACTAACTTTATCAGTTTTGCCCCACCTCCACCGCCACGCCCGCGGCGCGCAGGGCCTGCCGGAGTCGGGGGACATCCCCGTCGAACACCGCTCCGGCGATCCCCACGCAGTCGGCGGCCTCCACGTTGGCCACGGAGTCGTCCACGAAGAAGCACTCCTCCGCCCGGAGGCCGAACTTCTCCAGCATCGCGCGGTAAATCTCATACTGGGGCTTAAGCAGCTTGTGGAAGGCGGAGACGAAACGGCCGTCAAAGGACCGGCTGACGGAGAGGCGGTCGAAATACTCCGGCTGGCGCAGAGTGGCATTGGAGAGGAGGTACAGGCCATAGCCCCGCGCCTTGAGCTCCCCCAGCAGGGCCTCCATGCCCTCCACCGGCTCCAGCTCCAGCTCCCACCACTCGAGCAGACGGTCCACTGCGCCCTGGAGGCGGGGCGGGAGGTTGGCCTTCATGGCGGCGGCGGCGTCCTCCTCGGAGATGGTCCCGTGGTCCAGGCGGAACCACGCCACCGTGTTGAACACCTCGCGGTGGAGGAGCGCCTTGTCCTCCTCCGTGACGCCGAGGAGGTCCAGAAAGCGGGCGGGGCTGTAGCGCACCAGGACGCCGCCCATGTCAAAGATGATGTTTCGGATCATACGTGTTTCTCCTTATGGGTTTGTTTTCGGGGCGGACTGCTTTCCGAACCAGCTTTGCAGCCGCTCCAGGCGCTTCCGGCGGCGGTCCCGGATCTCCAGGCGCTCGCCCAGGTCCCGGGCGCCCACGCCGTAGACCAGGTACAGGATAATGCCGGAGACGATCATGATGAACACCGTGGACGCGCACCGCCGCCCGGAGGCGTTGACGTTGTAGCCATACAGGCCCTCCTCCGCGCACATGGACTGGATGACCATGGCATAGCTGGTGCCGTAGGAGCTGGCAAAGGTGGCGGACATGTCGTACTCCGTGAACAGGGCGTTGAAGTTCAGGGCGAACACCGCCAGCACGGAGGGCAGGATGATGGGCAGCTTTACCTTCAGGAAGGTGGCCAGGCCGCCGGCCCCCAGGTTCTTGGCGGCGTCCTCCAGCTCCTCGTCGATGGCGTAGAAGGCCGCCTTGATCATCCGCAGGGAGAAGGGCAGCTTTACCACCGTGTAGGCAATGATAATCAGCAGGCGCACATGGTTCCCGTAGTAGAGGTTGTTCCCTCCCACGTACCACACGTCCTCACTGTTGAAGTACACCCGGTAGGAGTAGCAGATGAGGATGGTGGGCAGCAGCCAGGGAAACAGCAGGCTGTACTCCAGGGCTACGCCGGACTTCCGACTGCGGTTTTTGAAGATGTAGTTGCAGGCAATCACCACGATGACGCAGGCCAGGGCGGCGGCAACGGCGGAGAGCACGAAGCTCAGTTTGATGCCCCCCAGGGTGGCCTCGTTGGCAAAGAGGCCGGAGATGGACCCCTTCCGGGTCTTGTAGGTGCCCCGGCTGGTGAGATACTGGTAGTCCTCCGAGCCGAAGAAGTTGACCAACGTCCACTGGGTCACGTCCAGCTTCTTCATGCGGATGGCCCCGTAGGTCTGGAAGGAGAAGATGATGATCATCACCACGGGGATCATGTAGATGATGAACAGGACGTAGGCGTAAATGTGGGCCAGGACGTTGGAGACGGGGTTGTTGATCTTCTGCTTTTGCAGCTTGGCCTTGGTCTTGGACACCGACAGGTAGTGGCCCTTCCGCTCGTAGGAGGAGAGGATGGTCAGCAGCACGATGGTGAACAGGGCAAGGATGATGCTCAGCAGGGCCGCCCTCGCCTGGGGGAACGCCTCGTCCGCCGTGGAGGAGCCCGCCAGGCGGACGATCTCCGGGTTGATGGAGTCGTAGCCCAGCAGCGTGGGGGCCGACATGGCGCACAGACCGGTGATGAAGGTCATGACCGTCAGGGAGAACATGGTGGGGATCAGCGTGGGGAAGACCACCTTCCAGAGGACCTTGAAGGGCTTGGCGCCCATGTTCCGGGCGGCCTCCACGGTGTTGTAGTCGATGCCCCGGATGGCGTTGCGGAGAAACAGCATGTGGTTGCTGGTGCAGGCGAAGGTCATGGTAAACAGCACGGCGTTAAAGCCGGAGAACCAGTTGGGGTTCATGCCGGGGAAGGCGTTCACCAGCAGGGTGGTGAGGATGCCGTTGCTGTCGTAGAGAAACAGATACCCGGTGACCAGGGCCACGCCGGAGTAGATGAGGGTGGTCATGTACCCCAGGCGGAGGATCTTCGCGCCCTTGATGTCGAAATACTCCGTCAGGAGCACGATGGACACGCCCACCACGTTGACGGTGACCACCAGGCACACCGCCAGTTTCAGGGAGTTCCACACGTAGGACCCCATGTTTCCGGCGAAGAAGAACCGGATCACCGCCAGGGGGTCCGTCTCACCGGCGGCGTTTTTCGTGTTGAAGATGCTGGCCAGGGTATTCAGGCAGGGCAGCAGCATAAATCCCAGGAACAGGTAGGCGAAAAACGCGATGCCGAACACCTTCAGCAGCAGCTTGGGACCAAACTTTTGATTGCGGACCTTGGTCATACAGGCACCTCCTCAAGCTTTTGGAACAGATAGTAGGCCCAGATTTTCAGGTCGGAGGGCAGCTCCCGGAGCAGGACGAACTCCCTCCCCATGGCGGCGCGCAGCTCCTCCTCGTTATGGGCGATGAAATTCCGGTCGTAGGTCTCGCCGTCGATCTCGGTGACGCTGCGCTCCTCCATCCGGCCCGCGCCGTAGCGGACGGAGGCCAGCAGGTATCCGCCGGGCTTCAGGACCTCCGCCATTCTTTGGAAGGCCAGGGGCAGATCCGGCGTCTCCACGTGGACCAGTCCGGCGATGCAGACAATCGCGTCCACCGGTCCCACCTGGGGATAGCTCTCCAGGATATTTCCCTGGAAAAAGGGGATGTCCGGGTTTTTCTCCCGGGCGATGGCCAGGCTCCCGCCGCTGAAATCCAGCCCTACGGGAGAAAAGCCTCTCCTGCGCAGACGGAAACTCTCATAGCCCGTGCCGCAGCACAGGTCCAGTACCCGGCCTCCGGCGGGCAGCAGGGCGCAGAACTCGTCCATGCACCCCGGTTCCGCCTCGTCGGCGTAGCCCTTTTCCGCCCAGCGGGGGGCGGTCTTGTCATAAAAATCTTTACATCCCAGCACGGAACTCATTCGGCCGTCCCTCCGGTGGGGTAGGCCATCACGTCCCGGGGGTCCATAATCACCCGGACCTTCTGGCCCGCCTCGTAGATGTTCACGCCGTCGTTCTTCTCGATGACCTTGATGGTCTGGCCATCCACGGTGATGTAGTATTTGATGTACAGCCCGTAATACTCCCGGCTCTCCACCACGCCCTCCAGCGCGGCCTGGCCGGGCTGGGGTTCCACGTTGACGTGGATGCGCTCCAGGCGAATGTAGTTGTGCATGGCGGGGTCCACGTGCCCACCGGCCCGGTTCAGCTCCGCCACCACGGCGTCGGACAGGCGGTTGATGTCGCCGATGAAGTTGCAGACAAACTCGGTGGCGGAGTGGTTGTAGACCTCGTTGGGGGTGCCGATCTGCTCGATGACGCCCTTGTTGAACACGGCGATCCGGTCGGAGAGGGTCAGGGCCTCCTCCTGGTCGTGGGTGACGTAAATGGTGGTGATGCCAAACTCCTTCTGCATCTTTTTCAGCTCGTTGCGCAGCTGGACCCGGAGTTTGGCGTCCAGGTTGGAAAGGGGCTCGTCCATGCAGATGATGGCGGGACCGGTGACCAGGGCCCGGGCGATGGCTACCCGCTGCTGCTGTCCACCGGAGAGCTGGCTGACGGCCTTGGCCAGCTGCTCATCGGAGAGGTCCACCTTCCGGGCGATCTCCCGGACCTTCTGGTCGATCTCCTTCTTTTTCAGCTTCTTCAGCTTCAGGCCGAAGGCAATGTTGTCGTAGACCGTCATGGTGGGGAACAGGGCGTAGGACTGGAAGACGATGCCGATGTTCCGCTCCTCAATGGGTACGCGAGTGATGTCCTTGTCCTTGACCACTACCGTGCCGGACACCGGCTCGATGAAGCCGGTCAGCGTGCGCAGGGTGGTGGTCTTCCCGCAGCCGGAGGGGCCAAGGAAGGTGAAGAACTCCCCCTCCTTTACGTGGACGTTGATGCTGTGCAGGGCGGTGAAATCGCCGAATTTCACCACGATGTCGTTGAGTTTGATCATAGACGGCAGCTCCCTCTCTATAAAGATGAATAATACATATACGCAAAATTCCTGTAGGGGCGCACATCGTGCGCCCGTTCCTGCCGGAAGGCGGCCCTCACCGGGCGGGCGCACAATGTGCGCCCCTACAAAACAATGCGGATTTTTTCTGCATGACCGGTAAATCTGTGGCGAGCCGGGGACCGGCTCGCCACAGGAAAATGCGGGGAAATGGATTTTACTCACCGGCGGACTGGGTCAGGGTGCTCCAGTCCAGGTTGTCCCAGTCGGGCTCGTCGGCGGCGCCGCTGGCGTCGGCCCAGTAGAAGCCCAGGTTGGTCATGATGTTGGTCCACTCGCTGGAGTGGGCGGCCACGTACTCGGCGTAGGTGGTGTCGCCGTCCACCTTGCTCAGAGCAAAGTTCTTGAGGGTGTAGATCTCGGGCACGCCGGAGGGATAGAGGAGGTCGGCGGCGGCGGTGTTGCAGGGATAGGAGTCGAACTCCTCGCCCCAGGCAGCCTGCACCTCGGCGGAGCCGAACCACTCGGCAAATGCCTTGACGGCGGCGGTCTCTTCCTCACTGCGTCCGGCCTTGTCTAGCACGCCGATGTACTCGGCGATGTAGTAGGTGCCGTCAGCGATGTCCACCAGGGACCAGTTCTCAGGCTCCAGGGCGCCCTTCAGGGGATTGGCGCTGTCCTCACCGGCGGCATCGATCTTGCCGTACAGGGAGGAGGAATAGAAGGTGCCCACCTGGACGTCGCCGCGGTTCAGAGGATCGAAGCCGTAGCTATCGCCGGTGAAGGTGCCATTCTCACAATACTTCCACAGGGTCTTCCAGCCGTCCAGGGAGATGCCCCCGGCGGGGGAGGCGGGATCCACGAAGGCGTAGAGCATGGCGGAGTTGATGTTGGCGTTGGTGGTGCCGCCCACCTTGCCCTGGCGATACCAGGTGTAGCCGCAGTCCACGATGTCGGCCCAGTGGTCGAAGTGGAGCTCCGCGCCGTTGGTGCCCAGCTCGTCGGTACGGTAGAGCATAAGAACGTTCTGGATGACCAGGCCGTAGGCCTGGCCGGGATAGGCGTACTCGCCCACGTCGCCGGACCAGGTGGGCGTCCAGTCCACCAGCTTCAGGTTCTCATACTCGCCGTTGATCACCTGGCCCCAGCGGGTCTCGTTGAGCCCGAAGAGGATGTCGCCGTCCTTGTTCTCGTTGGCGGCCTGGATGGCGGCGGTGTCGCCGGAGATGACGGAGTTGTCGTCAATGCTGATGGTGAAGCCGGCGTCCCTGGCCTCGTTGATGAGCCACGTGGTGCGCTCGGTGGAGTTGGAGTTGGAGTAGATGCGGATGGTATAGCCGGAGTAGTCCACGTCGTCAGCGGCAGGCTCCGCGGGAGCAGGGTCGGGGGTGGCGGCGGGCTCGTTGGTGCTGGGGGTGTCGTTGTCCTTCGGGGGCTGGTCGTTCTTCCCGCCGCAGGCGGCCAGGGACAGAACCATGGCCAAGGCAAGCAGGATAGCAAGCACTTTCTTTTTCATCGTGTTTCTCCTTTTCATCAAATTGAGGGTTCGCCTGGGAAATCTTCCATGTTCCTATTATAATAAATCCCGCTCCAAAACGGAACGGGACAAAACTGAGATTCCTGGGTCGTTTCTGTCGGAAATGGGGATAGGTGTCAAATGAACGGGGTGGTTTTTGTAGAAAATACACAAGATAATTTTTGCGTCCGGTTGCCCGCCTGCGTGCAACAAATGGGGGATTTCGGTAGAATATAGATATTATTGAAATAAGGAAGGTGTTCGCTATCAGAATTTCACAGGAAACGCTCCGCGGGTTCGTCCAATGCCTACAGGAGCAGGAGAAGAGCCCGGCCACCGTTCGGAAATATTGCCGGGAGGCGGCGGCCTTTGCGGCGTGGCTGGGGGAACGCCCCGTCGAGGGCGGGTTGGCGCACCGCTATAAGGAGGCGCTGGAGCGGACCCCCGCCGGGGTCAACGGGGCCGTGGCCGCGCTCAATGCGCTGTTTGGTTTTCTGAATCTGCCGGAGTGCAGGCTGAAGGCCCTGCGGGTCCAGCGGCGGATGTTCCGGGAGGAGGAAAAGGAGCTGACGGAGAAGGAGTACCGCCGCCTGCTCTCGGCTGCCCGCGGGAAGGGCAACGAGCGGCTGCTGCTGGTGATGGAGACCATCTGCGCCACGGGCATCCGGGTCAGCGAGCTGCGCCATTTTACCGTGGAGGCCGTGCGGCGGGGACAGGCGGAGGTGACCAACAAGGGGAAAACCCGGACGGTATTCCTGCCGGGGAAGCTGCAAAAGGTGCTCCTGCGGTACGCCCGCACGCGGAGGATCGCCGCCGGGCCCCTGTTCGTGACTAAGGGCGGACGGCCGCTGGACAGGAGCAATATCTGGCACGATATGAAGGCCCTGTGCCGGGAGGCCGGGGTGGCGGAGGGCAAGGTGTTCCCCCACAACCTGCGCCGGTTGTTCGCCCGGACGTTCTACGGGCTGGAGAAGGATATTGTCCGGCTGGCGGACGTGCTGGGGCACAGCAGTATCAATACGACGAGAATCTATACCATGGAATCGGGCTATGAGCACCGGAGGCAGCTGGAGAGGATGCGGCTGGTGATATGAAAAAGCCGCCCGTGGGACGGACGGCTGTTATTGGGCTTTCTTCAGTTTGTCAATGTCAGTAAGCATGGACAGGACCAGCGGCTTTAGGAAAGCGACTTCTTCTTCAAGCTCCTCTACCCGGTTTCTGGGCGCAAGGGTTTCCCTGAGCAGCTTGTGTCCGTCTGCAAGCATATCAAACCTGGGAAGAATGTCGGATTCTATGTAGGCCATTATCTGAGAACGGGTGTCCTCAACACGTTCCTCGATCCTGGCAGTCATGCGGGCTTCGCTTGCTGCGATGCTACTTTCGATCTTTGTGGTCATGCGGGCTTCGCTTGCTGCGATGTTGCTTTCGATCTTTGCGGTCATGCGGGCTTCGCTTTCAGTAACAATCTGGGTCATCATCGTTTGGAGCAGTTCCAGGTCTTTTTCGTCTAGCATGTGCGTCACCTCCTGTTTGTTTCATTATACAGATTGCAGGCAGGCTTGTCAATGTGCGAAATGAGAAAAACCACGGAATAGTAGAAACGAGCTAAAAAGGCGATAAAAGCGAGAGCGGAGAAGACGAGGAA
>ERZ778518.1780-NODE-1780-length-13306-cov-4.082786_pt1 | contig 13306 bp, 11 predicted proteins | sample MGYA00510340_ERZ778518 | MGnify/ENA primary metagenome ERZ778518 (study PRJEB29527, sample SAMN07138967) | mouse gut metagenome | material: feces | host: mouse | place: China:Nanjing | collected 2016-01-25 ... | reverse complement strand
CATATAAGACAGGGAGTAGGCTCGGGACGTGTCTTTGACGAGCGTGATGATCTCATTTGTCACGGATGGCAGTATGATTTTGATCACCTGCGGCAGTATGATTTTGAAAAACGTCTGCGCGCGGCTGTAACCGAGAATGGTTGCGGCTTCATACTGGCCTTTTGGGATGGCCTCAATGCCTGAGCGGTATATTTCCGCAAAGTAGGCGGCGTAGTTGACAGCGAATCCGACGATGATGGACGGAAAGCGCCATGAGGCGATCGGCAGCCCGAACAGGTAGAACGGAAAGAAGTAAACTACCATGAGCTGCAGCATGAGCGGCGTTCCGCGCATGATTGAGATAAATACGCGGGTCACGCCGCTGATCCATTTGATTCTGGACATCCTGCCGAATGCGATGACAAAGCCGAGCGGCAGGGAAAACAGTAATGTCAGGGCAAAGATGCCGAGGGTACTCAGCATACCCTCGGACATTTGAGAAAGCATAGTGGAAAAGCTCATTGATCGTACTCCTTACTCTAAGCAGGTCATATCGCTTAAGTTATATTTTTTCGCCAGTTCGTCGAACGTGCCGTTGTCTTTTAAATCGTGCAGCGACTTATTTACTTTGTCCCTCAACTCCTCGTTTCCGAGTTTGAAGCCGATTGCGTACTTTTCTGAATTAAGGTGTTCGTCGAGGATGATGTACTTGCCATTTCCCCTGTTTTCAATCTGGTACTGTGCCACACCGATGTCCATCGCAATGGCATCGATCGAACCAGCTTCAAGTTCTACAAATGCCGTATTGTAATCGGCGAATTCCTGAATGCCCTTAAACGTATCGGCAAGAGCTTTCTGACCGCCCTCTTCTTCGCTTTGGAGAAGCTCAAGCGCCGCGGAAGCGGCCTGTACGCCGACTGTTTTGTCTTTCAGGTCGGCAGTTTTGGAAATACCGGAATCTTTCGCTGTCACGACGACCTGGCTGTTATCCACGTAAGGATCCGACCAGGTATATGCGTCTTCGCGGCCATTGACTGTAAATCCGTTCCAAATACAGCTGATGGCGCCGGAATTCAGTTCATTGTCTTTGTTATCCCAGGAAATCGGCTGTTTTACCAGTTCCCATCCGTTCAGTTTGCAGACTTCCTGCGCGAGTTCCAGGTCAAACCCAGTGTATTCCCCGTTGTCATCCATGTAACCATACGGCGGATATTCGGCGTCGAAGCCTACCGTAAATGTCGTGCTGCCGGCAGAAGAGCTGTCATTTGAACTGCCGGAGCTATCAGAGTCAGAAACTCCGCCGCATCCGGTCAGCGCGGTTACGGATAGTGTGGTGATAGCAAGTGTGCCGATGAGTATTTTTTTTAGTAAATTCTTTTTCATGATATGCCTCCAAATTTTTTATTAATCTTCCTGTTCGGCATCCTGTTCTGCCAAACGGAGTGTTTTTGAATCTTCATTCAGGGAAGAAACCAATGCCGTTACTTTCTGAACGATTTCTTTACTTTGTTCGCTGCTCTGATACGTTTCATTCGTATGAGCAGATACTTCTTCCGTGATCGCTGAAATGGTCTGGATATTGGAAACGATCGTTTTATTGGCAGAAGCCAGTTCCGATACGATCTGATTCAGTTCCTGCGAGCGGGCGCTTATATTCGTAACCCGGTCACTGATCGTCTCGAATGTCTCCGCTGTTTTCTCGGCGGAATGATTTTGCTCCTGATTGCTGCTGATCAGTTTATTCGTCGTGGTGATCATGACCTGGAGCTGATTCGAAATATTTCCGATCAGGGAAACGATATCTGCCGTAGCGGAGGTAGTCTGCCCCGCCAGATTGGAAATTTCCGAGGCAACGACAGCAAACCCCTTACCGGCTTCGCCGGCCCGTGCGGCCTCTATACTGGCATTCAGCGCCAAAAGGCTTGTTTGGGAAGCGACGCTCGTGATCAGATCCGTAATGGAGTTCATCTGGCCCGTGTATTCACGAAGCGACTCCAGTGCGGAAGCCACGTCGCTGCCTGCTGCTTCGGAAGAGGCAGCGAGATTCCGTAAACTGCGAATGAGTTTGCGGCCCTCTGCTACAGCTTCTGTCGTCTGCATCATATCAGAAGAGATGGAAGAGGAGGCATCCTCGACATTCGTGATATGTTTTTGGATCTCCTCGGTCTTTACGAGCTGATTCTGTATCGCTTCCGCAGATTCGGATGCGCCGGTAGAAACTTCGGACATGGAATCAATGTTTTTGGACACGGACTGATTCAGCGTATTCATCTGCGCGGTGACCGATTCCACATTTTCAGTAATGTGGCCGGATACCGACAGGATCTGTTCCAATAAGTGCTCTGACCGATGCTTCTCCTTGTTGATGCGTGATATACGCATCTTTTGGAATTTGGCGGAAGTGTAAGAAACCGCAAAGAAGAATCCGACACTCATCATAAGAAGTAAGATCTGGATCTCCATCGTGACAATGTCCTGCGGAGCCAGATTGCCTTTTATAATGCGGATCACAGCGAAGATGATATTTTCGCCTATGACACAGATTCCCGTAATGCGGATAAAATGCAGCTCATTGTACAGTGTCGCGACGATCAGTGCCGGGATGGCATATGTAAAGACCAGATCATTTTGTGCCGTAAACAAAAGGAACGTGTATAGGATGAGAAAGCCATACATCGTTGTGTATTTGATCCTGTTATCTTCCCGTGATTTGTGATAGAGACACCATGAGCAGATGACGGGGATGTATGCGAGGGAAATGGTAACCAATACATAAGGCAGTGACCGGTTTCCCTTGACGACCTCCAGTATATAGGCAACGCTGATGACTGAGACCAGAATCGTCATGGATACGCAGGATATTCTGTTTGCCAGTGCGGTTTCAGACATTGCTTGCAGTTTTTCCCCGAATCTTTTTCCTATGGTTTGTGATTGCTCCATACTGATTTCCTCTCCTTTGACTGTCAAAATGTGATACCGAAACCAGTATACCATATTTAAAAAGAAGAGAAAAGAATTTTTTTCGTAAAATACTGGATAACCAGAGAAAATCGTGTTATAATAGAATCCTAAAACAATTCGAAAATGATGCGATTAAAAAACTACAGTGGGATAAGCATGGGGGGGGACACAATGCGAGAAAATATCATTTTATCAAGTGTTTTATTTTTTTTAGGCGTGTCTGGAACAATAGTTGTATCGTTGATAATTCGGAAAATACGGGCATTTCGGAGGGAAAAATGGGAACGCGTTCTGGAATGTGTGACCCAGGATATGAATCTGCTTGTGCTGATTTATAATCCAAAGAAAAAGTGCGTAGAGTTTGTTTCAGAGAGTGTGGGCTGGCTGTTTGGGATCAAGCGGGAAAAGGTCATGCAGGATATGGGTTACCTGTTTGATAAACTGGATCTATCAAAACAGGATGAAATGTTGGGGAAGTTTTGTGAAAGTGAACTTCTGTTGTCTCAGCAAAACGATTATACGATCGTGAATACGAACGGCAGTGTGCGCAGCCTTCATATACGGACGGCTTCCTGCGGGGGCGGCAGAAATATTCTGACGATCGCGGACCGCACACGTGACTGGACACGCGAATATGAGCAGTCGGTAACGCTGAAAGCGACCGTCGAAGCCTTTCTGCGTGAGCGGGAGGAAAAAGAAATTGTTATGACATGCTTGAGACAGATGGTGGGAAATCCTTATTATGAAGTAAATACGGCGTTCCAGCAGGTATCTGAGATGATCCGCGACGTTGTGGAGGCCACGAGATCAAGCGATGAGACGGATGTCAGCGACACCATCCTGATGGGAGACCTGATCAGGGAGGTCGTGGCTGCTGTGATGCCTCAGTTTACGAGCCGCGGACAAAAACTGAAACTTGACGTATCGGTGACAGATGAGCAGGTCGTGGTCGATGAGAAACGGCTGAAACAGGTGATACGGAATCTTTTGGAAAATGCCAGCGCGTATACGCCGGGAAATGGAACGATCACGTTATCCGTTTCGGAGCGGTCGAAGGATGGAAGTCCGCAGAAAGAATATACTATTGTGATCGAGGACGATGGTATCGGCATCGCGCCGGAATTTATGCCGAAACTGTTCATGCCGTTCGAGAGGGCGAACGATCCGCGGGTCCTTAACGTTCAGGGCGACGGACTCGGACTTGTGGTTGTCAAGCGGATATTAGATGACATGGGAGGCAGGATCGAAGTGGAGAGCCGGTCAGGCGGCGGTACGCGTTTCCGGGTGTATCTGGATATGTGAGGGCGTTAAAAAAATGCCAGGATCAAAATGGATGTGATCCTGGCATTTTTTATTCTATTTCGGAAATTTGTCTGGTTCTTTTTTATCAGAATCCCGTTTCCATTTCCGTTTCTTTGTGATCCAGAGGACAACCAGAACGATCAAGCCGATGATGACGGCGTACGGCAGGATACGGATGAAGAAAAATAACATGGCCTCTAAAAAGATCCCGAAATTTTTCCATGTGTCGGACACCGTGTTACCGAGACGCTGGAAAAAGGTATCTGTTTGTTCCGGCGCTTCGTTGTATTTGGTTACCTCGCGAAGATTGAGCTCGATGGTCGAATAATCGACATCGGTCTGGATTTCGGTCATCCTTGTTTTGATGCCCGCGATCTTAACTTGCAATTCCGTCAATTCTTTTTCGACGCGGATGGCCTGTTCGTCGTCCGTGATCGTGGATAGCATTTTGAGATATCGTTTTTCTTTTGCTTCATAAATCTGCAGGGTCGTATTCAGATCGGTATATTCCTGTCCGAGGTTTTCTACATTTGAAGATTTGGAGCGGATGTCCCCTAACTGGTCGGCGCCATTTAAAAAGGAATCGTATTTGTCGTGGGGAACGCGGACAGTAGCCGTGTAGTGTTTCTGTTTTTCCGTCTCTTTTATGTAGTACGGATCTAAAGACTGTCCATCGGAGTAGTTTTCCTGTTCGACGAACCCGCCTGCGGCTGTAAGCATTTGTTTAAATGTCTGGACAGACTGCTCATAATCCAGTGTGTCGATCGATAGCTGGCACGTATAGACGAGCATATCCTGGCGGATGGTGGCAGAGTCGGTACCCGAACCGTCCCCGCCCGGCTGCTCCTTTGATGGCTGGCCGGCATCGGAGGCAGAAGAACTGCCGCCGGAAGAGTTATCAATTCCGCCCATCTCCGGTTCGCCAGCGTTTTCTGCGGCGCTGTCACTGTTTTCCGAATACGATAGGTTACTGCCTTTGTCACCGCCGGAGCCGCAGCCGCCGGCAGTGAGGATCAAGCATACCATGAGTATCGAGAGTAAGAGTTGTTTCTTTTTCATGCCATCCCTCCTTTGGTCAGTGGCCGCCGTACACCTTTGGCACGAGGCTGCTATCCTCGATGCCCTGGAACGGCAGGGTGCCGTGTTTTGCGTAGTAATCCTTCCATTCGTTCAGATATGTCCGGCGCCTTGCTATTTCCTGTTCAATATTGTCCGCGTTCAGCAGGATGCCGAAATTGTAATACTGGCTCGGATGTCCTGCCATCGTATCGATCATCATGTCGCCGATCTCGTAATAATAGTGGGCGATGTCATAGTAGTTGTACGGGTTCATCGCCACATCGTTAAATGTGTTGAAAAACCATGTGTCGCCGGCTACCTGGACGACCTGGCGCATAAAATCGTACAGGCTGTCACCTTCGTAGCCGATCATCTGGCCGGAGAAGACAGAACCGAAAAAGACCTGAAATTCGACCTGATGTTCGTCGCACATCTCTTTCATCCGCTTCAGGGAAGCGATACATTCACTGATGACAGCAGATTTATCCGGGGTTCCCGATTCGAGGTTCTCGTAAAACTGATCTACCTTTTTCTTCATCAGGAAATTATAGTATTCGTCCGTTCCTTTGTTTTCGTTATAATAGTTGTAGTATTTGGTCAGGTTCCGTTCCCCGGTTTCCAGGCACGGATACCGCTCGGAATCGTCGGTCAGTTTCTCATAAGAGAGTTTCAGGTTCTTAAACAGAAAGGAAACGTATTCCGATATCTTTGATCCTCCTGACAGCATCGCCGGTGTCTCGTAAATAGCGCCGCGCGATTCCCGGTCAAACTGCTTGATTTCGGATGTGGAGATCTGAAGCAGGATCTTTTTTGGTTCTGCGTGTTCTACGATATATTTCGTATAGGCTTCGTAATCCTGGAAGTTTCCTGACATGACCCAGCAGTTATAGTAGTTGTAGCCGTCCAGTTCTTTCAGCTTTTCGGTGCGGAGCGCGCCGGCTTTGGAACCTCCGATCAGGTAGGCGTCGTACCGGTCGGAAAAGTGTTTGATGTGCTGGGCTTTCTGCTCGCGCAGGTAGTCGTCCTCATCCAGTTCGTAGCAGTCACCGCCCTGACTCCTGAAATATCCATACGGGTCCACAAAATAATTGATCCCCATTATGGCGAGCAGCGATGCCGCGATGATACATATGAAGCCGATACACCATTTTTTAGTCGTCATATTCAGCCCTCCCTCCAGTAGATGGAATCTTTTGTTATGTTGTTTGCCTCGTCATATCCGGAGAATGGGATGGTGCCGGTCTCTTTATAGTAATCCCGGAGCTTGTCCGTCTCCCGTTTGCGGCGGGAAATTTCCTCCGCGATGTTATCATTTGTCAGATAGATCCCGAAGTCGTTGTGACCGGTTTCTTTCCCGCTCATGCGGTCGATCATCAGATCGCCCATTTCGTAATAGTAATGTCTTGCGTTATAGTAATTGAACGGATTGTACATCAGGTCGTTGAAGTTGTTGAAACACCAGAGCCCGCCGGTGATCTCGACCATCTGCGCCAGCCAGTTATAAAAGCTGTTGCCCTCATAGCCGACGATTTCCCCGACAAACAATGTTCCTAAAAAGACCTGGAGTTCAACGCCGTTTTTATCGCACAGTTTCTTAATGTTTTTCAGGTAATCCATATTGCTGTTTACAAGGTCTGCCTTGTCTTTCGTGCCGGTGGTGAGGCGCGGCAGATAGGCGTCTACCATCTCTTTCATCAGATGGTCGTAGTATTCGTTCGCGTCCCGGTGTTCCCTGTAATAGTTGTAATACTTACTCAGATTCCGCTCACCGGATTTTGTGACAGGATACCGCGTTTCCTTGTCCGTGACTGTCTCATAACTGACTGACAGGTTCTTAAACAGATACTTAAAGGTTTCTGCCACTCTCGATTCTCCACTGATCACGGCAGGCACTTCATAGATGTCTCCCTTTGCCTCTCGGTCAAATTGCGCGATCTCTGAGGTGGAGATATGAAGTAGCAGCTTTTTCGGATGCGCGGTCTCGATGATAAATTTTGAGTATAAATAGTAATCCTCAAAGTTTCCCGAAAGGAGCCAGCAGTTGTAATAGCGGTATCCGTCGAGATCGGACAGTTTTTCGCTGCGGATGCCGCCGGCTTTGGAGCCGCCGACCAGGTAGGCGTCATAATCACCTGCATGGTATTTGATATGCTCTGCTTTTTGTTCCCGCAAATAGTCATTCTCATCCATTGTGTAATTTTCCCCGTGTTTCGCGCCAAAATATCCGTAAGGGTCGATGATGAAGTTCGTACCCGCGATAAACAATAGGCTAAAGAGCATCAAGCATACAAAAAGGATTGTCCATTTCTTTGCGCTCATCGTAGTCGCCCCTTTCATTAAAATTGGAAATAGAGGAACTGTACTACTTTGTCCATATTCAGGATACAGATGATCAGCAGGACTGCCGCATAGAGCAAGTATTTCCAGTTCGGTTTAAATTTCTCGGCTATTTTCTGTGTCGTCGGCGTAAACCAGCAGATTGCCAGGCCGACTAAGGTCAACAGCCACATATCCCAGTTGTCGGTCAGCAGTTTTTGCAGCGTGGAGAGATGTAACGTGGAGACGTTGATCAGTCCCTTGAATACACGCGCGGCATTTGTAAATGAGTCGGATACAAATAGAATACGCGTCAGCACGGCGAGCAGAAAGGTAAGTGGTACGCCGAGCCATACAGGCGTGTACAGATTTTTCTTATTCCGGTAGGAGGCGATGCAGACGAGAAAACCGTTTACGACACCCCATACGACGAATGTCCAGCCGGCGCCGTGCCAGAAACCGGATACAAAGAACGTGCACATCGTAGCGACATAGTAGTTGCGGTAGCTGACGCCCTTGCGGTACACATTACGGAACACGTAGGAGCCTAAGAAACGGGAGAGGGTCATGTGCCATCTCTGCCAGTATTCCTGGAAATCTTTTGCTTTATAAGGTGAATTGAAGTTTTGCGGTATTTTAATGTTGAACATCCAGCCGAGGCCGATCGCCATATCCGCGTAACCCGATAAGTCAAAATAGTAAGAAACCGTGTACTCGATCGAGTGGAACCACGACTGGATCATCGGCAGGTTGCTCGTGACATTGTTAAAAAAACCCTGCGCGTCTGTCGTCAGCGGGTCGGCGATCAGCATTTTCTTTGCGCAGCCGATGGAGAAGATGAATAGCCCTTTTGCGAGATTGTCATAAATGAGTCTGTGGTTCTTTTCATCCTCAAACTGCGGAACGACTTCTGCGTGATGGATGATCGGCCCCACGATCAGCTGTGGGAAAAATGTGATGAATAGCAGGTAATCGAGCACGTCATAGTTTTTCGTTTCCCCGCGGAAGGAATCGACGAGAAATGCGATCAACTGAAACGTGAAGAAGGAAATACCGATCGGCAGTATGATATGCTGGAGCGGGAAGTGGGTTCCCGCGATAAAGTTTACATTTTTAAGAAAGAAATCGGTATATTTATAGTAGCCGAGCAGTCCGACGTTCGCGAGTACACCTGCCGTCAAAAGCAGTCCGCGCTCGATCCGGTGTTCTGCTCCCTGCAGCTTGCTCAGCGAATTCCCCACGATGAAGTTTCCTACGACACTTCCGAGGAAAAACGGGAAGAAGTCCGGGCTTCCTGCCGCGTAAAAGTAGAAGGAAGACAAAACAAGACAGATCTTCGCTAAATTTGTATATTTCAGATGCTGAAGGGTAAAGTATCCGCCAAACGTGATCGGCAGAAAAATCAATAAAAACTGGTACGTTGAAAAAATCATGTTCGTTCTCCATTCTGTTAAAAAGTTCTCTGTTGCGACGCAAAGCGCCGGCTGTCACGACGCTTTTTTATAAAGGAATATTCCCGTGTTTTTTGTGTACGCCGTCGAGAGAGCGTTTATCCGAGAGCATCATAATGTCGCCGTAGATCCTTTCCCGTGTCGCCTCCGGACGGATGATCTCATCCACATAACCGTGCATGGAAGCAACTCCCGGGTTCATGAATTTTTCATTATATTCATCGATCTTTTCCTGGCGGAAGGCGGCCTTTTCTTCCGGCGTCATATTCTTCATCTGTTTTCCGTACAGGATGTCAGCGGCACCGTCAGCTCCCATCACTGCGATCTCAGCGGTCGGCCACGCGTACACGAAATCGGAACGGAGGTGCTTGCTGCTCATGGCGATGTAAGCGCCGCCGTATGCCTTTCGCAGTATAATGTTTATTTTTATCGTTGTCGCCTCGGAATATGCGTATAAAAGTTTTGCGCCGTGGCGGATGATCCCTTTGTACTCCTGGTCTTTGCCCGGCAGGAATCCCGGTACGTCGGTCAAGGTGATGATCGGTATATTGAACGCGTCGCAGAAACGGATGAAACGGGCGGATTTATCGCTCGCGTCACAGTCTAGCACACCGGCCATGAAATTCGGCTGGTTGGATACGATGCCGACTGCCACGCCCTTGATCCGTCCGAACCCGACGACGACATTCCGCGCGAACTCCTCCTGAACTTCGACAAAAGAACCCGGATCGACGATGCCCGTGATCACGTCGTGGATGTCATAACCCTGATTGCTCCGCTCCGGGATGATGCCGGCCATCGACTGGTCGAATTGAATGTTTTCGTTGTAGGCGCTTGGCGTCATTCCCTTCTTTTCCATATGAATGCACCCGTCTTCGTAACATGGCGGGATGACGGCGATGAGTCGGCGCACTTTTTCAAAGCAGTCCTTCTCATTCGGCGCATGGAAATGAGCGACGCCGCTCTGCTGCGCGTGGACGCCGGCGCCGCCGAGCGAGGAGGCGGAAATATCTTCGTTTGTCACGCTTTTAATGACTTTTGGTCCCGTGACGAACATCTGGCTGATGTCGTCGATGACAAAAATGAAATCTGTGATACCCGGGCTGTAAACGGCGCCGCCCGCACAGTTTCCGGCGATAATGGAAATCTGCGGAATGTATCCCGAGGCCATTGTATTATAATAGAAGATTTCCCCGTATCCCGCGAGGGCGTTGACGCCTTCCTGGATGCGGGCGCCGCCCGAATCGTTGATACCGATGACGGGGCAGCGGTTTTCGATCGCCATTTTGATGGCATTTGCTATTTTATACCCGTGCTGTTTGCCGAGGGTGCCGCCGATAACGGTAAAATCTTCGGAGTAGATCACGACTTTCTGTCCGCCGATCGTGCCATAGCCGGTGATGACGCCGTCATACGGGAACTGGCCTTTCTTTATATTGAAGGCATCTTCCAGATTTGTGATGTTCGATCCGATCTCACGGAAGGAATCCTTGTCCAAAAGCAGGCAGATCCGCTCCAGGGCATGTAATTTTCCAAGCTTGTGTTGTTTTTCCATATTATACATAATGTCATTCTCCATTCTTTAAAAATGATGGTGGGGGCAAAGAAAACCCCTGGTATCAAAATAGAATAAAAAAGGCAAAAATGCCATATTTACACAATTATTATGATAACACAAGCAAAAAATATGTCAATCATTTGTTTTAGTTTTCAGTATCTTACGCGGTTTTTCATATGGGATTCCTATCAAAACGGTTTATTTTTGGTTGACGAACAGCCGGTAATAGTGATATAATCAAATGATTGAAATAATTGTTTGACAGAAAGAGGTCATGGAAACCGTGTGACAAGCTGGTTTCCGGGCGTCAGATGGAGGACTGCCATGTCGCAAGTGTTTAAAAACTTCAGCCGCTACCGCTATCTGCTGGGGGAACTGGCGAAGAAAAATATTAAATTGAAATACAGGAGATCTTATCTGGGAATCCTTTGGACGATGATCGAGCCGCTGCTCACGATGATCGTGCTCAGTGTCGTGTTTGGAGAACTTCTGGGGAAGGGAGGACGTGAGGACGAGGCGTTTCGCGGCGTACCGTTTCCGGTGTACGTGCTGACGGGAAGGCTTCTGTACTCGTTTTTCTCCTCTTCGACGAACAGCGCGATGAAGTCGATCCGCAGCAACAGCGGGATGATAAAAAAAGTGTACGTGCCGAAGTATATGTATCCGTTGTCCGGGATTTTATCAAATTTTGCTATTTTTTTGATCTCGCTCGTCGTGTTGGTGGGCGTGATGGTATTTTTCCTCGCGACAGGTTCGTACGGAGCGCCGATGAACGGATATATGTTTCTTGCAATCGTTCCGCTGATCAATCTTCTGCTTCTTTCGATCGGCGCGGGAATGATCCTGGCTACACTCTGTGTATTTTTCAGGGATATTGAATATTTGTGGAGCGTATTACTTATGCTAATCATGTACTGCAGCGCGATTTTCTATTTTGCGAGCAGTCTGAGTCCCGCGAAACAAACGATGATCAAACTGAACCCATTGTTTGGGATCATACTGAATTTCCGGCGCGCGCTGTTTGGACAACCGTTTGACATGCCGCTTTTAGGTTACACGTTCGGTGTCAGCGTCCTGGCATTGGGGATCGGTATGTTTGTATTTTACAGGAAACAGGATACCTTTATATTGAACATATGATGTTGGAGGTTACAATGGCGAAAAAAGCTTTGGCGCTGCAGGTTGAACATGTGAGCATGAAATTTAATCTCAGTTCGCAAAAAGTGGACAATATGAAAGAATATTTTATCAAAATGATAAAAAAGGAGCTGATGTACCAGGAGTTTTGGGCGCTCAAGGATGTCAATTTTGACATTCAGCGCGGTGACCGCGTCGGTATCATGGGAATGAACGGTGCCGGAAAAAGTACGCTCCTGAAAGTGATCGCCGGGGTACTAAAACCGACGGAGGGAAGTGTCCGTTGTTTTGGCAAGATCGCTCCCCTTCTGGAACTTGGCGCCGGATTTGACAGACAGTACACCGGGGCGGAAAATATTTACCTGTACGGTGCCGTGCTCGGTTACAGCAGGGAATTTATCCAAAAAAAATACGATGACATCGTGAAATTTTCTGAACTTGGCAGATTTATCGATGTGCCGGTGAAAAATTATTCTTCCGGTATGAAAGCGCGGCTCGGTTTTTCCATCGCGACCGTCGTGGAGCCGGAAATACTCATACTGGATGAGGTACTCAGCGTCGGGGACAAGCGTTTTCGGAAAAAATGCGAGGCGAGGATCCAGAGCATGTTTGATAAGGGGGTAACTGTGCTTTTCGTGTCCCACTCGACCGATCAGGTGCTGCGCATGTGCAACAAAGGCATCCTGTTAGAACAGGGGAAACTGGTGGCGCAGGGAGACGTCGAGGAGATCGTGGATCTGTACGATGAAAAGATGGGATTAGAACGGGAATAGTGTGAATAGGCGGCAAGCTGCCTGTTCACACGTGAATCGGAATATACGGAGGTTTTAGAGATGAAGAAGGTAATTACTTATGGTACGTATGATCTGCTGCACGTAGGACATATCAATCTGCTGCGCCGGGCAAAGGAACTGGGAGACTATCTGATCGTTGTCGTTTCCAGCGATGAATTTAACGCGGGAAAGGGAAAAAAGGCATATTATTCCTTTGAGGATCGTAAAATCATTTTAGAGGCGATCAAATATGTGGATGAAGTACTGCCAGAGTATACGTGGGAACAAAAGGTTGACGACGTCGTAAATAACAATGTGGATGTGTTCGTGATGGGCGATGACTGGAAGGGAAAATTTGATTTCCTCAAGGATTACTGCGAGGTGGTGTATCTGCCGAGAACGGAAGGTGTTTCCACGACAAAGATCAAAGAAGATTTAGGACTTGGCAAAAAAGAACATGATTAAAAAAATTGGTTATCTCATATTTGCTTTTTTCTTTTCTGTTTTCCGGCTGTTCCGTGTCAATGGGAACAAAGTGTTCCTCGTGGCGACGCACGATGACGGGCCGGAAGGGAATATCGGGATCGTGGCGGATGCGATCAGGAAGATGGATAACGGAAAACGGATGATCTGGTTTACGAGAAAAGATAAGGTGACCGATCCGGTCCGGTTTTTTATCATAAAGGCATATCACCTCGCGACGGCGGGGTATGTCTTTTTAGACAATGAATTCCTGCCGATGGCATATATCCGTTTTTCCAAGCGCACAA